>Ga0209578_10000717_pt1 | contig 37258 bp, 27 predicted proteins | sample tdAd472_FD_187127 | JGI IMG/M metagenome (GOLD analysis project Ga0209578, IMG submission 187127) | Marine sediment microbial communities from the Atlantic coast under amendment with organic carbon and nitrate - tdAd47.2 (SPAdes)... | ecosystem: Environmental > Aquatic > Marine > Coastal >...
CAAACGATACCAGGACTGGCAATAACGCTGCACGCCATCGGCTAACGAACTCATTTTCAAGCTAGCCTCTGCCAAAGTGCTCATAAATTGTGCGGCGTAATCGATCGCCTCGTACAAATCGCGGTAGTGGTCGTACCAATAACTTTGGCGGCGCTGTCTTACCCACAAGGCGATATCGCCCGTGCTGGCCGTACGTGAGGCCACCGCCTGCACCAGATCACCGAGTATCTTCTTATCGATTAACCGAAAATAGTCCAACTCCAGTAAATCTCGCAGGTCGCGCGTTAGCAAATCCTGTTCGACACCCAACACCTGGGCACACTCATCGGATAATTTTTCGAAGGATTGGCCATAGTTGCGATTGTCCTTCCAGCGTTTGAGGAAAACCAAGGCATCGCTTATCAGTCGCACAGATCCTTCGGTACCCATCGCGTAACAGGACTTGAACAGCTCAATCACAAAATCACGCAGACCCGGTGTTTTCGAGTTATAGCCATATAAGCGCTGGGCCTGATCCCATAAGAATCCGTCCAGTTCGCAGCGCTCAAGCAGTTTGTATTTTTCTTCGCGCTCATCTGCGAGTTCTTGCAGCAGCGTCTCGACCACCACATCCATACGGGGCTCGGCGCTTACGCAAGCGGCAACCATTTTCAAGCGAATAACCCCTGCCGTGTCTTCTGAACTCAGCAGCTCTTTCAGCACCTCAAGGCGTTTGCTGGAACGAAAAAACTCCGCATGCTCACTTATTAGCGCAGAAAACTCTAAACCCAAGCCTAATTCTGACAGCCAAATTGCCGTTTGGTCGGTTCGGAATTCACCTTGGCATAACTGCACGTCCAATAACCAGTTTTCCAAATCCGGAGGTTGCTCGCCTTCGTGATAAAGCAAAAATCGCCGATCGGGTTCAGCTCTTAGCATCCGGTACTTCAGCTGAAATTCATTGTCAGCAATCTCCACCTTTTCAACGTCTGCCAATTCCAGGCTCTCGAACTGCTCGCGCAACTCACGTTTGGCGTCATACCAAAATACAATGCGATGCGCATCGAAGAGTTTTCTGAGTGCTTGAGCAGTCTGGTCTTCCATAGATATTCCTTACACCGAGAGCCCGGGAATGTGCTTAAGTGCTGGCCCCAATTTCGGATAATTCACCTTCACGCCATCATCAAGATCAAGCGCTATACGCTGTGTCGCCAATGGGTAAAGGGTGTCACGCTCATAGCTATCCAATTCTTCTGTGACCTTATTCAGTTTTTCCAGATCACGCAAGGCACGGGTCTTCTCAGCTGGGGACGCCGAGGCATTGATACTCATCGCTTCCAATTGACTCCTTTTGGTGGTGAGCTTGGCACCAAACTCACGCAAATAGTCATTGAGCACAATACTGGCCGTATCGGGATGATAGCGGTGCAGATAAATCAGCGCGTTGAAGCTGCCCCCAGATTTGCCAGAGCCGCTGGAGAACAGCCAGTAGATGGGGCGCTTTTTGTAGCGCTTCACATGGTCGGTATAGAAATCCTTGAGGAAGTAATCGCGGATGTCGCGGGCCTTGCCATTTTTGCCCAGCGCTTTTTCGACGAACCGGAGGTTGGCCTCGTAGTGCTCTTCGCCAAAGGCCACGCGCAAAAACTTGCGGAAGCGCTCGGCGATGTCGTCGGTGAACCAGTCGCCATCAAGCATGGGGATGACGTTGTCGTCGTCGGCCGGGAAGCTCGGCTCCGGAACCCGCTTCAGGTAGTCCTCGATGGTCTCGCCCTGGTTGGCCAGGATCAGCCCCGGCTTGTCCAGCGCGTAACGGCCGAACATGCAGCCCACGGCATAGGAAACCAGCTCCCGCATGGTGTCGGCCAACAGCAGCGCCTCCAGCTCGTCCTCGCTCTTGTCATTGCCGTAGCGGTAGTGCGGGTTGCAGGTCAGGGTGATCTCGTTCAGCGGTACTCCGGGCTTTAGTTCATCCTGCAGGCCATAGGCGTCGATGAAGATGCGGTTGTTCTCTTCCTCCAGCCGCCGCATCTCCAGCGTCATCTCCCGCCAGTGAGCGCGTAGCTTCTGGTAGGTAGCCTTTAGGGTTGGCTGGCAATAGTCGGGATTCAGTAGCGGCAGGACGGTGAAGTCCCAGGAGGTTTCGTAGGAATCCCAGTCGTATTTGGAGAGCTGAACTAAATTTGTTGTTTGCAAAACTTCTGGGCTGATTGAATCAATAACAGGGAGTTTAACGACATCACCGGCCTCAAAATTTAAAGTTGGCGAAAAAACAGACAAATAGTAAGAGGATACATTTGTATTTAGGAGAGAAAACACAATCTTTTCTTTATTGTTTTTTAGGTCGTATAAGGTTTTGCTCCCTGTCCCAGGAATAATTCCAACCGGAACTTCTCGACAGGAAAATCGGCCTGATGTAACAGCAGACCATGTCAGGCCAGTCTGAAAAAAATATTCAAGGTTAAAAAGCCGCCTCGACCAGTGTGTCGTGTTTGGATCTTTAGGGTTGTTGACTACAAAGTTTTTTATGTCACTTCCTTCATTACTCCAATTGATCACCACATCGTTGTAACCAAACCAACGACGATTACCTCCACCTTTGTTGTAGGGAAACCACTTTTCCCCCGAAACTTGCGCATCAGCATGAGACCTTGAAACTCTGTTGATTGAAACAGATGAAACTTCAAACCACTGCCTTAGAAAAAGATCGGAGTTGCAGGAAGACATTCCTGACTTTGCATCTGAAAAAGTTGACAACGTTGGGTATCGTACACAATTGTCTGCCGCATTTTCTGAGAACCAATAGGCGATGGGCTCTCCAGGAATCTTCCTGAAGTCAGTAGCGGACGCACGATAAAACCATCCACAGTTAGGGTTCTTAATAGCCTCAAGAGTGCGAGGTCCCTGACTTTCCGAACCTCGAAAAGCTGAAAGGCGTACATAGCCGCCTTTAAAATCGGGGTGATGAGCGTTCTCAACCGTGAAAGTACAAATAGGCACCGTGGCTCCATCAAATCCCGAATACTCTAGCTGAACCAACGAAGTAATGGTCTTCTGGCTGTTCAGGAAGCTACGCAACTTTTCGTAGGATGAGATAAACATCCACACGAAAGGCGACATGAAACCAAGCTGGCCTTTAGGCAAAGTAAGTTCGGTGTTACGAACAATGAAGGCGGAAAACAGATCGGACTTCACATCTTCATAATTATCCTTAAGCCACGCCCCCAACCGTCCATTCATCCCCTTGCCACCCATATACGGCGGATTGGCAATCACTACATGGTATTTCGGGCTCAGGTAATCGGCCTGCCGCAGGGCCTGTAGCACCTTCTGATGGGTCATGCTGATAAACAGCTGCCCGGAGACGTTCTTTGATTCCAGAATCCTGAGCATGCCGTCCACGTCGGTGACATCCGGACGGATCAGGGAGCCGAAATTGTCGGCCTCTTCGAATTGGCGCAGGGTGGTCTGCAGCGGCGCGGTGAACAGGTCGCGGCCGACAAAATCCATGTAGTCCTTCAACTCATTGCCGTCGAACCGGACATTTTCCAGCACACAGATATTCGGCTTGACGCCCTTGTTGAAGAATCGGCGCTGTTTAGCGCGGGCCTTCATGGTCAGGGCAAAGGCGGCCAGTTCCCCGGCGCGTTCGTCGATCTCGATGCCGTAGAGATTATTCGTGAGGATCTTCTCCGGGATCTCGGCAGGCTCGTAGCCTTCCTCCTCATAAATGGCGTAGAGCAGGTCAAAGGCATAGGTGAGCATGTGGCCGGAGCCGCAGGCCGGGTCGCAGATCTTGATCTCTTCCGGCTTGCTTATGCGGAGGAAATCCGTCTCGGCCTGTTCGGGCTTGATGTAATAGTCCATCTGCTGAATCAGCTTCGAACCAGGGCGATTGAGCATCCACAGACGGCCGAGGGAGTTTTCCACCAGATAGCGCACGATCCAGTGCGGGGTGAAGAGCTGGGTGGCGGCGGGGATGTTCTCGGGCGTGATCTTCTTGTTCTTCTTCAGGCCGTCGAACACCTCGTCCTTCTTTTCGGAGATGTAGAACTGGTAGAGCCAGCCGATCACCTCGACATCCTCGCAGGCATCTGGCGTCATCGCCTCGCGGGTATAGGCGAGGATGGAGTTGCCCGAAAGCAGGTCGTCGGGCATGAGCAGTTCGGTGTAGTCGTCGATGCGCTGGAACAGGAACGGCATGGCCTGGTTCCAGAAGTTGCAGGCGGCCACCACCAGCAGGCGGTAGGCCTCGCCCTGCGGGTCGCGGCTGGGCGCTTTGCCGTCGAGCAGGGCGAAGATCTGCTGCCGGACCTTGTCGTGGACCATCTCTTCGTCGATGTGCCCCATCTTGGCCTCGGCCAGAATCTCAGGCTGGAACTGTCCGGGATCGGCTGGGGAAACAATATTGATGCGGTTATAGCGGTTCACATCCATGAAACGCAGTGCACAGAAGCGGTTAAACCAGATGTAGGCCACCCGCTCGACGACCAGTTCCTTGCCCTGGCCCTTGATTGCCTCTTCGAGCTTTTTGACCGCATCCATAGTTTCCCGTCTGGCGGCACTGCCTTCTGCCAGCACCAATTTCAGCTTGGCAGAGACTTGCTCGACCAAATTACGCCGAGCTATTTGGGCAAATTTTTTCAGTTTCGCGGTTTCCATGAACTGTCCTTAGATTTGTATCCGTTTTCCCTGCTTGATCTGCTCCAGCATGGCGGTTCGAAGTAACTCCAAATAACTTTCCAAGTCTGCTTCATTAGCTAGCCAGGCACCTTCGTAGGCCACTGCGATTGATCGCACGGGCACATACTCGAGCTTCCCTTCTGACACGCCGGGGTGATTAACCGACTTACCACCTGGATATTCTTGTGGGGTTGGTTGCTCTGGAGTTGCCCAAGCCGACAGACTCGTCAATAGCGAAGGATATTGTTCTTCAAGTTGCCGCTGGATATCGCGTATGACGGCGATCAAGGCTTCGTTTTCAATCTTCGCCTGTGCCTCAGCAAAGGGTTGCATCAACTGCGCTTGCTGTTCAGTATCAAGCTTTGCGTAATCTGCTACCGTTGTGAGTTTGTGCCTCAATGCATCGATCGCATCCTTCGCTTGCTTCGCCTGTAGCGTAACCTGGGCGGATACTTTGGACTTCAAGTCTTCCGTCAGTTGTTTGATGGTCTGTAGATGTGTTCCTTTGAAACACTCGGGATGGCTTAACAGCGTCGTCAACTGATCAGCTTCATCCCCCTCGATTGAGGTAAAATTAGCTTTTTGATTATTAAGGAAAGCAACCGCGTCCAGGTAGATTTGGCGCTGGGATCCTCCCATAAATTTCCTGATCGGATCAATCACTGCTTCTTTGAGATCTAACAGTGCATCCTGGGTTTGTTTGAACTCCGTCACATACCAAGTGTAGGGTTTGTCCTGCAGTGCATTGAGCATATCCAGTACGGGATTTAGTGCGCTCAGAAATGGATATTGAGCCGTTTGTTCAGCGAGTCCTTTTAAGTTTGTATACAACGCTGCCATCGCCGCGCCCGTTTCTTTGCCAATCATCTTGGCATCACTGCCGGCCGGTGGCTGATCAAAGAAATCGTCATGAAACTCTTTCAAGGCACGCACCTGAGAAGCAGTAAATTCAACCAAAGGCGTGACTATTGAATTAGCATGCGCTTGAGTGTTACGAATTGCCCGCTCCAAAGCCGCATCTTCCAGGATTTGAGCGTCGGCGCGCACCTCTAATTTGCCACGGCCACACAAGTTCGCCAGGTTACAAAGCACCGCTGCGTAAGACCAGCCGTAAGGCTTCGTTTCAAAGTTCTCCGTTAAAGTCTTGATCGTCGTGCGCAAACCGCCACGCTCATTACTCTGCACAAAACTTAACAATTCCTGTTCTGGTTCGGTGAGCGCAGCGGCACCTTCTGCGAACAGGCTTTTGTTGGCCTGCGCCAGACACCGACCGACATCATTTTCCGAGTAAGCCACACCCCGCAGCATCTTTAGGTTGTGATAGACATTGGGGACAAGCTCTTGGAATGCGTTACTGATCCTGGTTTGCGGATCCTCGCCACCCAAATCCAGCTCTCGGCCTCTGACAAAAATACGTGCTTTGCCCAAAAGACTGCGTACGTTGCGTTGCAGATTCTTATAGCGTTCCTGATTCTGATACCCTTTATCCGTTAAGATACGCTTGATGGACTCTTGCTGGCCCATGGACATGTTATGTCGAATGTACTTTTCAGTGCGTTTGTACATCAACACATCAAACATCAATCGATCGTCCACAGGAAGCAGCGCACGCACCTCATCTTTGTATACCGTGTCCGTACGGTGCCTTTCGATGTTGTCGGCATGCTCATGAAACGGTGTGATAACGTTAATGGCGAGTTCATGTTCGCGCCCCAATAAGCGGTCATCCAGCTTCTTTGAATAGATAAAATCCTGGCCAGCTTCGACATAGCGTAATTTACGATCCTTGATCACGTAATCGAAGATCAGCTTATCCAGCTCAGCATTAACGTCTGAGGTTTCGATCTCCGTGTGTTTAATCTCCTGCTCGACGTCCTTTTCCTCATCGGTTAAATACTCGTAAACTTCCCCGTTGCGCTGAATATAGGTTTGCTGTTCAAGTATATTGAGGGCTTCTTCCACCTGGCGCTTCAATTGCGTCAGGTCTTGATCAAAATGCTCCAGCATCAATACGCACAGGTTACGCTGCGTTGCTTTAAATTCGCGCACATACTTCACCAACAACAAGGCCTTGAGCAACCGCAGGGCGAAGGGGTTACCCAGGTTTTTTTCCGCCACCAGAATCGCTTTTTGGCTATTGGCTTTTAGCGTTGATCGAATACCTTCGAACATCATATCGAAGGTCGCCAACTGTCCTAGCGCATGACCACCCACATGGATAGCCACCTGCTGGAACACTTCCAGCATTGAGCGCTCCCCCACCGACTTACTTTTGCCTTCAAAGGCATTATGCTGTGACAGATTCTGGATCGCCGATTGAAACAGCGCAAACTGATAGGGGATGAAGGGGTAGGTATGGATAAAGTGTTCTCGATCCTGAAAATGGCGGTAGGTCACGCCGCCATCGGAAAAACTGAACAGGGTCTTAAAGTTGTTTGCTTGCTCGTGGTAAACCGTCGACAACTCCGCAATACCAGTCTCGTTTTTCTCCAGCAAACGCCGCTGGATGACTTCGGCCACATCCGCACTGGTGAGCTTCATGCGTGTCGCAAAGCGCGCCTGAATCTTCGAAAAGTCATTGCTTTGTTTTGCTGTCATCTCACCAATCACGGAGTCCATATCTTCCTGTGCCGTCACCAACACCCAAGCCCGTCCGCGACATTTCGTGGCCAGACTTTCGGCAACGGTTTGCAGGTTTGTCATGAGCTTAGGGTGATCAGCAACAAACTGACCTACTTCATCCACACAAAAATTCAGTCGGAAATCCGCTCCCTGTTGATCCAGATACTCCTTCACCTGGTCGGCAAAGTCTTCAATGGAGACTTTATAATCATCACGATATTTACTGATGATGCCTTTGACCTCACCTTCCGGAGTTCCGGACACTTTTGCGTAGGCTTTGTCGATGGCGGCGGCCTCTAAAATAGCCTGTTCACGGCCGCGTTCCCAAGGTTTATCCGCAATCGATGCATACACCTCTCGGAAAGCCTGATACAAATCACGAGAATCGAGATCTCGCTCAAATTGCGCAATGTGACCTTGCTTACCGTAGTAACCCCGCATTTCGTTAAAGACTTTCACGAAGACCGAAAGCACTGCATCCAGCTGCTTTTTGCTGATGGTGTCGGATTTTTGGTCGATGTTAAATAGAATACTTTTAGAGGGTATCTCGACTGCACGCTTGAGATCGCCGCGCAATATTTCATTGTCAGCACATTTGGGCAAAAGCACATCGAGGGGGCGAACGCCCTCAATCTCTTTATCCTCTAGCAGTAGAGATAATATTTTTAATAGGTGCGATTTACCGGACCCAAAAAACCCCGAAATCCACACCCCGTTCGCACCTTCATAATTATTGTAGGCATCCAGGAAGGCTTCGAGTCGCTTCTCCACCTCATTAGTGAGGATATACTCCTCCAACTCAAGACGTAATCCCGCCTCATCATCAGCCTTGATAACTCCTTCGATATAACGATCGACGGGTTTAGTGAATATGCTATTTAGGTTCATCAACGATCCCTCGACTAAACTTCACGGTCAAAAATATTAAACGCGCGATAATACTTATCATCGCGCAGTCGGCCGAAGAGCTCTAAAGAGGCTCCCGACTCCAGATCTTGGATATAATCTCCTGGAAAAAACAAAACAGTGGGCTGCTCTTTAGCAACCCGTTGCAGATTATTAAGAATAGTGTGGGAGCGTAAAAACGGATAGACCTCACCGACTCCCCCTATAAATAAAACGTCAAACTCTGTTTGCGCCATCTTGTCCGCGATGGTTGGCACCAAATGGGTCGCTGGATCTAACACCCCCTGCAGCAACTCAAGCAGTTCTTCTTTAGAAGTCTGCGCCTCTATGTCGAGGGTTTGCTGCCAGATATCCCGAGCTTGAAGCAGCTCAATGGCGAGGTCATAGAGATTAATGGCCAGCACTCGCACTCCCGCTTGCTCCAACTTGGTAATCAATTGCTTTTGCAACCGCTGCATGGCCACAGCCTTTTCCGGTGGGAAGGGGCAGATAAAAAACGGGAGTTCGTTACCCAATCCCTGTTTGCACAAAAAGCGTTCACTACTGATGACATCAAAAAGATGCTGGAAGCGCTCTTGCTCGGTTCCTTGTCTGCCGCTAACCCTCACGTCATCCACTCCTGTAGTTGTGACTCAAACACCGGAAAGATTGCTAGCTCTTCGGGGTGACGGGACGCTATGATTTGAGCCACACTGGGCGCTAAAAGCACTGCCTGGATGTCACCCTTTTTCGTGATCAAGTCCGCTTCCCGCAGCATACGAAATAGCACCTGGCGAAGCTTTTTGCGGGTCATGGGCGTGATTGAATCCAGCTCATCGTCCCACTCCGCTTTGTTGTTAAAGAAGGCATCAAAGTCCGAATGCTGCAGGGACAGGCGCAGGGTCAAAAAATGCTCGCGTAACACCTCGACCGCAAACTCGCGGATAAACCGATAATAACGGCATATCGCCATCCAGATCAGCTGCTTTTGCTCCTGATCGGAACCCTCGACCAGTAAAGTTAACTCGACCCGAGAGAGCACCGATAATCGGAAACAGAGTTCACGGTTAACGCGTTGAGCCGTGCTTTCCGCACGCGCCTGCAAAAGATTATGCCGCTGCGCCTCAGCGCGCACCGCATCCCAATCACCCAATTGCAAAAATAAGGCTGCAATCTTTACCGATTCGCGATGAAACAAACCGCCGGTGGTAAAGGACATGATGTATTCATTGGAATTAAGCAAAAATTTGGATCCTTCATGACGCTTAAGAGACCTTGGTGCTATACGCAATTTACTCGCCCTTAACCGACCTTTAGTTGATCGCCCAGTTGTTCGTGCAGGCGCTTGAGTACATCTGCTTCCAAATTAACCCAGATCACCGCACCGTTAGGGTGCTGATACGGTACCGGTTCAGGCAAAGAGATTGCGTGCTCAAGAACCCAGGCAAAATTCCACTTGTCCATCCAAGTATCGGGATCTATCTCATCCCGAATTTGATGTTTATCGATTGTCGCCTGTAATTGTTCCCGCGCGAAAGGCCCCAATACATTAGCCAATCGGACAACTCCGACGACTTTACCACTACCTTTTTGGATTAAACCAATCCAACCCCGCGTCTCGGTATTGCGGGATCGCATTTCCCATATTTTATCCCCAGCCAGGATCTTGTCGATCCAGGGAGAATCAATGATTAACGCCTTTTGGATCAGCACCGGCTCATTTGTATTCCTTTCAGGGCGTTGAACCTCTTCAGGCGGGATCGTTACAACCTTTGTTTCTTTTGCTCCGGCAAAATGATTTACTTTTCCGCACAGGCCTGCCAGCAGATAACCTAAGGCTGCTTCATCTTCGGCTAGATAGCCCATGCCACAGGGTTCATTATTTTCTGGATAATAGCGAAACCCTTGGAAGCCGCTGTGGCTATGCCGATTAATTTTAGTTTTTTTATTAATGGCAGCACGGATCCCATTTGAAAGGTCCTCCCGTTGCTGCTGGTAATGGTCGGGATGCACTATCACTTTAAAGTAATTGACGATCCCGCTTTTCTTAACCCCTACATTCTTATCGATATAAACCTGTGAAGGATACAGCGCATGGGTGAGGCCAATAAGCTTGTCATACAGATCTTCACCATTTGCTCTGCGGTTAACCTGCCAACCCAGCCTTTCAGCCAAGTTGATTACTTTAGTCCTTATAGGCTCGGGCATCTTGCTATTATCCATTTAGCTCTCTCTCGTCTTGATTGATTAATCCCTATCACGCTAACACCAAGAGTGCGTCATACTCTCAAGTTTATCTCGGCATAATATCCGCCAGGGTTTACGTATCCGTGTATTTCACCATCCAGTTTGTAAACGTTTGGGGGCTGTTGAAGCCAAGTAATTTCGCTGCCTTACTGCGGTTGCCGCCACAAACCCGAAAGGCTTCCTTTAAATAGTGGTTGGCAGTGTCGGCCAGCTGCGCTTGTAAATCAATCGCGCTGGTTAGATTCAAATCAATTATTGGTGATACGGCTGATGTCTGGCTCGGAGAATCAAACAATGCCTCACGAATATCGTCTTCTTCTATCCTTTTGCCTAACGACCAAATTACTGCTCGCGTTAACGTATTTTGCAGTTCGCGTACATTACCGCGCCATGGCTGTTGGAGCAAAATTTTTCGGGCCCCGGGAGTCAATTTTTTTTCTTCCCAGTTGGGTTCAGCACGACTCTCTTCATTAATTTTTTGCAGCAGGTGTGTAATCAGCAAGCCTAAGTCGCCCTCTCGCTCTCGCAGGGGTGGCAACCGTATCACAGCCACCGCAATCCGATAGAGCAAATCTTCTCGAAATTGCCCGGCTTCCACCTCCTCAGCCAAACGTCGGTTCGTGGCGGCAATCACGCGCACATCGAATCGGACGACTTTGCTGGACCCCACGGGGGTGACCTCGTGCTGCTGCAACGCCCGCAGCAACTTAACCTGCATCTCCAGAGGGAGCTCCCCAATTTCGTCCAGAAACAAGGTGCCACCATCAGCCTCTTCAAAATGCCCCATGCGGTCTGCCCCGGCTCCCGAGAACGCTCCTTTTTTATGCCCAAAAAATTCAGATTCCATCAGGCCTTGAGGGATAGCACCGCAGTTCACCGCTATAAAAGGTTTTTCTCTGCGGGGGCTGTGCTGGTGAATTGCGCGTGCAAATAATTCCTTGCCCGTACCACTCTCCCCTTCAATCAGAACTGGCAATGACCTGGGTGCTACTTTTACCGCACGCGCGACCACCCGCTGCATTGCGGGGCTACGATGAATAATCTGTTCAAACGCCACGGCTTCATCCGGCCGTCCTGCGCCTAACCGCACGACATCAGCATCGGGGCGGCGCAACATATCGGGCAAGAACTCGGCGGAAATATCAAAAGGCACTACCGTTTGCTTGATGCCTCCAACTTGAGAGGACTCAATCAATTCGGCAGCAAAACGCGTTTTGGATACGATAATCCATACCGCTGCCATCGCTGAGGTACCCGGACTGAGGTGATAGGTCAGCTGTGTTGCTGGGCCGTGACGGGCCAAAATAGATTCAATGCGCGAAACAACAACCTTATAAATTTCACCAAAATGCATTGGGCTTGAAAGCTGGGCAAGATATAACTGAACCGGTGTAGCGATTTGGCGTTTCAGCCAGCTGACATAACCTTCTGTTTGGGCTTTGTCATAGTTGCTCAGTAGCTCTATCTCATCAAATGACCGAGAACCCAATACGCTCGCGATTGGGCCTAGACCTGGGCTAGTTTTTCCTTGGCTGGCATTCAAGTCGGTCTGACCTACCCAGCACACTAATACTTGCTGTCGTTTATCGGAGTTTTGCATGCAAACAACTATAATTAAATTTACATTATTGTAAAACTATTTATAGTCTCTTTATTTCACCCGCACTTGACAAAAAACAGAACAAAGAACTATCGCCTTGTTTTAATTGGATTTATTAGATAAATAAAAATTATTTCGTAAGTTGGCACGTCTTTCGCTCTAGCATCAATAGCTATATTTTTCGGAGCAAGACAGATGTTACAACTTAAACAACACTTATCCAGTATCGAAATAGGCAACACCCAGTCTTTTGGAGGCCTAGCATTAACACCTCTATTTACCACTAAATCGATTGTGACTGACTATCTTACCCTCGATGATGCGCTGCATACCCGTGCCTGTCGCATCACCGAACTAGGAGACTACGGTAGCGTCCCTGAAATTTTATTTGAAAACCTGGGCGACCTACCGATCTTTCTCCTGGATGGCGAAGAGCTAGTCGGCGCTAAACAAAACCGGATTATCAACATATCAATGCTAATCCCCGGACACTGTCTTGTCGAAGTACCCGTATCTTGTGTTGAGGCGGGTCGCTGGTCGGTTTCGTCAGCACATTTTTCTACCGGGGATCGCACACTCTATGCGCGGGCTAGAGCACACAAAGCCATGCACCTCAACACAGCTCTGCCTACCTTTTCGCGACCTTTAGCCGACCAAGGGAAGGTTTGGGATGACATTGAAGCCAAATGCGAAAGGCTATCCTGCATTTCAGAAACGCAGGCAATGGATGCCATGTACAACCAGCTCGCCACTTCCTTAGATCAGTACGTATCGGCCTTCACCAATGAACCATCACAGATTGGGGCAATATTCAGCACCCACAACCATGTCAGCGGGCTTGAAACCTTTGATAGCAGTGATACCTGGTCGAAAATGAGCGCTAAGCTGATCCGAAGTTACGCTCTTGATGCGGTTGACGCCACTCTTGAAACATCCTCGCTAGCGCTTGATCACACACCAGCATCATTCCTGTCACACTGCATTTCCGCTGAGGTGCACAGTTATCTCGCCATCGCTGAAGGTGAAGATCTGCGGCTATCTGGAACGCAACTAGCGGGCGGCGCACTATTGGCCTATGACCGTATTATTCATTTATGTGCTTTTAACCTCAACCATTCAACGGCTGAAGTAGCCAATGAACCTAACAACGTGCAGCGCCCCTCTATGCGCCAACACAAGTATGAAGATTAACCGTTAATGTTTTTAATTCATGTTCAGGAGATCCATCATGCAACAACCTATCGTCATTGACGCCAACGAAATCATTACCTGCCCCGACTGCGGGCACGAATTCGCTCTTAGCAAAGGCATCGCCAGCCACACCATCGAGCGCTATGAATCCGCCTATAGCGAAAAGTTAACCGCAGATGAGGAGCAACGTGCGATCGAGATGCGCAAGCAGGTCGAAAAACAAGCTGCAAAACAATACAGCTCAAAACTTGAAGCACTACAGGAACAACTAGAGAGCAGCCAAGCAAAACAAGAAAAGCTTCAAGGCCAACTGGAAAAGGCCGCGAAGCAGGCGGCCGAAGAGGCCCGAAAAGAAACCCTTGGAGAGACCCTGCTGCTTCAAGAAACGTTAAAAGCAAAAGAGGAAAAGCTGGCGCACTTTCAAGCGCAGGAGTTAACGCTAAGAAAAGACAAGCAGGCACTGCTGGAAGACAAACGTGAGATGGAGTTAACACTGCAACGCCAGTTGGACGCCGCTAGAGATCAAATCGTCGCTGAGCAAACTGAAGCATTTCGTCTCAAAGAGGCAGAGTACCAACAAAAATTTGCCAATGCGCAAAAAGTAAATGACACCCTTAAGCGCCAATTGTCCCAAGGCTCCCAACAGCTTCAAGGTGAAGTCCTAGAACTTGAATTGGAGCAGACGTTAAGAGAGGCCTTCCCCATCGATGGAATTGAGGAAGTCAAAAAAGGTAAGCGTGGAGCTGATGTCATTCAAAATGTGATGACGATGACAGGAACCAAATGCGGCGCGATCATTTGGGAAGCAAAGCGCGCTGAAAACTGGTCCAACGGTTGGATACAGAAACTAAAGGATGACCAAGTCGCCATAGGAGCTGAAATCCCGGTTCTCGTGTCTACCGTGTTACCCGATGCCAGCAAACAAGCCTTTGTTCAGCATGAAGGGATTTGGGTAGTTCGACCAAGCGCCGTGAAGCCGATGGCTGAAATATTACGCACCATACTGCTGGAGTCACAAAAACAGCGTGCTGCCAACACCGGCAAAAATCAAAAGATTGAAGCGCTTTATGACTACCTCTGCAGCCCTCAATTTGGTCAGAAATTACGCAGTGTCGTGGACTCTTACGAGGCCATGAAATACGACCTCGATAAAGAGAAAGCAGCGATGCACCGGCTTTGGAAAAAACGTGAAAGCCAACTAGAACGGATCACCGTGAACGTAGTAAGTCTTTGCGGAGAAATGCAGGGGCTTGCCCATGACGCTCTGCCCCAGCTGGACTTCATTGCGCCATTCCCGGATGATCTGGAGCCAGAAGCCAATGACAAGGAGAGTATCGATGCGTAAATATGGATTTGCCGAATCCTTCGCCCAATTCGGGGCCGAATTGCGAAACGTGCAATGGGCGGTTTCCGCCGAGGGCAAGGACGGCGACCTGGTCATCAGCTTGTGGTGGCATTACTTTTCGCCGCCAAAAGATGGCACAAACCGCTACACCGATACGCTCTCTCGCTTTGCGGGCCCCGGTAACAACCTGCTTAGGCAGCACATCACCCAGGCCTATGAGAGCGGTCAGCGGATCCGGGCAGTTGTGGTCCGCACCGATGAAACCAACTTGGTAGATTCCGGCACGGACGCGAGCAAAATCAAAAAGTCATTTAGCCCCAAAAAGAACTGGGAAGGTCGGGTTGTCGAATTTAATGGTGATCGCTATATTATCGAGTTTAGCGAGAGTTAATTTCATACTATGCATTGGTCAGGAGGATGTGAGCAACCTTGAAGAACTGAGAGTTAATAGTTTTAATTGCCTAAGATGTATTCGTTAGAGATAAGAATGGCTGGTTTTTACTTCGCCGCCCAAATCATGGCCTTTAACTCGAGGCAGACGGGGGGATAAATTATGTTGGTATGCCAAAGCAAGCTCAATGGTTTTTAAAACATCGCATTATAATTTTACGACTGAGGAATGGTATGAAATACAGATCTCTATATCAGTTGATGAGCAAGTAGACTACTTGATTCAAGAATTTAGTATTAAGAGGTAATATTTGGTGAAAACATATATCGCTATAGATCAATTTGGAAAAACTGTATATGTATCTGCATATACAGAAAGTGAAGCAAGGCAAAAGGCGGAAGATGAGCTTGGCTACGGTAATGTAATCAGCTTTCGCCCAGTATAGCGAAGTAAAATCAATGAAGTTTCAGGTACCAATCAACACAGTACGGAGCAATAACGAATCTTAATGAGTTTCATAAGAATCTCGAGGCAAATGGCATGCCTATGGATTTTGATCACTATAATTTTGAAAATTATGACGCTTTTCTAGCCGAGTGAAGACGGCGGGCAAGATTAAGGCATACTACCGAGCGCTTTAGGTGGAACTATCTAATAAACCAACACTAAAGGAAGATCAATGGACAAGAATAACTGGTGTAAAGGCGATTTTGCACGGCATTCTAAAATGCATGATTGGGGTATCGGTATTGTTGTAGAAAACCAACGCTCAGATAAGGTGAGTATTTTTTTTGAAAATGTTGGATCCGTCAAAATCTTGATGTTGAATCTTGTTGAATTAACGAGAGTGGATGATCCTGGTGCTGCGCGGCTGTATTTGGAAAATGCCCTCATTCAGGAGCCCGAAGGCACAGCGCGCGACCGACAACCTTTTCCGATCGTGTTGCAGCACTTTCTTCAGGATTTTCCAAACGGCTTTCGCGGGGAGATGTTGAAGCAGTGTGAAAGAAACTATAAATATGAGGTTCACGAATGGATGCTGCAGCATCTTGATTTAGCACAATGGCAGCAAGCCTTGAATAATAAGGGATATGATAATCTGGCCTCAGATATTAAACGCCTTTATGGTAAGACTAATTTGCTGGCTTCTTTTGAGGCCATTAAGATTAATGAGGCCTTCAAAGACCAAGAAGCAAAAGTGGCTTTATGCAACGCATTGTTTGATCTGCTATACGGAACTGAGCCAATCGCTAAACGATTTAAAGAAACCGCCACGATACTAGCGCGCTATGAGTTAGATAAATGGCCGATAATCACCTATCCACTCTTTATTCGTTTTCCAAAAGAACACATGTTTATCAAGCCCACCATGACACAGGAAGCAGCGCTAAATAGAGGTTTCGACATTCAGTACAGCAGCCAAATAAATTGGAGTACCTATACTCAGGTGCTGAGGTTTTCTGAGGATCTGGATAAACGCCTCTCCAGCGACAGTAACCCAGATCTGCACCCTCAGGATATGATAGATATACAGAGTTTCATGTGGTGTACCTTTGGCAATGGTTGGAGTCGCGATGATATCCGAAAAGAAAAGTCACGGCTGGGCCTTCTGTGAATTGAAAGAAATCCTTTTACCAGTTCGCAGGTGCTCAAACCCGAGGATATCTGCAGTCTCGCCCTGATAGCCTCGAATAAATCACCAAAAATCGAGGTGTTCCTTCACTGCCTTTAAAATGATGAAAGAAGCAAGTTAGCCATTTCATGTTAACGTTCAACAATCGCCAACTAAAAGAATATGCAAAAGTGAAGCACATCCGCAGCTGGTTACTAAAGAGAGTCACTTTTTAGACACGTTGGTAATTGACATCTCAACGGCGTTAACCGACTAATAAGACAGACTCCCTTCAGTCTTCAAGCTACATAGAAATACAACATCTACACTTGACCTAATCTTTCTCGATAACCGGCGAGCCGCTAGGATCTTTTATCGACAAAGACTCACACGCCAGACCATGATCGGAATGATCAAAGTAAACGGCTAGTGATATGGGTCAGACCCTTTTTTCTGAAATCTAGGAACAAAACCGAAATCAAGTTTTGGCTTTTCGACCCTGTGTTGTGCCAGCAAATCACCAACGTCAACAGCGCCCTCACCGACCCCACCATCCACCTCTAATCGCAGTGTCGCTGCGTTGATTGCGCCGGATAACGCGGCACGGATATCGCGCGGCGCAAACCCTGATAGAAGCGACACAACCTCATCTGACAGCTGATCATCGAGATACCAAGCAGATCGATCACTTCTGACTTTGCTAAAAATATTGCGCGCAATGCGTTTTACGTGCTCTGCGGTTGGCGGCTGAATATGAAACACATGGAATCTCGAGCGCAGGGCAGGGTCAACTAAGTCCAACGTGTTAGAGGTTGCGATGAAGGCGATGTTGGCGAAGTCGAACGACATATCAAAGAAGTGGTCTTTGGCTCTTTTCGCTTGATCTCTGTCAATGAACTGCAATAGCGGTTGAACGATATCTTCGCTCGTTCGAGCACGCTCAATTTCATCCATCAAAATAATTGGGTTCATGATGTCCTGGCCAAGCATGTACTTTGTGATTCGCCCGGGCTCGGATTTTGCCCACGTTGGATGACCACCAGTGACCTCGAACTTGGCATGAACAGAGCCGATATTGAATTCGTACATAGGTAAGAACAATGCTTTTGCTAGCGCTTTTGTGAACTCTGTTTTGCCTGTTCCGGGCGGGCCATCTAGTAGCATCGGCTCGATTTTGATAGGCATACGAGAATAGTGCGCGTTGATCAGTTGAGCCCTGATTGTGCTGATGACGTCCTGAAAATTACCGAAATCCACGGCTAATTGCTCCATATTTTTCAAGCCCTGTTGCGTAATTTTTTTGGCCAGCCGCATATTTCCGCGAATCAATTCCTGTGCTTTCTGAATTACAGCCTCCCTGCCTTTATTGTCGCCAAATGGCTCGAGCGCAACCGCTGCTTCTCTTCTCACTGTATCCAGGTCATCATTGTCGAATAGCGTGCACCAGACACCAGGCAGCTCGCAGTCCTGTAGATCAAGATGCAAAGGATCATCCGACTGCTTCTTTGCTTCCCATCTCGATAACGGCCCGGTTTTTGTATCGCACCCGCTGGGCCTATTTTTATAGATGAGTTCTGGGTAGTGCGTGTTGATCCAGCCTTGAAGCTCCTGTTTTGACACAAGCTCAATCTCGCTACGAAAGTGGATTGCATCATGAATTCGCGCTGCATATTTTGCGTCATTCACTGCTCGGTGTAGTGGTCCATCGCCAGTGATGCCGAGCATACACATCGCCTTGAGCATGCTGGGCGACTTTTTGAGTCGATATGTTTTTGCAAATTCAGCTTTTAGGTCGATAACGCGATCTGGCATATCGAATTCAACGCCGACGCGCATAGCTGCATTTCTCAATACAACGATATCTCGACTACCCCAGAACGCCCACTGCTTGAACTTTGATGCAACTGCGAAAAACTGAATGAGCGCCTTTTGCAGTGAAATTCCGTTCTTTCTGATCTCCTCATTCGTAATGTTAGTAATGTCAGTGAATGTTTTTGAGACAGTTTGTTTGATTTCCGGGATAATGACCTTGCTTGTGATAGGGAGCATTCTTGGATGCCGAGACGGCGTCGAAGTTGCGGCGCCGATCTCAATCAGCTCCCAGTCTGCGATATCAACTTTTTGTTCGAACTTATCGACAAAGTCCCACTCTAGGTCGATAACTAACAGAGTGCTTTTGTTGAATTTTTCGTCAAATACGCTGCCCATTTCGTTGCTCCTTGTCCTACAAATCTTTGTAATAACTTACACATATGATGTGTGTAAATATTTCGATTGCCAGTAAAAATCCACAAATATTTTATACACAAAAAAGTCAGGGTTGCCCGGATCTGGTATATGACAAGAAGTAAAATCAAAAAGCGGCATCATGTTTTATATAGCACAAGACGACATGCTCAAAGAGTTCTCAGCTCGAGACATTCCCGCTAAATGATGTGGTATTGATGAAGAGTTAAATGCCCGCGCGGTCGGTCGCACGCAGGCGACAGCTGATAGTCATTTGTGCTCAGCCCTGCTGGCTGTTCCGTAGACAAATCAAAATGCAATCGACCAGATCAAAGTGTTCTGGCTCAATAGAACCCGACACTTTAATGAGAGACAATAAACGTCGAACATTAAGGTTCATAACCGATAATGGGAATGATGCGATTTGCTTGTAATATAAATATTTACAATTATGTTATATGCATGAGCAACAAACACAAAACCCTACACCCCATCGTTGGCAAAACATTCTTTGTTGGCGACCTACACGGGCGTCATGACGTTTTTATCCGCGCCCTTGTGCACAAAGGATTCAATCACAAGATCGACCGCGTGATTTGTGTCGGGGATCTGATCGACAAAGGCAAGCAGTCATATCAATGTCTTAGCCTTTTGCGGCGTAAATGGTTTTTCAGCGTTATGGGCAATCACGAAGAGATGCTCGTTGATGAATATCGCACCGGCTATACACAGCAGGCCTGGTTCAATGAGCTGGGAGATGATCAGCAAGACAATGCGATCGAGCTAATTCTGGGTCATATGCCACTTTCTTACACTGTGAAAATCGAGAATGGAGTACAGATTGGTGTAGTACATGCGCACCCGCCGATCAACGGATGGGCAGTGGACTGGCGCAGTTTGAAGCAGCAAGGGGTTGAAAACTTTCTGTGGAAGCGAGTCCGGCACGGTGTCGTGCCGGACCAAATTATTGGCGTCAATGCGTTGGTATTCGGGCACAACAATGTAGCGCGCGCCACAAAATTCGGTGCCAGCTTATGTATTGATACATTGATAGATTCGGGTTCGTTGACCATTCTAGAAGCAGGGGAGGTTCTAAATGCAATGTCATCAACTAGTTAAAGTGGTTAGATGGATGGGCGGTCGAGTGATTGGGTGTGCCGCCGCTCTAAGTGTATTGCTGGATGTAATTCATTCTACAGAATTTGTTATGCAGCTACTGGAATATTTTGTCTGAGATGCGAGCGAATGTCCTGATTACTGACAGTAAGCCAATTCTTCAGATACTGAAGCCTATAAACCATTTCTGATTGTACTTTCAGTCCCTGCGGCCTCTTGAGCTGCACTCTCTGCGGTAGTTGCATCCCATGCCCTCATGTCCGTAACGAAACCATAGGAGCTGCCGTGTTCTTCAATCAGCCTGATTGCCTCCAGCCTTTCGCTCAGTCTTCCAACCATGCCCGTCGAAAGCTATCTCGTAACGGCTGCACCAAATATGTAACCGTCGGATATCAAGAGTTAATTACTTCACGAGCTTCAGCAATATTTAATCGAATTAGATTCTTGGCTCCTTCCTGTTCATCAGTGAACAGCTCATTGACACGTAACTCCGCCAATGCAAGAGAGTCTTTTGCTTGCATATGTTCACCCATAAGCCAGTAAGCAAATGCGATACCTTATTGTTAATTTCCATCCAAAATTAATGGAATGGTCCGCCCCACTCTACAAAACGGCGAGCAATTGAAAGGTTTCAACTTGACATAAGTAAAAGTTAGCATACAATTCACTCATTAATGCATTATAATACAATATATAATGTTATTAATGCATTTGCGCATATATATAATACATGAATAGATTAATAATGAATGATCTCCCCAGCTTTGCCCTGTTAACGACGACGCACTGGGCGGTCGGTGAAAGACCTGTCTGGTTGATGTCGGAGTGAAGTTAAAAACGATGCGAAGAATATAGTTAGCCCAATTCCGATTACCGCTAATCATGGTGGCCATCGATATTGGACGATAAATTATATTTCCGGGTGGCATTTAAATTTAGAGGGAATTTGTATGTTAATTCGCATATCAATAAGTGTAAATGGCTCGTATGGGATGACGTATTTTTTTGAACCGCATCGAACCATCACCTTCTAGAGAAAAAGTCGTATGTTCTATGAAGCACCGAATGACAAAGGATACTTTGACGGGTACGGAGGCTGTTTTGCACCCGAAGTATTGATGGGAACTCTTGATGAGCTGAATAGGTATTATTGTGAGCTTAGACAAAATCCGGCGTTTGTAGCGGAATACCAAAACTATTTGCGGGAATTTGTGGGTCGCCCAACATCGCTAACATTGGCGACGCAATTGACCGATCACATTGGCGGCGCACAAATATACCTGAAACGTGAGGATCTGGCTCACACTGGTTCTTGGTGTATCAATAACGCTTTGGGACAGGGACTGCTCGCTAAACGTATGGGTAAGTCTCGGTTGGTCACAGCAACTGGCTCCGGATCTCATGGTATTGCGACGGCTACCGTTGCTAGTCTGCTTAATCTAGAGTGTACGATTTACATGGGTGCGCTTGATATGCAGCGTGAGACGTCTAGTGCGCACAAGATAGAACAGCTCGGCGCAACACTTATCCCGGACAACGCACAGGTCGGAAAACTGGTACAGGCCCTTTCTGAAGCAACCCGTGACTGGGTGGCCAATGCAAAGACGACCCATAATGTCATTCCCTCGGCCATCTGTGGACACCCTTATCCTATGATAGTAAGGGACTTTCAGTCGATTATAGGGCGTGAAGTGGAATATCAGTTAGCCGATAAAGCAGAACTTGGGCCGCTTCATCTGGTTGCACCGGTAGGCGGAGGGGGGTGTGCTCTAGGTCTATTTTACCCCTTTCTGAACTCTAATCAGGCAACTCTCATAGCTGTGGAAGCGGCAGGATCGAAAAATGCGCCGGGAATGAGTGCAGCAAAGCTTGTGCACGGTACTACGGGTGTTTATATGGGTTCGAAAACGCGGCTTTTGCAGGATAGGCATGGCCAGATTAAGGAGACCCAGAGCATAGCTGCCGACTTGAATTTACCGATTTTGGGTCCTGAATTGGCATATCTCTATCAGCAGGGACGTATTCATAGCGCGGTGGCCACAGACGAAGAGGCGCTGTCTGCAAGCGAACTCATCACACGTCTTGAACACCTATCTATCTCACTCGAGAGTGCTCACGCAGTGGCACACGCCATCCTGCTGGCCGCTAAATTATCTTCTGAACATACAATCATCGTGCCCATATCGGGGCGAGCTGAGGGCAAAGCCGCCCAGACAGACGGAGTGTCATAAATGTCTAGTACAATTGACGATGTTCTGCAAGAACTGCGGAAACAGAAACGCAAAGCGTTTATGCCCTTCGTTACTGCGGGTGACCCTAGCCTAAGCTTCACTAGAGAAATAATCATCGACCTGGCAGAAGCTGGCGCAGATCTGATTGAGTTGGGTATACCTTTTGTCGATCCAGTAGGTGACGGCCCGATCATCCAAAAATCAGTGCGGAGGGCATTGGCAAATCGAGTATCTATCGACGATGTGCTGGCATTGGTGAAGGGCCTAAGGGAGGATGGGATAAATATTCCGATAATACTCATGGGTTATCTCAATCCCATATTCAATCTAGGCTACGAGAACTTCGCAACAGCAGCAGGCAATGCTGGCGTTTCCGGATGCCTGATTGTCGATCTCCCACCAGGGGAAGCCAGAGAATACTGTGCAGCTATGCAGTCTCGGGCTATCGATACGATTTTTATTGCCGCCCCCGTTACCAGTCTCGAGAGACTTCAGTTGATAGACCAGTGGGTTAGTGGGTTTTGTTACTACGTGTCGCAAATGGGCGCAACGGGAGCTCAGCAGGAACCCTCTAGCACTTTGCATGAAGAGCTGGATCTCGTGCGCAGACACATCAGCAAGCCGGTTCTCGTGGGGTTCGGCATTAGTACTCCGGAACAAGCATGTGAGGTAGGGGCGCTCGCCGATGGCGTCATCATTGGTTCCGCTTTCGTACGGTGCATTGAAGAAACCGATAATATTTGGGCAGCTAAAAAAGCGATCGTGGATATGACTGTGCGTATCAGACGTGCCCTAGACTCCGATTCCTGCCTACAAAAGCACGACGGAGCCATCCCTTGAATACGAGTTGACCGTTAACTATTAACTTGCCTCGGTATAACCCTTGTTTTAATGGGGTTTATTTTGTTGGATTGGCCAAATAGGGGTTATGCTGAGGTTTCTCAATATTAAGATGAGTTACAAATTTATTCTAGACAGAAGTTGGGAAACATATTTCATGCTTGAGATAATTTGAAGGTATTTATTATGACACAAGAGATGCAAGATTCATGTTTGAAGAGCTGGGAAGAGAGAGAGCGTGCAGCAGAGTCGATGGTGCCATTGGTTGGTAGTCTTTATCGTGATCGTTCTGTGGAAGTTTCCGTGTTTGGCCGCCTAATTGTTAAACGAAACATCGCTGATATTTTAAAAGCGCACCAGTTTGTGCACCAGATTGAAGAAACCGAACTTTCCCCTCTAAATACACTGGATGTAATCAAAGCACTTACTGATCTACCACTTAGCCCCTCACATATCGACGTTGGTAAATTATTTGTTAAATACCGGGACCAGAATGGTGGAACGACACTGATCGACTTCCTTAAACAAGAACTTGCTGATGCCTGCGAGGAGACTGAGTCAGTGCAGCAAAAAGATGTAATTTTATATGGTTTTGGTCGCATTGGCCGTTTGCTGGCGCGTCTGCTCTGTGATCGTACAGGTGGTGGTAAAGGCGATCGGTTACGAGCGATCGTGGTGCGCAAGGGGGGAGGTAATGACCTACAAAAACGTGCCAGTCTGTTAAGTTACGACTCAGTGCACGGTCCCTTTGATGGGATTGTTTCCATCGACGAAGAAACCTCTTCCCTAGTGGTTAACGGCCAGCAAATCCGAGTGATTTACTCCAATACCCCAGAGAAGATTGATTATACCGCCTATGGTATTGAGAATGCTACAGTGGTCGATAACACTGGTATCTGGCGTGATGAGGATGGTTTATCACTTCACTTACAGGCCAAGGGCACCAGTCAGGTGTTGTTAACAGCACCCGCTAAAGGCAACATTAAAAATATAGTGCATGGTATTAACCATTCGATGATTCGTGATGACGATCGCATTTTATCTGCCGCATCTTGCACCACTAACGCGATTACCCCAGTGTTAAAAGCCATCCATGACAAATTCGGTGTGATTAACGGCCACGTTGAAACTGTTCACTCCTACACCAATGACCAGAATTTGATTGATAACTATCATAAGGGCGATCGTCGTGGTCGCAGTGCGGCCTTAAACATGGTCTTGACCGAAACTGGTGCAGCGAAAGCGGTCGGAAAGGCAATGCCTGAAATGGAAGGTAAACTGAGTGGTAGTTCGGTGCGGGTACCTACCCCGAACGTCTCTATCGCAATTCTGAGTTTGAACCTGGAAACGATAACAGATAAAGAAGCAGTCAATAACCATATGCGGTATATGGCTTTGTATTCTGATTTGCAAAAACAAATTGATTATACTAACTCCCCGGAAGCGGTATCTTCTGACTTCGTCGGCTCCCGCGCCGCTGGCGTATTTGACGCGCTGGCAACCATCGTCAATGGGAATCATTGCGTACTTTATGTATGGTATGACAATGAGTTTGGATATGCCTGTCAGGTGGTGCGTATTTTGCGGCAGATTACTCATGCGGCATTACCAGTTTATCCTGTAAAAAAATAATATGCCTATGAACTATTCCCAGCATTTCCAAACCAACCTCTTATGTCCAACAAGATAAGATAAGGGGTACTGACACCCATTAGCCGTTTAGAGGTATAAAATATTATATGCCTATGAACTATTCCCAGTATTACCAAACCAACCACTTATGATCAACACGATAAGGGGTTGCATCATGAAAGCGAAACAAACAGACCTGTTGGACTGGCAGCAGCGGTACGGAACAGAAGAAGCCTGCACGCAGGCGTTGGCGCTGCAACGTTGGCCGGAAGGGTTTCTTTGCCCGCGTTGCGGGCATGATCATGGCTACACCATCAGCACGCGCCGTTCCTTCGAATGCACACAATGCCATTACCAAGCCTCGCTCACGGCGGGTGCGCAGCGACGCGTTGCCTTCGCTGTCGGCAATCGGCGATACACAGCACCATGCCGCACAGGTGACGCCGTCCGACAAAGCAGGCGAATGGCTGCCCTGGGTGCATGTTGCCATCGGCAACCTGAAAACTTTTCTGCTGGGCACCTATCACGGCGTATCCTCCGTGTATCTGCAAGAGTATCTCAATGAATTTTGCTATCGCTTTAATCGGCGAGAGTGGGAGGCCGAGTTGCCATTACGACTGCTCAACGCCTGCCTTACGCATACGCAAGTGAAACTGAAAACTGTTCAGAGGCATAAAATATTATGTGTTTTCCGACAGTCCCAATATGGAAGGCCAGGAGCTGAAAGCGCGCCAATAGTCGCCATAAAGCCGTTGTTTACGTGTGTTGTAAATGATTGATTGCAAAACATTTATGCCACGAGACGCGGCCTTATTCAATTGTTTTAGTGAGAAATTGCTGTTAGGCCAGCAAGGACGTAGAGTGCCAAGCTAAATTATTCTTCAATTAGTCAGAGTTGTCCTGATTATTGATTTGCTGTATGTGTTCCAATATTGCCACAGCCGGAAGTATTTTACCCTCGACATATTCCAGAAAGGCACCTCCACCGGTTGAAATATAGGAAATCTGTTCGCTAACACCGTACTTATCTACCGCTGCCAGCGTATCCCCGCCGCCGGCGATGGAGAAAGCTGCGCTTTCTGCGATTGCTTTGGCGATAACCTCGGTACCTCGTCCAAACTGATCGAATTCAAACACGCCCACGGGACCATTCCAAATAATCGTATTTGCGTTTCGAAGAATAGCGGCTAGCGCTGCCGACGAGTCGGGGCCGATATCCAGAATCATTTCATCCTCTGCCACATCGGAAACGGCCTTGGTCACGGCGACTGCCGTTTCGCTAAGCTCCTTCGCTACCACAACATCGGTTGGAATCGGAATGTGGGCTTGTTGCATCAACGCACCGGCATCGCTAACCAGGTCATGCTCACACAAAGATTTTCCCACAGGATAGCCGGCTGCCGCCAAAAAGGTATTCGCGATCCCGCCTCCGACGATCAATTGATCCACCCTTTTTGACAGGGATTCCAGCACACTCAATTTGGTCGATACTTTCGAACCGCCGACAATCGCCACCAGAGGACGCCGCGGCTTCGCCAACGCCTGCTGCAAGGCGTTCAACTCATTGATCAGCAGAGGGCCCGCACAAGCGACAGGCGCGTATTTGGCAACACCGTGGGTGGACGCCTGAGCCCGGTGTGCCGTGCCGAAGGCGTCCATTACAAAAATATCGCATAGCTTCGCCATTTTCCTCGCCAAGGTTTCGTCATCGGTCTTTTCGCCGGCATTAAAACGGACATTTTCAACCAGCACCAACTCGCCGGGCTTTACTGTCAGGCCGTCCAGCCAGTGCCGCTCGAAGCGCACCGATTGCCCCAGTAAATCCGCTAAATGCAGCGCCACCGGCTGTAATGAAAACTCTTGCTGCTCCTGCCAACTCATCCCTTCCTTCGGGCGTCCCAGGTGTGACATCAGTATTACCGCTGCGCCACCATTGAGCGTATGCCTGATAGTCGGCAAGACGGCGCAAATGCGTGTGTCGCTAGTGACTTTTCCTGCCTTGATCGGCACATTGAGATCTTCGCGAATCAAGACTCGCTTACCCTTAAGATCAAGATCAGTCATGCTCAGCACAGCCATTTATAAATCCCAATTTCCAGGTTGTCGTAAATACTCAGATCAAAGGTCCCTAGACATTTATTCAATTTTTAGAGGCTCCTGCTATCGCGTATTAAAAAACAACCATTGTTGAATGCTGGCTAGTATACTTCTCGTCACGCCGCGCTTTCCATGTCCTCTGAGTACTTTCCGGAACAAGCCAAGCTATTACATTTTTCCCTATGCAATAGGACGTTTTGTGCTGCTTCCACATACGATTCCTTACCTTGCCAGGTATTCATACAGGGCTCCTGTAAGGCGCGACCGTAGGAAAAGCTGAGTGGCCAGGGCAGCTTGCTGTAGCTCGAATTCATAGCATTCAAGTGGGCCGTTGCCAGTTGGGGGCTCTGCCCACCGGATAGAAAAACAATACCGGGCAAGGCTGCCGGTACGGTGTTCAACAAACAGCGAACGGTCATATCAGCGACCTCCTGTACGCCCGCCTTCGTGGGGCATTGTTTGCCGGGAATAACCATATTAACTTTCAGAATGACGTGTTCCATGGCCACGTCCTGTTCATATAGCTCATTGAACAACTTCTTTAGTGTTGCATTGCTTACTTTATAACAATGTTCAATGGTATTGTCTGAACCCATTAAGACTTCTGGTTCAATCATGGGAACGATACCGGCTTCCTGGCATAGACCCGCATAACGTGCCAACGCATGGACATTTGCGCTAATACAAGCCGTACTGGGAATCCCGCTACCTATAGTGATTACCGCACGCCATTTGGCAAATTTAGCACCCAGTTCTCGGTATTCTGCAAGGCGTTCGCGTAAACCATCCAGACCTTCAGTGACTTTCTCACCAGGGTGGCTTGCAAGATCCTTGGCGCCCGTATCGACTTTGATACCGGGAAGGATGCCCCGATTAATCAGTGCTTTCGGAAAAGGCGTGCCATCATTGCTAGATTGACGTATGGTTTCATCATAAAGAATCATGCCACTGATAAACTTATTAGAACCAGGTGCCGTAATGAGCAAATCACGGTAAGCCCGACGGTTTTCCTCGGTAGGTTCGATACCGATAGCATCGAAACGTTTCGATAGGGTCGGCGTACTCTCATCAATCGCCAGTATGCCCTTACCAGCCGCTACCATTGCGCGGGCTGTCAGTTCCAGTTCATTTGCAAAATTGCTCATGTCGTTACTCCAATTTAATGTTCCAAGTATAAGGAATGTTGTTTCCTGGATGATACGCGACTGATGGAATTGTTGGATCTGTTCTCAGGCCAATATGCCTATTGGATTCCACGTAGTGACGTGTAAAAACCTTAAGCGACCTTGTGGTCTATTATTCCCAGTCTTCCTTCGCGGAGCAGCGCTACTAGATTTTTGCGATACTCAATAACAGTCGACGCCTTTCCAAAAACCGCATTCCCCGCTACTAAATTCGTAGCTCCTGCAGCCACGATCTCTTGAATCATTGCCAGATTCACACCACCATCCACCTGAATCGGAATCTCCAGCTGACGCTCTTGCAGCCGCTGCTTCAACATAGCAATTTTCCGACACACCGCCGGAATAAACTTCTGTCCACCCCAGCCCGGATTAACAGACATCAACACTACCATGTCCAAATCGTCATACACGTATTCCAACACGTCCAGAGAAGTTGCCGGATTCAAAGCAACCGATGCTTTTACACCATAGGCTTTTATCTGCTGCAGCAAGCGGTGCAGGTGATCTGTTGCCTCTGCATGTACCGAAATAATATCGGCCCCCGCTTCCACAAAGGCTTCAATGTGTTTCTCCGGAGAGACAATCATTAAATGTGCATCAAAAATAGTCCCTTCCGGTTTCTTGAAGCACTTCATCGCAGCAGGGCCAAAAGTGATGTTCGGTACAAACACCCCATCCATCACATCCAGATGAATCCATGACGCTCCAGCTTCAGAAACTGATGCAATCTCTTCCGAAATGTTTCCAAAATCTGCAGACAAGACTGAAGGCGCAATTGTGAGTTCCATCTCACTCTCTCCTTTTTTCCTTAACCACAACCTGATCTCCTTGAGCAAAGATCAAACGAGTTGCTAAATTCACAAACAAACCATTGACCATGACCCCAGGAATGCTATTGATCTGAGCTTCCAATGCTCCAGCATCCTCAATCCGCTGAAGATGGCAATCCAAAATATAATTCCCATTGTCTGTCACGAAAGGGGAACCGTCTTTTTTTCTAAGTACAATATCCACATTCAATACGCCCAGCTTGTGCATCACTACTTCCCAACCGAAAGGAATCACCTCTACCGGCAATGGAAATGCGCCAAGGTAGGCTACGTTTTTGGAAGAATCCGCAATCGTGATAATCTCTTTAGATACCGAAGCCACAACCTTCTCTCGCAGTAACGCTCCTCCGCCTCCTTTGATCATGTTCAAATCTGCATCGATTTCATCGGCGCCATCAATTGTTAAATCAATCGCAGTGGCTTGTGAAAAATCAATCAGAGGAATACCTTCTTCACTAGCTTGCCGAGCAGTGGCCTCCGATGTCGGAATGCACTGTACAGATAGTCCATCACGAACAAGTCCACCGAGTTTGCTTAGAGCAAATTTGACGGTGGACCCTGTTCCCAAACCCACAATCATTCCATCGTTGATATAATCCACTGCAGCTTCCGCAGCAATTTTTTTTTCGTAAGAACTCATGATTGACTCTCCCACCAATTTTTAATCGTTGCTGTCAACCTTTCTGCAGTAAACCCAAACTTATCAGCTAACACTTTTCCCGGAGCAGAAGCTCCATAGGTATCCAAGCCAATCACATAGTCAGCAAATCGATACCAGGGAGCAGAAACTCCGGCTTCCACAACTACCACCTTTGCATTTTTAGGCAAAACAGACTCTTGATAGTCTGGGGATTGATCCAGGAAACTTTCCAAACACGGAACCGAAACATGACGCACTGCAATCCCGGCAACATCTAGAGCCTGGCGTGCCGCCTGAGTCGGTCCCCCTTCTGCTCCGGTAGACACCAAAACCAGTTCGGGACTCCCTGCAGCACAATCCACAACGGTGTACCCTCCTTTAGTGATAACGGCTGGATCAAAGTTATCAGGATAGTTCAAAGCTTCCGTTTTTTGACGACTGAGAAATAGCGTATACGCCCTCGGTTGATCAAGGGAAAGAAAATGAGCCCAGGCAGCCGCCGTTTCAACAGCATCCGCGGGCCTCCACACCTCCAGATTCGGAATCAGCCGTAACCCCCAAAGGTGCTCTACTGGTTGATGCGTTGGACCATCCTCCCCCACCCAGAAGGAATCATGAGTGAAAACAAAAATAGTTGAAATTTGAGATAGGGCAGCCAATCGGATCGATGGTCGCATATAATCTGAAAATACAGCAAAGGTTCCGCAATACGATCGCCATCCCCCAAACAGGAACATTCCGTTACACACTGCCCCCATCGCATGTTCTCGAATCCCAAAATGGATATTTCGTCCTGCAAAGGAAGGGTCGGGCAAATGATTGGAAGCCACAAAAGAACGAGTAATGCTTTTTCCATCTTTAATCAAGGTCTTCGTGCTGGGCTCTAGATCGGCAGAACCTCCAGCCAAAGCTGGAACTAATTCTGCTATCTTTTGGATCACCACTCCGGATAAATTACGAGTGGCATCTTCTTTCCCTTTGACTGATGCAACTAATGTCTCCAGAAAACCATCAGGGACTTTTCTTTCCCAGTGAGCATCCCAAAGCTCCGCAGCATCAGGATTTGCAATGCGCCACGCTTGATATCGCTGCTGCCACTGATCATACTTTTCCTGATTTTCTGCTCTTCGAGCACGGAAAACCTCCCGAACCTCCTCTGGAACATAAAAAGATTGGTTTGCATTCCATCCAGCCTTTTCTTTAGCCCCAGCCAATTCTTCCGCCCCTAAAGCCGCCCCATGAGAAGATGACGTTCCTGCTTTTGTAGGAGCTCCTTTACCAATAGTGGTTTTCGCAATAATAATAGAGGGACGAAGTTGTTCCTGCTTTGCTTCTTTCAGACAAGCTCCCAACTGATCATGGTCATGGCCATCACAATGCTGAACATGCCACCCGTAAGCTTCAAAACGTTTACCCACATCTTCTGTCATGGACATACCCAGCTTCCCGGCAATTGTGATTCCATTGCTGTCATACACCACAATTAGGTTTCCCAGACCTAAATTTCCAGCAAAAGATGCAGACTCAGCCGAAACCCCCTCCTGAATATCGCCATCGCTACAAAGGGTATAAATATAAGAATCTATAAGACAGTCTTTCTCGGTATTGAAACGAGCACCCAGCATTTTTGCAGCTAGAGCCATCCCTACGGCATTTCCAATTCCAGCTCCCAACGGACCTGTAGTGCATTCCACTCCTGGGGTCACGCCATACTCAGGATGTCCCGGTGTAATACTGCCCCACTGTCGAAACTGCTTCACATCCTCCATCGAAACATCGTATTCCGCTAAGTGCAGCAAGGAATACATGAGCATCGAGGCGTGCCCCACGGATAATACAAACCGATCTCGATTGGGCCAGCGGGGATCCGAAGGATTAAACTTTAAGAATTGATTCCAAAGCACAAACGCAATATCTGCTTGCCCCATCGGGGCTCCCGGATGTCCAGAAGCGGCTTTTTCCACAGCATCAGCGGCCAAAAAACGAATGGTGTTCGTACATTTCTCTCGCAACTCCGGTGTCAACATAATATTTAAATCCTAATTATTTAATTAACATGCTCTACCTGTGACCAGATGAAAAACTTTTAAATAATGTTTTGCGACAAATAATAAGTCGCGCTTTCAAGTAATAATGCTTGCAGCAAATTGTTATAAGCTGGACTAGCAGGAGATTCCTGACTTGTCCTCAAATGGAATTACTAGGCACTCCTTTAATCTCCATTAAACATTGAACTGAGTGACTCGCCTCCCGAAGCACGACGCACACATTCAGCCAACATGGGGGCGACACTTAACTGACGAATGCGATCACAAGACCTCACTTCAGCGCTCATAGGGATGGTGTCTGTGATAACCAGTTCATCCAACGCCGACGACTTAATGTTTTCGATCGCATTACCTGATAAAACAGGATGGGTCGCGTAAGAGACTACTGTATCTGCACCGAACTTTTTCAATGCTGCCGCCGCATTACATAATGTCCCTGCCGTATCCACCATGTCATCGATAATCAAGCATGTTTTGCCGTCAACATCACCGATAATATTCATTATTTCCGATTCATTCGGATTGGGACGACGCTTATCAATAATTGCCAGATTCACATCTAGGCGTTTTGCCAGTGCACGAGCTCGGACTACCCCCCCCACATCCGGTGATACCACTATCAGGTCTGAATACTCACGCTTCCGGACATCATCCAATAACAGAGGAGCGCCATATACATTATCCACTGGCATATCAAAAAATCCTTGAATTTGCTCTGCATGCAAATCCACCGTGAGCACTTTGCCGATCTTCACCGCGCTAAACATATTGGCAACGACCTTGGCCGTAATCGGCGTTCTGGAAAGATGTGTTCGGCGATCCTGACGCGCATATCCCATGTAAGGCACAATAGCTGTCACATGTGCCGCAGACGCTCGATATAAGGCATCCGCAATCACCAATAACTCCATCAGATGGTCATTGGTCGGTGCGCATAGCGACTGGATGATAAAAACATCGCGGTTACGTACATTCTCAGTAACTTCTACTCTCACCTCGCCATCACTGAATTTGCCAACCCTCATATTACTTAAAGGCAAATTTAGATGATTCGCAATCTCTGCCGCCAACACTGGATTGGAATTTCCAGAAAAGAGCATCACTTTAGTTAATGACATTATTCGTTACTCCTCTGTTTGTGCCAGTTCGAGGCACTAGTATTATTCTGGGCTTTTTGCTCTTCACCTCCTTTAGGGCAAACATCAAATATGAAACATGCTGAAATATCTCTTTATTTTGCTTCATGACATTACCTCTGTTCATTTTTTGATAGTTATCGTTTCTATGATTCAAGAGGAAACCTACAATAGACTCCGATGCTAGACTTACACTACCTGTCGTTCACTTTTAACCACCATCGGCAATCGAGACTCCGTCGTATTGAGGTCTATACAAGCCTTGATTGAACGAAACTTATTCGGGTCGGTATCGCCAAATCCATACACCCATTTTTACACCGACGGCTATGGGGAATCGAGTTCGGCGTGGCGGAATACCCAACTTGGACACTTCAACTCGCTTTCGCCAACACCTTTGATCGCTCTTCTGAAGAGCCGACTTCGGTATTCTTCAGAAACATAGTATTTGCGGGGATTTTTTTGCATTTTGATTCATCAAAATCGCCACAAGTACTATTATACGATAAATGCATAATTGCATAACTATATAATATTGAATATGTTTAATTCATAAATGCATTATTAATAGATATATTACGACCGCCAGAGTATGTTATGTTCTGTCGCGCGTTGGAATTGTGGATTTGCAGATCGAAGACTAGAAAAGCCAAGATACGGTAGCGGATAATGTTTCCTATGGCGTTCTTGTGTAGAGAGTGACCGTTATTTACTGGGCAGCTCACCACGCCTGCTGACCCATAAAAAACCAACCCTGTGAGCACCGGCAAAATCACTGTGTATTTGATGGGCTATTCCAGTACGATGAATACCTTTCACACGGAATAATAATTAGTCGATGTTTCTATACCGCAAAACCCTACTCCATATAGTACATTTTAAAATAACGGGTAAGGATAATGGGAACCTGTAATGGTAAAAAGAAACGCTTTCTACGCACAATCTGGTGGCATGACCGCCGTGATCAATGCTAGCGCCTGCGGTGTGATTGAAATGGCGCGCAAGCACAAGAAGCAAATCGGCAAGGTCTATGCCGGTCACAACGGTATTATTGGTGCCCTGCGTGAAGAGCTGATCGACACCAGCAAGGAATCAGCTAAGACCATTGCTGCCCTCAAAAACACACCTTCCGGTGCCTTTGGGTCCTGTCGCTACAAACTGAAAAGCCTGGAGCAAAACCAAGCTGAGTACGAGCGCCTGATTGATGTGTTCAAGGCCCACGATATCGGTTATTTCTTTTATAACGGTGGCGGGGACTCCGCCGACACTTGTCTGAAGATCTCCCAATTGTCGGAAAAGATGGGCTACCCAATTCAGGCAATTCACGTACCCAAGACCGTGGATAACGACCTACCCTTTACCGATAACTGTCCAGGCTTCGGCTCTGTGGCCAAGTATGTGGCCGTATCCACCAAAGAGGCCTCACTAGACGTTGCCTCCATGTGCGAGACGTCCACCAAGGTATTTATTCTGGAAGTGATGGGCCGTCACACGGGCTGGATTGCCGCCGCAGGTGGCCTGGCCGCACAGAAAGAAGGCGATGCACCCCATATTATCCTGTTTCCGGAGATCGCCTTTGATAAAGTCAAGTTTTTGAAACGTGTTAAAAGTAGCGTTAAAGAATATGGTTACTGCACCATCGTCGCCTCCGAGGGCACCCAGTACAAAGACGGAACATTCCTGGCTGATGCAGGCACCACCGATGCGTTTGGCCACAAGCAGCTTGGCGGCGTGGCGCCAACGCTGGCTGCGATGATCAAAGGTGATCTACACTACAAATGCCACTGGGCCCTGGCCGACTACCTACAGCGCTCTGCCCGCCATATCGCTTCGGCCACCGATGTAGCGCAGGCCTATGCTGTAGGTCAAGCCGCTGTAAAAATGGCGATTGCCGGCAAGAATGCGGTAATGCCCTCTATTGTGCGCGGCAAGGGCAAGAAGTACAAATGGACCATCGGCGAGATACCCCTCGACCAGGTAGCCAATGTAGAACGAGTGATGCCCCGTAATTATATTACCCACGACGGTCTCGGAATTACCCAAAAGGCCCGTGATTACCTACTGCCGTTGATTCAGGGTGAAGATTATCCTCCTTACAAAAACGGCATCCCGGTTTACGCCAAACTTAAAAAGACTATGGTGCCAAAAAAACTAAAAAAGCGCTTTAAGGTATAACCAAAAATTCTCCTGGGCGGTTTGCTTTCGCCAAGTCCGAGAAAACCTTCTGGCGAAGGGTAATGATACACTTCGCGCCCTATTATTCTGAGCCCCACCAAACGTCCCTGATTATTGGCCGACCGTTCGCCCCCATCAATAAGTTTCATCCAAAAGAGAATGAAAGAATTTACATTCTTAACCGATACGAAATTGAGACAGACAAAACTAACTTTTTAACTATCGAAAGCATCATGCAAGCACTTCGTGATATCCCGCTAAAGGTTAGGTTAGTTTACGCCTTGTTGATTCTCTAGCTAAATCATCATCAGAGTATGTGATTTATCATGCTGTGCGCCCAACCTCGGGAGGCGTTTGGAAAACGCTGCCTGAGCTTGAGCATGTTTGGGATGCACCCGATTTTTTTAGGAGGAAATAGATAGGTGTCAACAACAGCCTAAAAGTGATCCACAGCAACAATCTAAAAGTGATCCACTACTCCTTGGGTTTATCCATTAATCCGGCTTGTTTCTTTTCTTTGATCCGATAACTTTCTCCTTTGATTTGTATGATATGCGAGTGGTGTAAAACCCGGTCTAACATGGCAGAAGTGAGCGCAGTATCGTTAGCAAACACCTGTCCCCACTGACCGAATGGCAAGTTGCTGGTTAGAATAACTGAGCCCTTTTCATATCGTTTAGCAATCACGTCAAACAGTAATTTGGCCTCATGTGCACTGAAGGGCAGATACCCTATTTCATCAATGATAAGAAGTCTGGGAGCTACGACTGAGCGCTGCATCACTTGTTTATAGTTGTCCTGCCGCTGAGCTGTGGCCAGTTGCAGGATTAAATCGGACGCACTGATAAAGCGGGTCTTGATACCAGCCTGAACGGCTTTGTAGCCCAGTGCTACAGCAATATGGGTTTTTCCTACCCCGGATGGCCCAAGCATCACGACGTTTTCTTGCCGCTCAATGAAGGACAGCGAGGCTAAATCCATTACCTGCTTTTTCGGTACGCCGGTGGCGAAGGCGTAATCAAAATCCTCCAGCGTTTTTAACGCTGGGAAGCCGGCCATTCGGGTAAACACAAGTTGCTTTCGCTGATGGCGCGAGCGTTTTTCACACTGGAGAACCTGCTCAAGGAAGGTCAGATAATCCCACTCTTCTTTCGCCGCTTGCTGAGCTAAACCACAGGCATTGGCGTCAATACCTGGCAGTTGCAGCGCTGATGTGAGCTCGCCAATGCGCGATAATTGCAGATTCATAGGGCCTCCATCAGTTGGTCATAGATGCTCAGATCATGATGCAGTGGCTGCTGGCTTAACACGCCTAACGAAGGCAATGAACTCTTGCCAAACAATGAAGGTGCCACGGGCAATATTTGAGGCGGCAATGCCTGCAAGATCTTGCGTTCCTCCACCAGTCGCTCAGCAGGCTTTTGTTTGGTGGTGTCATGGATGCGTTGATGGGCCACTGTTTCAAGCCAAAGTGTTACGTACTCATTGGCAGTGTCTATATCCAATGTCTGGCCAAACGCCATCAGTTTGGTATCCAGGGGTCGGAAGAAGTTATCCCGCACATAGCGCACCATTCGTTCAACCTTGCCCTTGGTCTGAGGTCGATAGGTGTGACACAGTTTTGGGATAAAACCCATGCTTTTGGCAAACTGGTAAAACGCCTGATTGAGCTTATGCTCGCCTTCACCATAAGCGTCACGTTCAACCACCACGGTTTTCATATTGTCGTACCAGACTTCACGTGGAATGCCCTGGAAGTAATCAAAGGTCAGGCGATGGCACTGCTCCAGCGTGTCGTAGCGCATGTTATCGGTGAATACCACCATCATTGCCCGGCTATAGCCAAGGACAGCGATGAAAGCATGGATGGGGTGTTTGCCACCACGCATTTGCCCCCAGTCCACCTGCATTTGTTTGCCGACTTCGGTTTCAAACCGCACAACCGGCTCCGGGGTGGGTTTGCCGCGGTATTGATACAAGTACTGGCGCAATAACGACAAGCTGCCTGTATAACCAAGTTCTTTCAGTTCGCGGAATAATACCTCACCAGAGAGATGTATCGGCTTGGCCTGTGCAATACGTGAGTGTAAAAATGACTTAAAAGGGTCAAGTAACGAACGGCGTTTTGCACGGGTTGAATAGACAGGGGTGTCTATCTTGGCACGAAGATAACGCTTAACCGTGTTACGCGATATGCCCAACTGCTTGGCAATAGCGCGTTGTGAAAGGCCTTGTTGATGCAAAATCTGAATTTTCATAAGTTCTTCTTTTGTGATCAAAGTGCCTCCGAAAAGGCACCATAGTGAAAACAAGTGGATCAGATTTCAATTGTTGGAGTGGGTCAGTTTTGCATTGTTGGTAACAATAGGGTGCCCGCTTTCTGTTATGAGAAAGCGAGAGCCGAAGCGGCGGTGACCTGTTGTACATTAACAGGGTGACGGAGCCCGTGGGAAACGGGGCGTGAGGCGAAGTCGTTACGCCAAGATGCGTCTCTAGGCTGAGTATTGGAAGGTTGAGGAACACGAACCGATTAAACCGTGTCTATGGG
>Ga0209578_10000719_pt1 | contig 37117 bp, 34 predicted proteins | sample tdAd472_FD_187127 | JGI IMG/M metagenome (GOLD analysis project Ga0209578, IMG submission 187127) | Marine sediment microbial communities from the Atlantic coast under amendment with organic carbon and nitrate - tdAd47.2 (SPAdes)... | ecosystem: Environmental > Aquatic > Marine > Coastal >...
TTTCAATTCTTGCCTATTGTATTTGCCGTCAAAAAAGGCTAGTTCACTTGCGCCTTGAGGCATGATCGGTGAGGGCGGTTAGCTCAGCTGGGAGAGCGACTGGTTTACACCCAGTAGGTCGGCGGTTCGATCCCGTCACCGCCCACCATCGACCAAGGGGCCGGCAACCGCAAATGGGACGCCCGTTTCTCCATGAAAATACTTTCCCTACACACCGGATATCACGACGGAACGGCGGCGCTGTTCGACGATTACCGCTTCCTTTCGGCCATTCAGCTTGAACGGTTGAGCCGCATTAAAGGCGACGGGGGAGGGATCCCCGAACCCTGTATCGACGAGGCTCTCGGAATTGCAGGCTTAAAGAGAACCGATGTCGACGTTGTCGTGCTCTCAAGAGCGTCGTTTCCGGTTCGCTATTTTCAGCATTTTAGTCCTCTCAAGAAGATCGACCATCGGGTTAAGCGGGCTTTTGGCAAGGAAAAGCTCAAAGATATGTGCAGCGAGCTGCGCAAGTCAGGCGAAGCACAGGCTGAAAAGCTATTCGATTCGAAGGCCTTTCTCTCCGACTACGGTTTCAGAGACGACGCGAAAGTGGTGTTCTCCAACCACCATTTCGCCCATGCGCTGAGCGCTCTCTTTTTTACTGATTGGGATGATGCGCTTCTCTATACGGCCGACGGATGCGGAGACAATGTTCACTACAGTCACCGAATCTTGAAAAACGGCGAACTCAATTGTCTGTTTGGCGGAGATGAGTTTCTTTTAAAGGAGCGCCGGGTGGATAGTCTCGGCTTGGCTTATGGATATGCCACGCAAGCCTTAGGCTATCGTATGAACCGTCACGAAGGGAAACTCACGGGGCTGGCCGCTTATGGTAAGCCGACCCTGTTGGAAGCGCTTGGCAGCCATTTCTCTGTTGATGAGGCGGGCGTCATTTCTAGCGATTTTGCAAGCGATGCCGCCATGCGTCAGGAAATAGAGCGGCTTGCAGCGGAAAGTGAGCCTGCCGATGTCGCCGCATCGATCCAACAGCTTCTGGAAGATAGAATTTTCGAATCGGTCAATTGTTTGGTCAAAAAACATGGCGTTAAACGTCTCGGTCTGGCGGGGGGAGTCTTTGCTAACGTCCGGCTCAACCGGTTGCTTTGTGAAGGAACCGGAGTCGATGAGGTGTTTATTTTCCCCGGAATGGGCGACGAAGGCATCACCGTGGGGGGAATTCTGGAATACCTGATGAACCGCGACGGACTGGAGTCGTGGCTGGAACATCGGAAACGAATCGAAAACGTGTATCTGGGACGCAACCACAACGACCGAATCGATTCGGTTTTAGAGGGGCACCAGTGGGTCAAAAAGCTCGACGGTGATCCGGTCGATGTGACGGCCGAGTTGCTATCGAAAGGGCATGTGGGCGCCATCTATGAGGGGCGTATGGAATTTGGTCCGAGAGCGCTGGGAGCGCGGAGCATTCTTGCTAGTCCGGTCGACAACGGAATCAACGACTCTTTGAACAAACGCCTTCAAAGAACCGAATTCATGCCTTTTGCGCCGTATGTTTTAGCGGAAGACGCCGAGGAAGTTTTCGAAATAACCGACGCGAATCGGTATGCCGCTCGGTTTATGACGATCACGACCGCTGTAAAAGAACAATGGCGGGAAAAAATACCTGCCGTGGTTCATATCGACGGCACGGCCAGGCCACAGATCGTTACCCGCGACGACAACGCGCTCTACGCTGATATTTTACGGGCTTTTAAAGAAAAAACAGGTCTCCCCGTGTTGGTCAATACCAGCTTCAATGCCCACGAAGAACCGATCATCAATACACCCGAAGAATGTCTCCGCGCGCTGATTGACGATCGGGTCGATTTTATCGTGACCCGCAAGGGCGTCTATCGGTCCAAGTAGACCTAAAATCCTTAGGTTCTCCCGCTGTGAAGAGATTTGCAAATTCCGCTGGGCGGTGAGGGGTTCCTTCCCCGTTTGGTATGACCAAAATTATTCACTTTCCGATGCTTGTTCCTGCTTGACACCTGACCGGTGTAGCTTTAAACACCCGGTCACCGACAGCGACGGACCCATGGGGGTGTAGCTCAGTTGGTTAGAGCGCTGGCCTGTCACGCCAGAGGCCGCGGGTTCGAGTCCCGTCACTCCCGCCATTTACGGTCCGCCAGGACCGATCCGTCGCTGAAGGGAACCCCGGTGAACCATCACCGAAATCGGGATGAGGGAGGATGCGTAAAACCCAGCAAAAATCCGCTGCATCTTTAACCCCGGTGGACATTCGCCTTTTTGCTGTACATTTCGTTTTTCTAATGTTGTCGGTGTTTGGGCATACAGTCCTTACCGCTTCGCCTTTTCTTCGTCTCGTGCCAACCTTTACAAGGGTGTGAAAGGACCGCCGCAATGGATGCGCTACTTTCAGAATACCTTCCAATCCTGATTTTCCTCGGCATCGCTATCGCGCTTGCCGGTATTATGATTGGAGCGTCCGTCATCGTCGCCCAGCAGCGTCCCGATACGGCGAAAAACTCGCAATACGAATGTGGTTTTGACGCCTTCGAGAACGCGCGGATCAAGTTCGACGTCCGGTTCTATCTCGTTGCCATTCTGTTCATTATTTTCGACCTCGAAGTGGCCTTCCTGTTTCCCTGGGCCGTAACTCTCGGGAATCTCGGCATGTATGGGTTCTGGTCAATGATGATCTTTCTCGGCATTCTTACTATTGGCTTCATCTATGAGTGGAAAAAGGGAGCCCTGGAATGGGAGTAACATCCAACTCCAGCCTTCAGCCGGTACCGGCAGGCGATGATCAGGACGCCATCCTGAAAAACGTCCAAGAGGATATGGCGAATAAAGGCTTTGTCGTTGCAAGCCTTGATAAAGTCGTCAATTGGGCGCGAACCGGTTCTTTGTGGCCGATGACCTTCGGCTTGGCCTGTTGCGCCATCGAAATGATGCATGCGTTTATGGCGCGCTACGACATGGACCGCTATGGCCTTGTGTTCCGACCCAGCCCGCGTCAGTCCGACGTGATGATCGTGGCCGGGACCTTGACCAACAAAATGGCTCCGGCGTTCCGCAAGGTTTACGACCAAATGGCCGAGCCCCGGTACGTTATTTCCATGGGGTCCTGCGCCAACGGCGGCGGTTACTACCACTATTCTTATTCCGTCGTTCGGGGATGCGACCGCGTCGTTCCTGTCGACGTTTACGTTCCTGGCTGTCCCCCGACGGCTGAAGCACTTGTTTACGGTCTCCTTCAATTGCAGAAGAAGATTCGGCGGACTGGCACCCTGTGGCGCTAGGCCGCTTTTTTCTTGCGAGGCACCATGACTAAAGCACTTGAGGATCTGGGCGACTACATCGCCGCTGCATTGCCGCAGGAAGTGATCGGCACCGAGGTAAAACTCGATGAGCTGATCGTCGTGGTTCAGCGGAACGCCCTCGTCAAGGTAATGACTTTCCTACGTGATGACGCCAACTGTTTGTTCAAGCAGTGCATGGACGTCACGGCAACCGACTATCCTGAACGCGAAGAGCGGTTCGAAGTCGTCTACAATCTTCTCAGCTTGAGCCACAATATGCGGGTTCGGGTGAAGGTCTTGACCGACGAAGAGACGCCCGTTCCGTCAATTGTCGGCGTATACAATTCGGCCAACTGGTTCGAGCGCGAAGTTTGGGACATGTTCGGCGTCTATTTTGCCGATCACCCCGATCTGCGCCGTATGTTGAGCGACTACGGGTTTGAAGGTCATCCGCTCCGTAAGGAATTTCCGCTGACCGGCTATGTTGAACTGCGTTACGACGAAGACCAAAAACGCGTCGTCTATGAACCGGTTAAATTGCCCCAGGATTTCCGGAACTTCGATTTCATGAGTCCGTGGGAAGGTATGCAAAGCATTCTTCCGGGAGACGAGAAGGCGGAGGGTGGAGCCTGATGTCCCACGAAATCAAAAACTATCATCTGAACTTTGGTCCTCAGCACCCTTCGGCACACGGCGTTTTGCGCTTGATCGTCGAGATGGATGGGGAAGTGGTAGAGCGCTGCGACCCTCACGTTGGGCTGCTGCACCGCGGTACCGAAAAGCTGATCGAATATAAAACCTATCAGCAGGCGACGCCGTATTTCGACCGCTTGGACTACATGTCTCCGCAGAACCAAGAGCATGCGTTCGTTCTAGCGACCGAAAAACTTGCTGGCATCGAAGTGCCGCTGCGGGGTCAGTATATCCGGGTGTTGACCGCCGAACTGGGCCGGATCACCAACCACATCTTCAACGTTTGCGCCTTTGCTATGGATATTGGCGCGATGACCCCGTTCCTTTGGGGCTTTGAAGAGCGTGAGATACTGATGGAGTTTTTCGACCGCATGTGCGGTGCGCGCCTCCATATGAACTATTTCCGCCACGGCGGCGTTTCGGCCGATTTGCCGGACGGTCTTTTGGAAGACATTATGGCTTGGGCCGAGCGCTTCCCGCAGGTCATTCAGGATATCGAAGGCTTGCTCACCGAAAACCGGATCATGAAGCAGCGTTCGGTCGATATCTGCGGCATTACCGCCGAACAGGCCTTGGATTGGGGCTATTCGGGACCGATGCTTCGGGCCGCGGGCGTTCCGTGGGATTTGCGTAAGGCGCAACCCTACGACGTTTACGACCGGATGGACTTCGATATCCCGGTTGGTTCTCATGGCGACGTTTACGACCGCTATGTGGTTCGCATCAAAGAAATGTATGAAAGCCTGAAGATTGTCCGTCAGTGCATCAACGAAATGCCCGACGGCCCCTTCAAGGAAGACAGCGGTAAATTCGCGCCGCCGCTGCGGGGCGAAATGAAGACCAACATGGAATCGCTGATTCACCATTTCAAAATCTTCACCGAAGGCTTCAAGGTGCCGGAAGGCGAAACTTACACCGCAGTCGAGGCCCCCAAGGGCGAGTTTGGCGTTTATCTTGTCGCCGACGGGTCAAACCGGCCGTACCGCTGTAAGATCCGTGCTCCCGGGTTTGCTCACCTTCAGTCTACGGACTTTACGACCAAGGGCTACATGCTCGCAGATTTGGTGGCCAACGTTGGCGCCATGGATGTTGTTTTCGGCGAGATTGATCGATGAGTACCGCAAGTCAAAATATCGAACAGCCGACGAGCTTTGTGTTTAGCGAGGAAACCCTCGAGAAAGCCAACGCCGTCATTGCCAAATACCCGGAAGGGCGGCAGCAGAGCGCCGTCATGCCGTTGCTTGATCTGGCTCAGCGCCAGAATGACAACTGGTTGCCGGTTGCCGCCATGGATTACGTGGCCGACCTTCTCAAAATGCCGCCGATGAAGGTGTATGAAGTCGCGCACTTCTACACCATGTACAACACCAAACCGGTCGGCAAAAACCACGTTCAGGTTTGCACCAATATTTCCTGCTTCCTGCGCGGCTCCGACAAAATTATCGCTGCCTGCAAGGACACCTTGGGGATCGGCCTAGGGCAAACGACGGAAGACGGTGAATTCACCCTTTCGGAAGTTGAGTGCCTGGGAGCCTGTGTGAACGCACCGATGATCCAGGTGAACGACGACTACTACGAAGACCTGACCGAGGAGAGCACCAAGGCGATCCTTGAGGCGCTGAAAAACGGCAAACAGCCTAAAACCGGGCCACAGGGCGACCGGCAAGGGTGTCAGCCTGCCGGTGGTCTGACTTCGCTGAAGGAGGGCTCCTGATGCTAAAGGACAGCGACCGTATCTTTAAAAACATCTACGGCCTGAAAGGGAAAGGCCTTGATGTCGCCAAGTCCATCGGAGATTGGAAAGATACCAAGGAAATTTTGGGGAAAGGCCGCGACTGGATCATCGATCAAGTCAAGGAGTCCGGTCTGCGTGGCCGTGGCGGCGCTGGCTTCGGCACTGGTCTCAAGTGGTCCTTCATGCCGAAAGAGTCTGACGGACGCCCCAGCTATCTCGTCGTGAATGCCGACGAAGGTGAGCCCGGAACCTGCAAAGATCGCGAGATCTTACGCGCCGAACCTCATAAATTGGTTGAGGGATGCTTAATCGCCGGTTTTGCGATTGGTGCGCACGCCGCCTATATCTACATCCGCGGAGAATTTTACCGCGAGGCGGAAGCGTTGCAGGACGCCATCGACGAAGCCTATGCGGCGGGTCTTCTCGGTGAAGACGCCTGCGGTTCCGGTTGGAAAATGGATGTTTACGTCCACCGAGGCATGGGCGCTTACATTTGCGGCGAAGAAAGCGCGCTGATTGAGAGCTTGGAAGGCAAAAAAGGCCAACCACGCCTGAAACCACCGTTCCCCGCCGGTGTCGGCCTGTACGGCTGTCCGACAACGGTCAACAACGTCGAATCGATCGCCGTTGTTCCCGAAATTTGTCGGCGGGGCGGCGACTGGTTCGCCTCGCTAGGCAAGCCCAATAATACCGGCACCAAGCTGTTCTGTATTTCCGGCCACGTAAACAACCCCTGCACGGTCGAAGAGGAAATGGGCATTTCCCTTAAAGACCTCCTCGAAAAACACTGCGGCGGGGTCATCGGCGGATGGGATAATCTTTTGGGTGTTATCCCGGGCGGATGTTCGGTGCCGATTATGCCTGCCGAGGTTTGCGATACCGTGACCATGGATTTCGATGGGCTTCGTTCGGTCGGCTCGGGTCTTGGGACGGCAGCTGTTATCGTTTTGAACAAAGAAGCCGACGTCGTAAGGGCGATCACCCGTCTCTCGCGTTTCTACATGCATGAAAGCTGCGGCCAGTGCACACCGTGTTCCGAAGGTACTGGCTGGATGTGGCGCATGATGGAGCGGATGGTCACCGGCGATATGAAAGTCGAAGAAATTGACATGCTGGAACAGGTTACCCGGCAAGTCGAAGGACATACCATTTGCGCACTTGGCGACGCCGCAGCATGGCCGATCCAGGGGCTTATCCGGCATTTCCGGCCGGAAATTGAAAAACGGATCGCCGATTTCCAGGCGTCCAAGAACGCAGCGGCATAGGAGAACTCGATGCCTACGCTGACTATTGATGGCAATGAGATTGAAGTCGAAGCCGGATTGACGGTGCTGCAAGCCTGTGAACAGGCTGGCATCGAAATTCCGCGCTTCTGCTATCACGAGCGTCTGTCCATTGCGGGCAGTTGCCGTATGTGTCTGGTTGAAATGGAGAAGGCGCCGAAGCTGATTGCTTCCTGCGCCATGCCGGTCGGGGATGGAATGGTCATCCATACCAATACCGATAAGGTCATCAACGCCCGCAAAGGCGTGATGGAGCTTCTCCTGATTAACCACCCCCTTGATTGTCCGATTTGCGATCAGGGCGGCGAGTGCGACCTTCAGGATCAGGCCGTCGCCTACGGTATCGGCAAAGGCCGTTACACCGAAGGAAAGCGGGCGGTCGAAGAAAAGGAATTCGGCCCGCTGGTGGCGACGGAAATGACCCGGTGCATTCAGTGCACTCGCTGTGTTCGTTTCTCCTCGCAAATTTGCGGAACGCCGGAGCTTGGCGGCATTGGTCGCGGCGAACATATGGAAATTACAACCTATGTGGATCGCGCTCTGTCTTCCGAGCTTTCCGGGAACCTCATCGATCTCTGTCCGGTCGGTGCCTTAACCAGCAAGCCATACTCGTTCACTGCGCGGCCCTGGGAGTTGAAGAAAACCGAAAGCATTGATGTATTCGATGCGGTCGGCAGCAACATCCGCATCGATTCGAAGAGCGGGCAGGTGATGCGCGTCCTCCCGCGGGTCAACGAAGAAGTCAACGAAGAGTGGATTTCCGATAAGACGCGGTTCGCCATCGACGGCCTTCGAGTTCAGCGGATCGACCGTCCTTATGTCCGGCGCAACGGCAAGTTGGCTCCGGCGACCTGGGGCGAAGCCTTAAAGGCTGCTGGAGAAAAGCTTGGCACCGTCGCCGGCGCTAAGTTTGCTGCGATTGCTGGCGATCAGGCCGATTGCGAATCAATGCTTCTGCTAAAAGAACTGGCGGAAAAAATTGGATCGAGCAATATCGATTGCCGTCAGGACGGTGCGAAACTCGATGCCGGGAACCGGGCGAGCTACATCTTCAACAGCACGATTGCCGGGATCGATCAGGCCGATGCCATTTTGCTGATTGGCGTCAACCCCCGTTGGGAAGCGCCGGTTATCAACGCACGTATCCGCGAGCGCTATCTCCAAGGCGGTCTGCAGGTCGGCGTCATCGGTGAAGCACTTGATCTGACCTACCCATACGATCACGTCGGCAACGGTCCGGATGATTTCTCGAAAATCACCAGCGGACGTTCCGATTTCGCCAAGGTGCTCAAAGCCGCGAAGAACCCGATGCTTATTTTGGGGGCGGGCGTGCTGACCCGCGCCGATGGAGCCGACATTCTCGGCAAAGTCCGCGCGATTGCCGAAAACCGAGGTATGATCAAAGACGGGTGGAACGGCTTTAACGTTCTTCACACGGCCGCCTCCCGCGTCGGTGGGCTGGATTTGGGCTTCGTTCCCGGTAAAGACGGAAAAGACGTAAACGCCATTCTCGAAGGCGCAGCATCGGGTGACATTGAAGTGGTCTACCTGCTGGGTGCCGACGAAATCGATACCGCGAAGCTTGAAAAGGCTTTCGTTATTTATCAAGGGCACCACGGCGATGCGGGCGCTTCCTGCGCCGACATCATTTTGCCCGGCTCGGCCTACACCGAAAAAAGCGGCACCTACGTCAACACCGAAGGACGCGTCCAACGCGGGCAAAAAGCGGTGTTTGCCCCGGGTGAAGCAAGGGAAGATTGGGCGATACTTCGGGCGCTTTCCGAAGCGGCGGGCAAGTTGCTCGACTACAACACCCTCCAGGAGGTGCGCGTTCGTTTAGCCGAAACCAATCCGGTGTTCGGAGCAATCGACCAGGTGCAAACCGCTGAGTGGACCGATTTTGGTGGCGCAGGGGAGCCGGTAAAAGAGCCGTTCGTGACGCCGATTACCAACTTCTACATGACCGATCCGATTAGCCGTGTTTCAAAAACCATGGCTGCATGTACCGAGATTTATGTGAGACCGCAAACCGAGCAGAGGACCGGCACCGATGGTTGAGCTCTGGAACGCTTATATTTGGCCGGCGGCCTGGATCGTCATCAAGATCCTGGCAATCGTCGTTCCGCTGCTGGTGGCGGTAGCCTATCTGACTTACGCCGAGCGTAAGGTGATCGGCGCGATGCACATCCGTAAGGGCCCGAACGTCGTCGGTCCTTTCGGCTTGTTGCAGCCGTTCGCCGACGGTTTGAAACTGTTTTTGAAGGAAACCGTCGTCCCGACAGGGGCCAACCGCGGTGTGTTCATCATCGCACCGATGCTGACCTTCATCCTCGCCATGGTCGCCTGGGCGGTTATTCCCTTCGGCGAAGGCATGGTTCTGGCCGATATCAACGTCGGATTGCTCTATTTGATGGCGATTTCATCGCTTGGCGTCTACGGCATTTTGATGGCCGGTTGGGCGTCGAACAACCGTTACGCCTTCCTGGGTGGCCTTCGTGAAGCGGCCCAGATGGTGTCCTACGAACTGGCGATGGGTTTCATTCTGGTCTGCGTTCTGCTCTGGTCCGGTTCGATGAACCTCAACAGCATCGTGATGGCCCAGAAAGGACTGTGGAACGTCATTCCCATGTTCCCGCTGGCGGTTGTTTTCCTCATCTGCATCATCGCGGAAACGGCGCGTCACCCGTTCGACCTTCCGGAAGGCGAAGCCGAGTTGGTGACCGGCTACAACGTTGAATACTCGGCGATGGCTTTCGCCCTGTTCTTCTTGGGCGAATACGCGAACATGATCGTGATGTCGGGGATGCTGACAACCTTGTTCCTTGGGGGATGGTTGCCGATCGTCGATATGGCGCCGTTCAATTGGATCCCGGGGCCGATTTGGTTCTCGTTGAAGACGGCCTTCGTTCTGTTCTTCTTCTTGTGGGTTCGGGCATCCTATCCACGCTACCGCTACGACCAAGTGATGCGTTTGGGCTGGAAGGTCTTCCTGCCGCTCACGCTGGTTGCCGTCGTTGTCTACGCCGGTTTCGCCGTAGCGCTTGATATCGCACCGAAGGTCTAGGAGGCAAAGATGGCATTTATCGACCGTACCGCTCGCGCCTTCCTGATGACCGAACTGCTTGTCGGTCTTGGGCTAACGCTCAAATACATGTTCAAACCCAAGGTGACGATTGACTACCCTTATGAGAAAGGGCCGCTGAGCCCGCGTTTCAGAGGGGAACACGCCTTACGCCGGTATCCCAACGGTGAAGAACGCTGCATTGCGTGCAAACTGTGCGAAGCCGCTTGTCCGGCTTTGGCAATCACCATCGAAGCGGAGCCCCGCGAAGATGGCAGCCGCCGCACGACACGCTATGACATCGATATGACCAAGTGCATCTATTGCGGTTTGTGTCAGGAAGCCTGTCCTGTCGACGCCATCGTCGAAGGGCCGAACTTCGAATACTCGACCGAAAGCCGCGAAGAGCTCTTCTATAACAAGGAAAAACTCCTGGCCAACGGCGAGCGCTGGGAAGTCGAGCTGGCAGCCCGGCTTGAAGCTGACGCACCGTACCGGTGATCGGGGGGAATGAATTTGATGACGTATAACGTTTCCAGTTTCCGCGGACGCCAAGCGTCCGAAGGGGGACATAAATGATCGTTCAGGCATTGGTTTTCTATTTATTCGCCGGAATCACGCTGGCGTCGGGGGTAATGGTCATTTCGTCCAAAAACCCGGTGCATTCGGTGCTGTTCCTCATTCTCGCGTTTTTCAACGCCGCCGGATTGTTCGTTCTCTTGGGAGCGGAATTCCTGGCGATGCTTCTTGTCGTTGTCTACGTCGGCGCGGTCGCGGTGTTGTTCCTGTTCGTAGTGATGATGCTCGACATCAATTTCGTCGAAATGCGGCAGGGGTTCTTGCAATACCTTCCGGTCGGAGCGGTGGTCGGCCTGATCCTTCTTTTGGAATTGGGCATGATTATCGGCGCGTCGCATATCACGCCGGAAACAGCGCAGGCCATACAGGTTCCGGCGAATACGGAAATCACCAACACCCAAGCTCTGGGCCTCGTGCTTTATACCGACTACGTCTACTTGTTCCAGGCGGCCGGCTTGGTGCTTCTCGTCGCCATGGTCGGGGCCATCGTTTTGACCCATCGTCGCCGTCCAGGCGTTAAGTCCCAACGGGTTGCCGATCAGGTTGCGCGTAAGGCGGATGAATCGGTCAAACTCCACAAAGTGACAACGGGGAGCGGCGTGTAATGTTTGAAATCGGTCTTTCCCATTATCTGACGGTCGCCGCCATTCTGTTTACGCTGGGCGTATTCGGCATCTTTCTCAACCGGAAGAACCTGATCGTTATCTTGATGTCCATCGAGTTGATCCTTCTCTCGGTCAACATCAATTTCGTGGCCTTTTCATCGTTCCTCGGCGATTTGGTCGGCCAGGTCTTCACCATGTTCATCTTGACCGTCGCCGCTGCCGAAGCAGCCATCGGTCTGGCGATTTTGGTGGTTTTCTTCCGTAACCGCGGCTCCATCGCGGTTGAAGATATTAATGCGATGAAGGGGTAGGGGCGTCACCATGTATACGGCAGCGATCTTTCTTCCGCTTCTCGGTGCGGCCCTGGCTGGCCTCATCGCGTTTTTCCGCCCGGAAGACGAACACAAAAAACATTCCTGGGACTTGGCTGCGCAGATTGTCTCCTGCACAGGCCTGCTCCTCTCAGCCGCAATTTCGATCTGGGTATTTTTCCAGGTGCCGCACGGCGGAAACGTCCATACGGTTCACCTGTTTACCTGGATTTCCTCGGGTACGTTCGATGCTTCCTGGGCCTTGAAGTTCGATACCCTGACCGCCGTGATGATGATCGTCGTAACCGGCGTTTCGTCCATGGTGCACGTCTATGCGGTCGGCTATATGCACCACGACTCGTCGGTTCCGCGGTTCATGGCGTATCTGAGCCTGTTTACCTTCTTCATGCTGATGCTGATCACGGCATCCAACCTTGTGCAGTTGTTCTTCGGTTGGGAAGGGGTTGGCTTGGCGTCCTACCTGCTGATCGGCTTTTGGTACCGAAAGCCGTCGGCTTGTTCAGCGGCCATCAAGGCTTTCGTGGTCAACCGGGTTGGCGACTTCGGTTTCGCTCTTGGCATTTTCGCCATCTATGTGATTTTTGGAACGGTCCAGTTCGATCAGATTTTCGCAGCGGTCGAAGCCAAGAAGGACGCAACCTTCATGCTGTTCGGCGGTGAGTTTCATGCTTTGACGGCGGCCTGCTTACTGCTGTTCATCGGCGCAATGGGCAAATCGGCCCAATTGGGGCTCCACACCTGGTTGCCCGACGCGATGGAAGGTCCGACGCCGGTTTCCGCATTGATCCATGCTGCCACCATGGTGACCGCTGGCGTCTTCATGGTTGCCCGTATGTCGCCGTTGTTTGAATATTCGGACACGGCTTTAACGGTGGTCACCATCGTAGGCGCCTGCACGGCGTTCTTCGCCGCCACAGTCGGCTGCGTGCAGAACGACATCAAGCGCGTCATCGCGTACTCCACCTGTTCCCAGTTGGGCTACATGTTCTTTGCCTTGGGCGTCTCGGCTTACTCTGCTGGTATTTTCCACCTGATGACCCACGGTTTCTTTAAAGCTCTGTTGTTCTTGGGCGCCGGTTCGGTCATCCACGCCATGTCGGACGAACAGGACATGCGCCGGATGGGCGGCTTGTGGAAGCACATCAAGGTCACCTACGCGCTTATGTTCATCGGTTCCTGGGCACTGATCGGCTTGCCGCCGTTCGCTGGCTACTTCTCCAAGGATTTGATCCTCGAAGCGGCTTATGCGGCCCATACGCCGGTCGGCACCTTCGCCTTCTGGATGGGCGTCGGCGCGGCATTGCTGACGGCGTTCTACTCGACGCGTCTGCTGATCATGACCTTCCATGGTAAACCGCGCGGCGACGAAGTGGTTATGGCCCATGTTCATGAAAGCCCACCCGTTATGCTGTTGCCGCTGTTGCCTTTGGCTGCCGGTGCGATGCTTGCCGGGTATCTTGGATACGAGAACTTCGGCGGTCATCACGTTGCGGAATTCTGGGGCCAAGCCATCACGGCGCACGACGCCATCGCCGCCGCGCACCATGTTCCTGCCTGGGTTAAGTACTCGGCTCTGGTTGTCGGTGCCGTCGGTATCCTGGCCGGTATCGTGATGTACGGATTGGCTCCGAGCTTGCCTAAAGGCCTGGCCTCCGCCTTCCCGGGAATTTACCGGTTCTTGGAAAAGAAGTGGTACTTCGACGAACTCTACGATCTGCTCTTTGTCCGGCCCGCCTTCTATTTGGGCCGTGGCTTCTGGAAAGCCGGTGACGGACAGTTGATCGATGGCGTCGGCCCGGACGGGATCGCAGCCGCAACCATGGGCGCCGCCAAGCGCGTCGCCAAACTTCAAACCGGCTACCTGTATCATGGGGCCTTTGCCATGGCGATCGGCGTCATGGTTCTGGTTTCCTGGTACATGCTGACACACTAAGCAGAGGTTGATGCAACCATGACTGAATTACCCATTCTTTCGTTGGTGACCTTCCTGCCGTTGGTAGGAGCCGCCATCATCCTGCTGCTAATCCGAGGGGATAGCGAAATTGCCGCGCGCAACGCCCGTTCAACGGCGCTGTGGACGACGATCGCGACCTTCGTGATTTCGCTGTTCATTTGGGCCAATTTCGACAACGGCACCGCGGAGTTCCAGTTTGTCGAAAAAGCCGAGTGGTTCCCGGCGCTCGGGATTTCCTATCACATGGGCGTGGACGGCATTTCCATGTTCTTCGTGATGCTCTCGACGCTGTTGACGCCGTTGTGCATTCTGTCGGCCTGGGAAGCCATTCAGAAGCATGTGCGCGAATACATGGTTGCCTTCCTAGTCCTTGAGACCTTGATGGTCGGCATGTTCTGCGCCCTCGATATGGTGTTGTTCTACATTTTCTTCGAAGGCGTGCTGATCCCGATGTTCCTGATTATCGGGATCTGGGGCGGACCGCGCCGCGTTTATTCGGCGTTCAAGTTCTTCCTCTATACGCTGTTCGGCTCGGTGCTGATGTTGCTGGCCATGTTCACCATGTACTTCCAGGCGGGCACCACCGATATCCCGACCTTGCTGACCTACGGTTTCCCGGCGGGAATGCAAACCTGGCTATGGCTGGCCTTTTTCGCCTCCTTCGCCGTGAAGGTGCCGATGTGGCCGGTTCATACCTGGCTACCGGACGCTCACGTGGAAGCGCCGACCGCCGGTTCGGTTATCCTGGCTGGCGTGTTGTTGAAAATGGGCGGCTACGGCTTCCTGCGTTTCTCAATCCCCATGTTGCCCTTGGCGACCGTTGAGTTCGTTCCGCTGGTCTACACCTTGAGTATCGTGGCTATCGTCTACACCTCGCTGGTAGCACTGGCTCAGGACGACATGAAGAAGCTGATTGCTTACTCGTCGGTTGCTCACATGGGCTATGTCACTTTGGGTTCGTTCACCTTAACGGCCCACGGCATTGAAGGTGCGATCTACCAGATGCTGAGCCACGGTGTCGTTTCCGCTGCGCTCTTCTTGATTGTCGGGGTGGTTTACGATCGCATACATAGCCGTGAAATCGCAGTTTACGGCGGTCTGGCGGAGAAAATGCCGGGCTACGCGGTGACCTTTATGGTGTTCATGCTGGCCTCGGTCGGTCTTCCCGGTACCGGTGGGTTCGTCGGTGAATTCATGGTGCTACTTGGAGCATTCCAAGCCGACACAATCGTTGCCGCATTGGCCGCAAGCGGCTTGATCCTCGGGGCGACCTACATGCTCTACCTTTATCGTCGGGTGATCTTTGGAGCCCTGACCAAGGAGAACCTTAAGAGCATTACCGATATGTCGACCCGGGAATGGCTGGTATTTGCCCCCTTGATCCTCATTACGATCTGGATGGGCGTTTATCCGTCGTCCTTCCTCGACCCGATGCATGTGACGGTCGACAACCTGATTGATCAGTTCAACGCGGCGGTCGCCGCAGCCGGCAATCCGGCCGTTGCGACACGCTAAGGAGTAGAGTTCGATGACGACTGCGGAATTCCCGAACCTCATTCCGGCCTTGCCGGAAGTGTTCATCGCATGTATCGCCATGGCGCTTCTGGTCCTCGGCGTGTTTCAAAAAGGCAAGGGGGCGGCCAAAACGGCAACCTTTCTGACCGTTCTGACCATGGCTCTGGCATTGTTGCTTCTGTCAGCCTTCTCGTTTGAAAAGGTCACGACTTTCAGCGGCATGTTCATTAACGATACGTTCGGCGCCTTCACCAAGGCTTTGGTGCTGCTTGGGTCGATGCTCACGCTGATCATGTCTTACGGTTATTTGAAACGGGTCAAGGCAGCCAAGTTTGAGTATCCGATCCTTGTTTTGCTCGCTACTTTGGGCATGATGATGATGATCTCGGCCAACAACCTGTTGTCGTTGTACGTTGGTCTGGAACTTCAAAGCCTTTCTCTCTACGTATTGGCGGCTTTCCAACGGGACGATCTGAAATCATCGGAAGCGGGGCTTAAATACTTTGTTCTCGGAGCCCTAGCCTCAGGCATGCTCCTTTACGGCAGCTCGATGATTTACGGCTTCACCGGCACCACGAGCTTTGCCGGTCTGGCCGAAGTCTTCCACAATAGCCACGGTCACATCTCAACCGGCGTCGTTGTGGGTATCGTGTTCATGCTGGCCGGTCTGGCCTTCAAAATTTCCGCCGTGCCGTTCCATATGTGGACGCCCGATGTTTATGAAGGCGCACCGACTCCGGTCACCGCTTTCTTCGCCGTTGCGCCGAAAATCGCCGCAGTTGCTTTAATTATCCGGGTGATGACCGGGCCGTTTGGCGAACTTATCGGTCAATGGCAGCAGGTCATCGTGTTTATTTCCGTGGCTTCCATGGTCTTGGGGGCTTTCGCCGCTATCGTTCAAAAGAACATTAAACGGCTCATGGCCTACAGCTCCATCGGTCATATCGGGTATGCCTTGATTGGTATCGCAGTGGGCAATGAAGCAGGCGTCCAGGCCGTTTTGGTCTATATGGCGATCTACTTGTTCATGAATGTCGGTACATTCGCCTGTATCCTCTGCATGAGCCGTGGCGGTCGTATGGTCGAAGGCATCGAAGACCTGGCGGGGCTGGGTAAAACCAATCCGGGAATGGCCTTCGTCATGGCGATGTTTATGTTCTCCATGGCTGGAATTCCGCCGCTCGCCGGTTTCTTCGGCAAGATGTATATCTTCTTGGCCGCCATTCAGGCCGAGTTCTACACATTGGCCGTCATCGGCGTCGTCTCGAGCGTTGTGGGTGCTTTTTATTACATCCGCATCATCAAGATCATGTACTTCGACGATGCGGTGGACGCCTTCGACCGCCCCATCGGCCGCGAGTTAACGGCCATTTTGGTCGCGACGTCCATCGTCATTCTGTTCTTCTTCGTTTTCCCGGCCCCCATCGTCGATGGAGCAAGCGCTGCCGCCGCATCGTTGTTCACCGGCGGCTAAGGCGAGAGCGGATCATCCGTTCACCTCATGGAAAACGTAAAACTTCCCAAAGTGCCACCGGCTTACCAGCTGGTGGCCTTTGAGTCTCTGGACAGCACCAACGAGCAAGCACGCCGCATGGCCACCGAAGGAGCGCCGGACGGAACCATCATTTGGGCAAAAAGCCAAACGGCGGGCAGGGGGCGCAGAGGACGCTCCTGGATTTCCCAGCCCGGCAACCTTTTTTGCTCGTTTATCCTCCGTCCCGACGCATCAGTGAGCGATGCGGCTCAACTAAGCTTTGCCGCCGCCTTGTCGGTAGTGGAGGCGCTTCGCTATACGGTAACCCCTGGCATCGTGTTAGACGTCTCCTGTAAATGGCCAAATGATGTTCTGGTTGGCGGAAAAAAGGTTGCCGGAATCTTGTTGGAATGTCAGGCGCAAGCCCCCCACGGAGTGGCAGCTCCCCAATTGGATTGGCTGGTGTTGGGGATTGGCGTCAATATTTCACACCACCCCGAAGAAACAGAATATCCGGCCGCATCAATCGGCGTTTCAACGGGAACAACGGTTGAAGGCATGCTGGAAGCGCTCGCCATTTCTTTCGATCATTGGCTAGGAGTATGGAAAACACAGGGTTTCACGCCTCTTCGCAACGCCTGGTTGGCAAATGCCAAGGGTGTTGGAGAGCCGGTAATCGCACGATTGGGGCAGGAAACGCTGAACGGTATATTCGTCGGAATGAACGAAGAGGGCGCTTTGGTCCTTGAGACTGAAGGCAATCAACGTCACATTACGGCAGCAGATATTTTCTTTCCGGAGAAAACCTAAGCCATGCTGTTGGCAATCGATGTTGGGAATACGAATACGGTCTTTGCCGTTTTCGCTGATGACGGCACCCTCAAAGGGGAATGGCGCAGCGCCAGCGATACGAAAAAAACCGCCGACGAGTTTGCCGTTTGGCTCAATAGCTTGATGGCAATGAAAAAGTTGAGCCGCAAGGATATCGATGCTGCGATTATCGCTTCCGTCGTTCCCGCCATGGTTTTTAATCTCAAAAAACTCTGTCAGGTCTATTTCGGCTGCGAAGCCATGGTGGTCGGCGATGAAGAATTGGACCTGGGTATCGAAGTGGTTTTGCCCAATCCTGAAGAAGTGGGCGCCGACCGGTTGGTCAACGGCTTGGCCGCCTCTCAGAAATATCATGGTCCGTTAATCATTATCGACTTTGGTACGGCAACCACATTTGACGTGATCGATGGCGACGGTCGCTATTTGGGCGGTGCCATAGCGCCGGGTATCAATCTTTCCATTGAGGCGCTCCATATGGCGGCGGCTAAACTTCCCAGGGTGGCGATTAAGAAACCGAAAAAGGCTATCGGAACATCAACGACGGCAGCCATGCAATCGGGTATCTTCTGGGGCTATGTGGGGCTTATTGAGGGAATGGTCGCCCGGATCATGAAAGAGTACGGCGAACGTATGAAGGTCATAGGAACCGGCGGACTGGCTCCGCTATTTGCCGAAGCTACCACCAGAATTGAAACAACCGACGCCGATTTGACCATGCAGGGTCTTTTGGCCATTTACCAACGAAACAAGAAATAAGAATGAACGCACAAAAGCCAAAAGAGCTCCTCTATTGCCCCCTCGGCGGTGCAGGTGAAATCGGCATGAACCTGTACCTATACGGCTATGGGAGTCCCGGTGAGCACGAGTGGATTATTGTTGATTGTGGAATCACCTTCGGTGACGATTCCATGCCCGGCGTGGATGTTGTGATGGCCGATCCTGCCTTCATCGAGGAGCATGCCCCTTACATTTCGGCGATTGTTCTGACCCATGCGCACGAAGATCACCTTGGGGCGGTGCCATATCTTTGGCATCGGTTTAGAGTTCCTGTATATGCGACGCCGTTTGCCGCAGCTTTTCTAAAGCGAAAACTGGCCGAAACCGATCTGGTCAATATGGTGCCGATAAAAAAAGTTCCGTTGGGCGGAAAGTTCAGCGTCGGGCCTTTCGATATGGAGTTCGTCTCAATGACGCACTCGATTCCCGAGCCCAATGCGCTGGTGATCCGCACCCCCGAAGGAACCATCGTCCACACCGGTGACTTTAAGTTCGATCCCGAACCGGTCATCTGCGACGAAGCGGACGAAGATCGTTTGGAAGAACTGGGAGACGAAGGGGTTTTGGCGCTTGTTTGCGACTCAACCAATGTGTTTTCACCCGGAACCTCGCATTCGGAAGGGGCGCTTGAGGAAAGTCTGACCAAAGCCATTGGGCAATGCCGACAAAAAGTCGCGGTCACCTGCTTCGCCAGCAACATCGCCAGGCTGGAAACCATTTATCGGGCGGCTCAGGCGAATGACAGGGATGTCGTGCTTGTCGGAAGATCCCTCCGCCGGATGGATGAAGTCGCCCGTGAAACCGGATACTTAGACGATATTCCTCCATTCGTATCGGAGAAGGAAGCCGGATACATCCCAGAAGACAAGCTCTTGATTATTTGCACGGGCTCGCAAGGCGAGCCCCAGGCGGCTCTGTCAAAAATCGCCGAAGGAACGCACCCCAATATTTCGCTGAAGGCCGGCGATACGGTGATCTTTTCCTCAAGAACCATTCCGGGCAATGAGAAATCCATCGGCAAGCTTCAGAACATGCTGGTTCGACGTGAAATCGATGTAGTTACGGACAAGGACGCGTTTATTCACGTTTCCGGGCACCCGGCAAGAGACGAGCTGGCGAAAATGTATCAGCTTATTCGTCCTCAATTGGCGGTGCCGATGCATGGTGAGTTGCGTCATTTAAACGCCAATGCCGATCTCGCGCTTGAATGCAACGTTCCCGAAAGCATCGTCATCGAAAACGGCGAGGTTCTTCGGTTGGCTCCAGGGCCGGTTGAGGTTGTCGATACGGTTGAAACGGGCCGTTTGGTCTGGGAAGGAAAACGGCTTGTTCCATTAGACGGCGAATTGTTGCGCGGCCGCAAAAGGGCTCTATTTAATGGGGCCGTCGTCGTCAGCCTTGCATTGGACGAAAAAGGTAAAATCGTCTCCGGTCCCAAGATCACTCAACAAGGGCTGTTGGAAGGGGATGAGGACCAGGATGTTTTGTATTCCATTGTCGACGACATATATGAGGCGGTGGAAAGGTTGTCCCGCAAGGACAAACGAGATGATGAAGTTGTGGATGAAGAGGTGCGGCTGGCAACCCGGAGAGGTTTTAAGAAAATCTTCGGCAAGAAACCCATCACCTCGGTTCATTTGTTAAGAGTTTAAAATACGGAATGTAATGGAGAACAGACCATGATCGGACGGCTCAACCATGTCGCTATCGCAGTGCCTGACCTCGAAGCGGCCGCAGCCACCTACCGCAACACGCTGGGCGCAAAGGTGTCCGAGCCCCAAGATGAGCCGGATCACGGTGTAACCGTGGTTTTCGTCGAACTACCCAATACTAAGATCGAACTTTTGTATCCCCTGGGGGATAAATCGCCGATTCAGGCGTTTCTCGATAAAAACCCGTCAGGCGGTATGCACCATGTCTGCTACGAGGTTGACGATATCATTGCCGCCCGCGACAAAATGAAGGAAAGCGGCGCCCGCATCATCGGAGACGGGGAACCGAAAATCGGCGCCCATGGCAAACCGGTCTTGTTCCTTCACCCGAAAGATTTCTGCGGCACCTTGACCGAACTCGAACAGGCGTAAGCCAGCATAAGGCCGGGATCACCGATGGAATTAGTTACAGGAATCGTTGTCTACGGCGTTCTGTGGTGGCTGGTATTTCTTATCGCCATGGCGGTCCAGCGGGCCAATGATCAGGTGAATCACAGTCTGCTTAAACGTCTTGCCATCACAACCGCCGCTTCAGGCGCACTTTGGTGCGTCATCGCCGTGTCTTTGTTCTTCGATTTGATCGGGCTGAAGCAGGGGGGCGTATGAACTGGTATTGCGACGCCGCGTTGGGCGACCCTTTTCATCAGCCCTATCACGATTGGGAGTACGGTTTTCCGCAAACCGAGGATGCCGTTCTTTTGGAGCGTCTGGCGCTTGAAATCTTTCAGGCAGGACTTTCCTGGCTGACCATCTTGAAAAAACGCGAAGCCACCGTGGCGGCATTTCACGGCTTCGACGTGGATACGGTCGCCTCGTTTGGCGATCAGGACAAACAACGCCTTCTCGACGATCCCGGCATTATCAGAAACCGCCTCAAAGTCGATGCGATTATTCATAACGCCCAAATCGTTCAAAATTTTCGGGAAACCCACGGCTCTTTCAATCAATGGCTGGCCGCCCACCATCCCCGCAAAAAGAACGAGTGGGTGACGTTGTTCAAAAAAACGTTCAAATTTACCGGCGGAGAGATTACCGGTGAATTTTTGATGAGCCTGGGCTATCTCCCCGGTGCGCACCACGAAAACTGCCCAGCCTACGAGCAAATTGAAAGTCTTTCGCCACCCTGGATGTCGGTTGGCCAAGACTTCTATCGCGACGACTAAAACGCATTTTGATTTAGTCGTTTGTTAAGCGGAGAAGAGTAAAGTGCTGCCATGAAATGGCTCTTCCCATTTGCGGCGATACTTTTTGCCTTTTCGGCCTCTTCCTTTGCTCAAGAGGAGCAGGAGGCTATGCCGGAAAAGGTCAAGCAAACGATAAAAGTTTCCAAGCGCATTTGTAACCGGGTTGTCAGCCACCAAGCTCGGGCAGATGTCGAATACCGCCCCGGCGTCAATGTGCGCGGCAAAAAAGTGGCCCCCGCCGATCTTGGGGGAGGGTTTAATTTTAAACTCCCCGATGAAATCACCTTCGATATCAACATTGACGCCGGGCGCTACATGGGCGCGCCCAAGGACAAGGCGAAGTCGGCCCAGGCGGCGGCAACCGCTTCCGCCAAAGCCATCGCAGCTTCAAATGCTGCGGTAGAAGCTGCCTCAGAGGCGGAGACCGCCAGCAATGCCGCACAAACCGTCTACGATAAAGCGCAAGATACCTACGACACAGCCCAAAGCGATTATGAAGCCGCATTGGAAGCCTATGAAAACCGAACGCCGGCCACTAAAGACGCTTTGAAAACCTCATTAAACGACGCGCTTTCAACGCTGGAAACGGCGGAAACGGATTTGTCGGAGGCGAAAACGGTTTATGACCAAGTTTCATCCGGTTCTTCTGAAACGAGTTCATCCGCCAGCCTTGCCGACGACGCCATTGATGGCGACACCAAAGCCTCCCAAGCCTCAAGCGCGGCTTCGTCTGCATCCAAGGCATCGGCGCAGGCGTCACTCTATACCGCTCAAGAAGCTTTGAGTGGTGTGGAAACCATCCAGCAAGATGCGCAAACAGCTTATGAGGCAGCAGCAGAAGCCTACGAAGATGACAGGGGAAACGACGCTCTCAAAACGGCGATGGAAGAGGCTTACGACACACTGGAAGAAGCCAATGTCGCCGTCGAAACGGTGACCTCCGCGGTTTCAACCGCCGAAACAGCCGTCAGCAATAGCGACGGCGCTACCGCTCAAACGGCGGCTGAGGAGGCGGTAACAACGGCGACAAATGTCGGATATGCCGAAGACGCCTCCGTTAGTGATTTGCGGAGTGCCGCATCTACGCTGGCGACAAGTGCGGATGATGCGCAAACAGCGGCAAGCGACTCAACTACAGCCAATAGCGACCTCATTTCCGCCTACAAGAAATCAACCAAAGCTCCCAGTGGAACGATCAAGGTTGGCAAGGTTCGATATAACTTGAAGAACAAACGGCTCTACCTCAATGGCGAACCGATGTCGTCGGATGAAGAAGCCGAAATCGCGGCCGCGTGCCGGGAATTTTACAACAAACGCTGAAACGCGAAACAGAAGTCCAAAAAATGCCACGTTATCTTGGCATTCGGGACGGACTCCCATTGTTTTGTTTCAAGGGTTTCCCTAAAGTCGCGACCAGATGATTCGTCTTTTAAAAAGACCTGCCACGAGGATTGCATGCGCCGTTCAACTTTTTTCCTTCCCACGCTGAAGGAAACGCCCAACGAAGCCCAAATTGTTTCTCACCGTTTGATGCTGCGCGCCGGTATGATCCGGCAATCGAGCGCCGGGATCTATTCCTGGCTGCCGCTCGGGTTCAAGGTCTTAAAGAAGGTCGAACAGATTGTTCGCGAAGAACAAGACAAGGCAGGGTGCCAGGAACTGCTCATGCCGACGATCCAGCCGGCTGAACTCTGGCGGGAAAGCGGACGTTACGACGACTACGGGAAAGAAATGCTCCGTATCACCGATCGTCACGATCGCGAAATGTTATTCGGCCCCACCAACGAAGAAATGATCACCGAAATCTTCCGCAGCTACATTCGTAGTTACAAGGACCTGCCGAAGCTTCTCTACCACATCCAATGGAAGTTTAGGGACGAGGTCCGCCCCCGTTTCGGCGTTATGCGAGGACGCGAATTCCTGATGAAAGACAGCTATTCTTTCGATCTTGATAAAGAAGGTGCGAGAAGGTCTTACAATCAAATGTTCGTAGCTTACTTGAAGACTTTTCAACGGATGGGACTGAAGGCTATCCCCATGGCGGCGGATACCGGACCCATCGGCGGGGACATGAGCCATGAGTTTTTGATCCTGGCCGAAACCGGTGAATCCCAGGTCTATTGCCACAAGGCTTATCTTGATTTGGAAGTCGATGAGAAGGATGTCGACTACGACAACTACAAACGTCTCCAGGACATCGTTACTCAATTCACGACGCAGTACGCTGCGACCGACGAAATGCACGATCCGGCGAAAGAGCAGGAATTGGGCGACGATCTGGTTTCGGCGAGGGGCATTGAAGTCGGGCATATCTTCAACTTCGGCACCAAATACTCAGATCCCTTAGACGCTGTGGTGAATACGGCGGACGGCAAGGAAATCGCCGTGGAAATGGGTTCTTACGGCATCGGGGTGTCGCGCCTGGTCGGCGCCATCATCGAAGCGTCGCACGACGACGCCGGAATCATCTGGCCGGAATCGGTCGCTCCCTTCGATGTGGGGTTAATCAACCTGAGAACCGGTGACGAAGAGTGCGATTCAACCTGCGAAGATATCAATGCGACCCTCAAATCGAGCGGTATCGACGTGCTTTACGACGACCGCAACGAAAGAGCGGGAGCCAAGTTCGCCGATATGGACCTGATCGGCATCCCCTGGCAGATGATTGTCGGCCCACGGGGGCTCAAAGAAGGCAAGGTTGAAATCAAGAACCGGGCAACCGGCGAAAAAGAAGAGATTTCGCTTGAATCCGCATTAGCCCGTTTCACGGAGTAGGGGGCGTTTTGTTTTCTCCCTTCGAATGGATGGTAGCCCTGCGCTACCTGAGAGCCCGACGAAGAGAAGGTTTCATCTCGGTAATCGCTTGGTTTTCGCTCCTCGGCATTGCGTTAGGGGTCGCAACGCTGATCATCGTCATGTCGGTAATGAACGGGTTCCGTCAGGAATTGCTTACCCGCATCCTTGGCCTCAACGGTCACGTCACGGTTGCCGGCCCGGCTACCGGCCTTGCGGACTTCGACAACCTAGCCAAACTTGTCGAAGGAGACGAAACGGTCATTCATGTTACGCCGATGATCGAAGGGCAGGTCATGGCGAGCGGCAACGGTGTTGCTTCGGGGGCGTTGGTCCGCGGCCTTCGGCCCGCCGATCTGGAAGCACGCGATATTGTCGTCGACAACCTTCGCGGCGGAAAGATCGAAGATTTCCAAGGGAATACCGTTGTAGTCGGATACAGACTGGCCCGTAAGCTTGGCCTTAAAATTGGCGACGACATCACGCTAATCTCTCCCAAAGGGAACGTGACGGCATTCGGCACCATGCCGCGCATGGCGGCTTATAAGGTCGTCGCGACTTTTGACGTCGGCATGCACGAGTACGATTCGTCTTTCGTATATATGCCCCTTGAATCCGCCCAGAAATACTTCCGGCTTCCGCAAAAGGTTTCCTACCTGGAGACCATGATCAAGGATCCAGAAAAAGCCTACCGCACATCCTTGGGGCTTTACGACCGTCTCTACAGTGAAACGGGGGGCGGCATCCGCGTTATGGATTGGCAACAAACCAACGCGAGCTTCTTTAACGCTCTGCAGGTGGAGCGGAACGTTATGTTCCTGATTCTCACGCTGATCATCGTCGTCGCGGCCTTCAATATCATTTCCAGCCTGATTATGCTGGTGAAAGACAAGGGGCAGGACATCGCCATTTTGCGCACCATGGGAGCTTCACGCGGCATGGTCATGCGCATTTTTCTGATCAGCGGGGCAAGCGTTGGGTTTATTGGAACCATTGCCGGGTCGCTACTCGGCTTGGCGTTTGCCTCCAATATCGAGTCTATCCGTCAGGGTATTCAGGCGCTTACCGGAACCGAACTTTTTGCCGCCGAAATCTACTTCCTCTCAAAGCTGCCGGCGATTGTCGACCTTAATGAAGTCCTCTCGGTCGTTCTAATGGGCTTGGGCCTGTCTTTTTTAGCCACGCTCTATCCGTCTTGGCGCGCAGCCCGGCTCGATCCGGTGGAGGCGCTACGCTATGAGTGACGATCTTTTCAGTTACGGTGACGTCGCCCTCGACCTGAAAGGCATTCGGCGCACCTATCAACAGGGCGGCAATGTTCTGGAAATCCTTTCGTCAGCCGACCTTAAAGTCAAAAAAGGGGAAATTGTCGCCCTGGTCGGCCCGTCTGGATCCGGGAAATCGACTTTGCTGCATGTCGCCGGTTTACTCGACCGACCGCAAGAGGGCGAGATCGTTCTTTGCGGTGAGAACTGCACCAACCTGCCGGACGGAAAACGAACGGCTATTCGGCGGAAAAATCTGGGCTTCGTTTATCAATATCACCATCTGCTGCCGGAATTTTCGGCTTTGGAAAACATTGTTTTACCCCAAATCATCAACGGACTCGGTAAAGCTGAGGCTGCCGCACGGGCGATTGAGCTTTTGGATTATATGGGCCTAAAAGACAGGGCCGAGCACCGGCCCGGTCAGCTTTCGGGCGGCGAACAGCAAAGGGTGGCAATCGCCAGGGCCTTGGCGAATGCCCCCTGGCTTCTTCTCGCCGATGAACCGACCGGCAACCTAGATCCGCACACAGCTGAAGCCGTCTTTGGGCTGCTATTGAAGTTGGTCAAAGGCTCCGGCCTCGCCGCCCTGATTGCCACACATAACCCTGAGCTGGCTAGACGGATGGATAGAGCCGTAACCCTAGAAGACGGGCATCTTATCGAGCTTTAGAGCATTTCCCGCCTATTTTGGATAATTCTCGTTTAAGTAGGCTTGTCAATTCGTCAAACAGCGGACGCCGCGCTGTTGTCTTGCGCCAGGCAAACCCGATTTGGCGGGATGGGGCATCAATCGACATGGGGATGTAGGCCGCCTTCAGCCCTGAGAGAAAAGGGGTGTCAATCGCCATTTGAGGCACCAAGGTAATACCGAGATTGCTGCTCACCATCTGCAATAGGGTGTAAAGACTGGTCCCCTGAATGGCCTGTTCGTTGCTCCCGCCCTTCATTTGGCAAGCGGCCAATGCATGATCCCTCAAGCAATGCCCATCCTCCAAAAGAAGCAGGTCCTCTTCAGGCACCTCGTTTGGCGTAATGCTCCGACATTTGGCCAATACATGCTTTTGTGAACATGCCAGCCAAAAGGGATCATCCATAAAATGAGATTGTTCAGCGTCCGGTGTTTCATAGGGGTAGGCAAGGATCAACAAATCCAAATCCCCATTTGACAATTGGTTCAACAATCTCGCGGTTTGATCTTCTCGTAAAATCAGCGTCAGTTCTGGAAAACCCTTTTGAATCAGCGGTACGATTTGAGGCAGAAGGAACGGAGCGATGGTCGGGATAATTCCGAGCCGAAGCGGTTCTTTGTAAGGATCAGCCATCGCCTTGGAAGCGTCGATCAAGCCGTCGACTTCTTCCAGAATACGCCGCGCTCTTTTGGCAAGACCGACACCCGCTTGCGTGGGCAGAACTTTGCGCTTGGTCCGTTCAAACAGAGAAACGCCGAGGATGCTTTCAAGCTCGCTGATCCCTCCGCTTAAGGTCGATTGTGTAACGCAGCAAATTTCTGCGGCCCGACTGAAATTTCGGGTTTCCATTACCGTAAGAAAATAACGAAGTTGGCGAAGTGTCGGGATCATACTTATCGTTTTAAACGTTTAAAGTGATAGATAATACCGGTTTTTTAGATAACAAGAAACCTGATACTTTTAGTAGTGCGCCTTATGCGCTGTTAATCGATACATGCCGTCACGGGAGGTTTTTATGGCTGAACTCAAAGGTTCCAAGACCGAACAAAATCTAAAAGACGCATTCGCAGGCGAGTCCCAGGCAAACCGCCGGTATCTCTACTTCGCCCAAAAAGCCGATATTGAAGGGTACAACGATGTCGCGGCCGTTTTCCGCTCGACTGCGGAAGGCGAAACCGGCCATGCTCACGGGCACTTGGAATATCTTGAAGCCTGTGGCGACCCGGCAACCGGCCTTCCGATTGGCGAGACAGGCAACAACCTGAAAGCCGCGATCGAAGGTGAAACCCACGAATATACCGATATGTATCCCGGCATGGCTAAAACCGCTCGGGATGAGGGGTTTGACGAAGTCGCCGACTGGTTTGAAACCCTCGCAAAGGCGGAAAAGTCCCACGCAGGACGTTTCCAGAAGGCATTGAACGAGATTTAGGGAAAATGCCGCTTGAGCTCTAGGGGCACATACCGCCCCTGGAGTCTTTCCCTTTCACATTGGAGGGTTTGGAAATGCGCGAAGGCAGCTTGGATGCGCCGACACGCCACGCTATCGCGTGGAAAGACGAGGCCTTTTACAACGAAGAAAAGCTAGATGTGGAGTTGAGGCGCCAATTTGACGTTTGTCACGGCTGTCGGCGTTGTTTCAATCTTTGCGACAGCTTTCCAAGACTGTTTGATCTCGTCGATGAGGCTGGCGACGTGGAACTGGAAGGTGTTTCCTCCGATCAGCTCAAAACAGTGGTCGATGCCTGCACGCTGTGTGACATGTGCTTCCTGACGAAATGTCCCTACGTTCCGCCCCACGAATTCAATCTCGACATTCCTCATTTGATGGTTCGCCATCGAGCCGTTCAGAACAAAAAGGGCGTGATCGGCTTCATCGATCAAAAACTCACTGAAACCGATGCCAACGCCAAATTGGGATGCGGCATGTCCGGTCTGGCAAATTGGGCGACCAAAAGAAGCAATGCCCTTACCCGTCCGGTCCTCCAAGCGGTTGCCGGTATTCACAAAGACGCTGAATTACCGAAATACAGCGGCAAAACCTTTGTTGAACAGGCTGCCGCTGAACCGCCGCAGGTCAATAAAGAAGCGCCGGCGCATGGACGGAAAGCGGTTCTCTATGCAACTTGCTTTGCCAACTACAACAATCCTGAAATCGGAAAAGCTGCTCAGGCTGTTCTGGCAAAAAACGGTGTTGAAACGGAAGTCGTCTATCCCGAATGCTGCGGCATGCCGCAACTGGAACACGGTGACTTGGAAAGGGTAGAGGCCAAGGCAAAAACGGTTGCCGGTGCTCTGGAGACCTGGATCGACAAAGGCTACGACGTGATCGCCCTGGTGCCTTCCTGCGCCTTGATGCTGAAATTCGAGTGGCCGTTGATCGTCTCCGACGACGACAAAATTAAAAAGTTGGCCCAGGCGACTTTCGATATTCCCGAATACATCATGGAAATCTCGAAAAATGAAGGTTTGGCCGACGGTCTTAAACCACTTGGCGGAGATATTACGGCTCATATCGCCTGCCATGCACGGGCCCAGAACATGGGGCAAAAGGCGACCCAGATGCTGAGGCTGATCCCGGATACCAAAGTGCAGCCCATTGAGCGGTGTTCGGGGCATGGCGGCTCATGGGGCATAAAGAAAGAATGGTTCCCCGTCGCCATGAAGGTTGGAAAGCCGGTGGCGAAACAGGCCTTAAAGAACGAAAATGCGTTTCTTGTCTCGGAATGCCCCTTGGCTCGCGAGCATGTCATGCAGGGCATTGAGGCGGAGCAGGGGGATGTGACGAAGATAGAGACCTACCAACACCCAATCCAATTGCTCGCAAAGGCCTATGGGCTTTAACAAGGAGGTTCTCAATGGCCCGCAAACGGAAGATCGAATCCAACGATATATTGGACGTGGACGCTTACGCCGCCATTCGCAAAGAGCGGAAGGCTGAAATGATCGCCCACAAAAAGAACCGGCGCATCATGGTCGGCCCCAATGCGACCGTGCATTTCGAGAGCTTCGACACCATGCTCTACCAAGTTCAGGAAATGCTGCATACCGAACGCGGAGGAGCCGAACAATTGGAAGATGAACTCCGCGCCTACCAGCCGTTGATCCCTCAGGGAAACGAATTGGTTTGCACCTTTATGCTCGAATACGAGGATCCTGTCATTCGGGCCCGTGAACTCATGAAGCTCGGTGGCATTGAGGAAACCATCACTTTGGAGTTTGAAGGCGAAAAAATTCCGGCGGATTGGGAAAAGGACGTCGACCGGACAACCCCCGACGGCAAGACTTCCTCACTCCACTTTCTCCATTTCAGATTTTCTCCCGAGCAGGCGGCAACTTTTGCCAAGGAAGGGACAAGAGCCGTTTTAGCAGTAGGCCACCAACACTATGGACATATGGCCGTTCTCCCCGAAACCACACGGGCCGAACTGGCGGAAGACCTTTAATCCAGTTTCTGAAATTTGATCCACTGTTGTGGAAAACCTTAGGCGTGACTCTTGGCAAGCGCCGTGTATCCTTCTCCCATGAGCCACGCAGGATTCGTTCATCTTAGAGTTCACACGGCCTATTCGCTGTCCGAAGGCGCAATACAGGTCAAGGAACTGATCAAGCAATGCCAAGGCATGAAAATGCCGGCTCTTGCTGTGACCGACACCAACAACATGTTCGGGGCGATTGAGTTTTCGAACGCGGCCAAAGATGGGGGGATACAGCCGATCTTAGGTTGTCAGCTCGGGATTTCGCCGACCCTTGAAGCGGACGCCGATGCAGCTGCTGGAAAACGCGTCACCAAATTAAGAAAACCCGAGCAACTGGTTCTGCTGGTTCAAAGTCTGGCGGGCTATGCCAACATCATGAAGCTGGTGAGCAAGGCCTACCTTGAAACCGAAGAAAATGCCGAACCGCAAATTCCTTTATCGGCTCTAGAGGGTTTGACGGAAGGATTGATCGCCTTGACGGGAGGCGTACAGGGCAGCGTTGGGCAGGCCTTGCTCCATGGCCAACAGGATAAAGCTCAGGAAACGCTGAACCTTCTTTCCCGATACTTCCCTGGGCGGCTTTACATGGAAATTTCCCGGTTGGGCACGCCTGCGGAAGCCAAAATTGAAACCGGGCTTATTAAACTTGCGTACGATCACGATGTTCCGTTGGTCGCCACCAACGAAGCATTTTTCGTCTCCCCCGACATGTACGAGGCTCACGACGCGCTGCTCTGCATCGCGGGCGGTAATTACGTTAGCCAGGACGAGCGGCGGCGACTGACGGTCAATCACCGGTTCAAGACAGCCGAAGAAATGAAGGAGCTGTTCTCAGACCTTCCCGAGGCGATTGAGAACACCCTGGTGATCGCTCAACGATGCGCCTTCATGAACGAATACGTCGCCCCCTTGCTGCCGCCCTACGATTGCGGCGAAGGCCGTACAGAAGAAGAGGAAATGCGCCATCAATCGCGCATCGGACTTGAAAAAAGGTTAGAGGCGCAAGTCTACACCGAAGGGATGAGCGACGAGGAAAAGAAAGCCGTTGCGCGTCCCTATTTCGAACGCCTGGAATACGAGTTGGACATCATCGTTCAAATGGGTTTCCCAGGGTATTTTCTGATCGTTGCCGACTTTATCGCCTGGGCCAAAGAAAACGATATTCCCGTCGGACCGGGACGTGGTTCCGGCGCGGGGTCCTGCGTCGCTTGGGCTTTGACGATTACCGATCTCGATCCTTTGCGGTTCGGCTTACTCTTCGAACGTTTTCTCAACCCGGAACGGGTGTCCATGCCCGACTTCGATATCGACTTCTGTCAGGATCGCCGGGAAGAGGTCATCAAGTACGTTCAAGACAAATACGGCTACGATCACGTCGCCCAGATCATTACCTTTGGAAAGCTTCAGGCGAAAGCCGCAGTGCGTGACGTCGGGCGGGTCTTGGAAATGCCATACGGGCAGGTGGATCGCATTTCCAAACTAATTCCAGCCAACCCGGCTAATCCGGTTACCTTGACGGAGGCGATCGAAGGCGAACCGCAACTGCGGGAAATGATCGCCGAGGAAGAGAAGGTTGCCCAACTCTTCAACATCGCCAAAAAGCTCGAAGGTCTCTACCGCCACGCCTCGACCCACGCGGCGGGGGTCGTGATCGGCGACCGTCCGCTGGACCAGTTGGTGCCGCTGTACCGCGATCCGCGTTCCGACATGCCGGTCACCCAGTTCAACATGAAATATGTTGAGTCGACCGGTTTGATTAAGTTCGATTTTCTGGGTTTGAAAACGCTGACCGTTCTGTCGACGGCGTTGCAAAACATCAAGCAGACCACGGGCATCGATATCGACCTTTCCAACCTGCCGCTCGACGATCCGCCCACCTTTGAAATGCTGGCGAAAGGGGAAACCACAGGGGTTTTCCAGTTGGAATCGGCTGGGATGCGCGACGTTCTGCGGAACATGAAACCCGACAGCCTGGAAGACTTGATCGCCGTGGTGGCTCTGTACCGCCCGGGGCCGATGGATAACATTCCCAGCTATATTCGCCGGAAGCACGGCGAAGAGGAACCGGATTATCTCTACCCGACCTTGAAGCCTATCTTGGAAGAGACCTACGGGATTATGATCTACCAGGAGCAGGTCATGCAGATCGCCCAGGAACTCTCCGGCTATACGTTGGGCGGTGCGGACCTGCTGCGGCGCGCCATGGGCAAGAAGATCAAGGAAGAGATGGACAAACAGCGCCAACTCTTCGTTGAGGGCGCCGAAGCGCGCGGCGTACCCGGTCAGAAGGCCTCCGATATTTTCGATCAGGTGAACAAGTTCGCCGGCTACGGCTTCAACAAATCGCACGCCGCCGCTTACGCGTTGGTCGCCTATCAAACGGCGTATCTTAAAGCCAACTATCCGGTCGAGTTCATCGCCGCCTCGATGACCCTCGATATGAACAATACCGATAAGCTGAACGTCTTCAGGCAGGAATTGGATCGTTTGGCAGTTAAATTGATGCCGCCCGACATCAACAACTCCGATGTCGCCTTTAAGGTCGATCTCGATAAGCAAGGGAGTCGGTTTATTTGGTATGCGCTTGCGGCGGTCAAAAATGTCGGCGAGGCCGCAATGGCTTCAATCGTTGCCAATCGGGAAGACAAAGGACCATTTAAGGACCCCTTCGAATTCGCCAATCGGCTCGACACCAAACAGGTAAACAAACGCCAGTTGGAGAACCTGACCAAGGCAGGCGGTTTCGACAGCATCGAAAAGAACCGGGCCATGGTGTTTGATGGGCTTGAGACGATTTTACGCCATGCCGTCACCGCGACGCGCGAACGAAACGATGCCCAAATCGGTATGTTCGGAGTCGATGACGAGGCGACGAAAGCCGCGGCCAAACTTCCGGAACGCCCCGATTGGCCGCTCATGGAACGCTTGAGGAACGAGTTCGATGCCATTGGTTTTTATCTCTCTGCCCACCCGCTAGACGCCTACGGAAAAAGCCTGCAACGTCTCCAGGTGGAAACCTACGCGGAAATTTTGCGGGAAGGGGAGTCGCGTCCCGTTCATTTGGCCGGAACGGTCACCGGCAAAAAGGTACGTACCTCGCAAAAGGGCAACAAGTTCGCTTTCGTCAGCATGTCGGATGCAACGGGCGGCTACGAAATCACCATTTTTTCCGAGCAACTCGCCGCGGCAGGCGATTTACTGGAAGTCGGCAATAATATTTACGTCGCCGCGGCGGCGCAATTTGAAGGGGAGTCCGTTCGTTTCATCGCCAATACAATCAAATCGCTCGATGTTGTCGCCGCCAATACCGACGCCGGAATGACCATCTTTATTGATAATCCCAAACCGATTGACCACATCAAAGCGGTGCTTGAACGGGAAGGAAAAGGAAAAGGGATGGTCAAGTTCATCGTCAATATGGAGATGGTCAAAGAGGCTGATATTGTCCTGAAGGACCGATACCAAATTTCTCCGGCCGTGTTGCAGGCGGTAAAAGCCATTCCGGGAATTACGGATATCCAAGAAAACTGATACGGAGCAGTAAAAGCGCTTGTCTTTTTTCTAAACTTCCCCTAACCATCCGCGCCGCTGTACCCCCCTATCGGGATTGCAAAGATGCAACCTGACGACCTTCTCGCTCAAAAAAGGTTTGAATTCGCCGCTATGCTCAAGGAGCGGGGCGATATTTCTGCGGCTGTTTCGCTTTACAAGGAAACCCTGGAACTCGCGCCGAAGTGGGCAGAAGTCCATTTTGCTCTTGCCGAAGCACTTGAGGAAACAGGGGAGTTTGATGAAGCCAGCCAGCACTACGCAACCTATCTCAGATTGGCTGAAACCGACGTCATGGGTGCGGAGATACGTTTGGCGCTCTTGGGGAACTCGCCGGTTCCCGACGTTCTACCGCCCGCTTATGTCAGCGAACTGTTCGATCAGTATGCGGAACGTTTTGAAGGCGCACTGCTGGGACAGCTTGAGTACAGAGCGCCCCAACAATTGCGGGAAGCGGTCGAGTTGGCTCGGCCGTTTACAACGACGGGGGAAAAAATTCTTGATCTCGGGTGCGGAACGGGCCTCGGCGGCGAAGCGTTTTTGAGCCGGGCTGCCAGCCTATACGGCGTTGATTTGTCCGCCGGCATGATCGCCGAGGCTCGCCGAAAGGGTATCTATACGGAGTTGCGCGAAGGGGAAATCGTCGCGTCATTACAGGAGCATAAAAACGCTTTTGACTTGATTATTGCCGCCGATGTTCTGGTCTATCTCGGTGACTTAAGGCCTCTTTTTGAAAATGTGTGCGAGGCACTTTCGTCAGAAGGCCTATTTGCCTTTACCGTTCAAAAAGGCGATGGAGAAGGCTTCATATTGGGGCGGGAATGTCGGTATTCACACCATCCGAGCTATATAGCAGACTTAGTCGAAGAAACCGGGTTTAGGCTGATTTCTATGGTCGACGGCGTCAGTCGTTATGAGGCTGGAAAGGCCGTCGAAAGTCTGATTTGCGTTGTGCAAAAACCGATATGTCATGTGGACTTAGAGGTTCCTTTGCTCGCTCTCGGCCCCAAACGTCCTACGGCAGATTAAGCGAATTCATTGGAAAAACACGATTCTCCCCTTGATTCCTCTTTAGCTAAGCGCTAAACAGCGCACCTTACGTCACACGCGGGAATTAGTGGTCCCCAGTGCAAATTCACTGGATCGATCGCTCCGGTGTCCGGTTTGACCGGATGACAGTCTCGCGGAGGATTAACCGGAAAAGGAATAGGACTATGGCACTTCCGGCCTTTACGATGCGCCAGCTGTTGGAAGCTGGTGTACACTTTGGACACACCACCCGTCGGTGGAACCCCAAGATGGAACAGTACATCTTCGGCGTTCGTGGCGGCATTCACATTCTCGACCTTCAGCAAACCGCTCCGCTTCTACACCAGGCAATGGTTCAGGTCCGCGACGTCGTCGCCGGCGGCGGCCGGGTGCTTTTCGTCGGCACCAAGCGTCAGGCACAAGAAAGAGTTGCCGAAGCAGCCAAGCGCTGCGGCCAGTACTACGTCAACCACCGTTGGCTCGGCGGCATGCTGACCAACTGGCAGACCATCTCCAATTCGATCAAGCGTCTGCGCGACCTGGAAAAGCAATTGGACGGCGAAACCGCCGGCTTCACCAAGAAAGAGCTGTTGGGTCTGACCCGTGAGCGCGAAAAGTTGGAACGCGCCCTGGGTGGGATCAAAGACATGGGCGGCCTGCCCAACCTGATCTTTGTGATCGATACCAACAAAGAAAACATCGCCATCAAGGAAGCCAACAAGCTGGGCATTCCGGTCATCGGCATCCTGGACAGCAATAGCGACCAGAACGGTATCGATTTCCCGGTGCCGGGCAACGACGACTCCATTCGCGCGATCAACCTCTATTGCGAAATGATCGCCGGTTCTGTTCTCGACGGCATTCAGGCTGAAATGTCGGCTTCCGGCGTCGATATTGGCGAGATGGAAGAGGTTCCGGCGGAAGAAGTTCCTGCTGAGGCCGCTAGCGAAGAAGCGCCTGCCGAAGAGAAGGCTGCCGAAGCTTCTTAAAGCATACGGGCCGGGCATTGAGTGCCCGGCCTTTGTCTTTTCACTATTTGTCTGTGAGGAATAAAATGGCACAGATCACCGCTGGGCTCGTCAAAGAGCTTCGTGAAAAAACCGGCGCCGGTATGATGGATTGCAAAAAGGCGCTGACCGAAACCGACGGCGATATGGAAGCTGCCGTTGACTGGCTTCGCAAAAAAGGCCTCGCCGCTGCCGCCAAAAAGGCTGGCCGTGTCGCTTCTGAGGGCTTGGTTGCCGTGGCTGTTGACGGCACCGCAGCTGCCGTCGTCGAAGTGAACGCCGAAACCGACTTCGTTGCTCGGAACGATCAGTTCCAAGACATGGTTGAAGCCATCGCAGGCGTTGCTTTGGCGAATGGCGGCGATCTCGACAAAACGAAAGCTGCCGGTTACCCGGGCAGCGACAAAAATGTCGAAGAATTCGTTCAGGAAATGGTTGGAACCATTGGCGAAAACATGCATCTGCGCCGTAGCGCTGGCCTGTCCGTCTCCAATGGTGTCGTTTCCGCCTACATCCACAACGCGATGAAACCCGGTATGGGCAAAATCGGCGTTTTGGTTGCCTTGGAATCGGATGCCGACAAAGGCACCCTTGAAGAGCTCGGCAAACAACTTGCCATGCACGTTGCGGCAGCCAGCCCGCTGGCCCTGAACCGTGATGATGTTGATGCCTCCGAACTGGAACGTGAGAAAACCGTTCTTGCCGATCAGGCTCGCGCTTCCGGCAAGCCTGAAGAGATCATTGAGAAAATGGTCGAAGGGCGTTTGCGTAAATACTATGAAGAAGTCGTTCTTCTCGAGCAGGTTTTCGTTATCGATACCGACAAGAAAATCCAAGCCGTTGTCGATGAAGCCGCCAAGCAGGCTGGCAGTGAAATCAAGCTGACCGGTTTCGTTCGCATCGCCCTTGGCGAAGGTGTCGAAAAGAAAGACGAAGACTTCGCTGCCGAAGTGGCGGCTGCCGTCGGCGGTTAAGTTTTCAGGAAATATACCGATAAAAAGGCGCTTGCCTCGGGCAGGCGCCTTTTTTACGCCTCAGATTCGTTGCATTTTTTCGAATAAAAGTCTGTTAAACGGTCTGGCAATTCAGCGACCGTGTTGCTATCAATCACCAACCGCGTACTTTGCATGCCTGAAGGGGGCTTCATGTCCGACATGATCCGTTACAAAAGAGTTCTTTTGAAACTGTCGGGTGAAGGCCTTATGGGCGACGGGGATTATGGGATCGATCCCGCCACCGTTGAAAGAATGGGGCGGGAAATCAAGAAGGTTATCGATCTCGGCGTTCAAGTCTGTCTGGTCATTGGCGGCGGCAATATTTTTCGCGGCATTTCCGGCGTTGCCACCGGGATTGAACGAACAAGCGCCGACTATATGGGGATGCTGGCGACCGTCATGAATGCAGTCGCCGTCCAAAGCGTCCTTGAACGCATGGGTCTGGATACCCGCGTGCAATCGGCCATTCCGATGCCGACGGTTTGCGAGCCGTTTATTCGTCGACGCGCCGTGCGCCATATGGAAAAAGGCCGGGTCGTAATCTTTGCGGCCGGAACGGGAAATCCATTTTTCACCACAGATACCGCAGCGGCGCTCAGAGCTGTTGAAATGGGGTGCGATGCTCTTTTGAAAGGCACTCAGGTTGATGGTGTTTACGATTCGGACCCCAAGAAAAATCCCAACGCAAAACGCTTTGAGCGTTTGAACTACCGAGATGTTCTTGCCAACGATTTAAAGGTTATGGATGCTTCAGCGGTCGCTTTGGCCCGGGAAAATGCAATTCCAATTCTGGTTTTCTCGATTGGCGACGAAGGGGCTTTCGCCGATGTCGTCCAGGGTAAAGGGCGCTTCACGTTAGTCGAGAAGGGGGAGTGATTTATGTCGAATATCAATTTTTCTAAAGAAAAGAAAGACCTACAGCGCCGTATGGAAGGGGCTATTGAGGTCTTGCATAAAGAGTTTTCCGGCCTTCGGACCGGACGGGCTTCTGCGAGCCTGTTGGAGCCGATCACCGTTGACGCGTACGGGAGCCCCATGCCTATGAACCAGGTAGGCACCATTGGCGTACCGGAACCGCGCATGTTGACGGTCCAGGTTTGGGACAAATCTTTGGTCAAGGCCGTTGAAAAGGCAATTCGGGATTCCGATCTTGGGCTCAACCCGGCAACGGATGGTCAACTCCTTCGCATTCCCATCCCCCCTTTGAATGAAGAGCGGCGAAAAGAACTGACCAAAGTCGCCCACCGCTACGCAGAAGAAGCGCG
>Ga0209578_10000722_pt1 | contig 37076 bp, 48 predicted proteins | sample tdAd472_FD_187127 | JGI IMG/M metagenome (GOLD analysis project Ga0209578, IMG submission 187127) | Marine sediment microbial communities from the Atlantic coast under amendment with organic carbon and nitrate - tdAd47.2 (SPAdes)... | ecosystem: Environmental > Aquatic > Marine > Coastal >...
CACGGCAAGGATTCCTTCAGGCTCTTCTCGAAAGAGTCCGACAGGGTAAATTAGTCAGTTAACATTATCAATATGCAAAAGAAAAACCCAGAGTTCGCACAGGCAAAAGGATCAATGGGAGGATACAATCTTCCATTCCTCGTGCTAAAGGACGCGCATGCGCGATACTATTATGAGGACCTTGCGACAGCAGATCCGACAGACATCGTACTCAACACCGACACAGGGTTCGTACGAGTGTCAGCAATTGGTGGAGGTGTGCTCATGCGATCAAGTGCAAATGTAAGTAGTGACCAGGCAGTAGCCGCAAGCGTCACACTCACACTCACAGGTGCGATCGTACCTGGAGTGCATGCAGAAAGCATCATCACATCAGATGCAACAGCGCCGGCAAACGATTCGGTTGTAGTGATTGGAGATAGAACATACACATACAAAACAACACTCACCGGAGCCGCAGATGAGGTGCTCATTGGCGCATCAGCGGCCACAGCCCTTGATAACCTCAAGAGTGCAATCAACGCGACTGCAGGAGCCGGAACCACATACGGAACCGGAACTGTAGAGCATGCAGACGTAGTGGCCACAGACAACACAGACACCACACAGAAGATCGTGGCAAAAACATCTGGAACAGCGGCGAACTCACTCGCGACTACTACAGATGACGCACACCTCTCATGGGAGGATACAACTCTCGGAGGAGGTACAGGATCATCAGTAACAGGAGTGGCAGGAGAAACTGTGGTCATCAATGGTACAACGTACACATTCGAGGATGTGCTCACAGAGGATTACACAGACGCGGTAGCGAATCAGATCCACTTCGGAGCAGATAGCGCGGCCGCTCTCGATAACCTCAAGCACGTTGTGAACGGTACAGGTACCGAGGGCACAGATTACTCTACAGGATCCACACAGCCAGATGATGTAGAGGCAACCACCAACTCAGATACCACACAGGTATTCAAAGCGCAGACGCTCGGAACCGCAGGAAATGCGTACGAGGTCTCCGACACACTGTCAAACGGTGCGTTCGGATCAGCGACATTCGCAGGAGGTAGTGAGGGTGCAAACTTCGATGCATACATCCACGCAGGGGAGACTGTGGAGTTCGGCATCGATGAGGACGTTAGTACAATCAGTTTGATTGCATTGGCGGCCAACACCGATATCGCAGTGGTCGAGCATTAAAAATCAGTAACCAATAGACACTATGGAAACACTACAAAACAACATCAAGATCGTAGAAGTGATCCCGCTAACCATCCATGATGGAGATAGCAATACGGATCTTGCGTCAGATGCAGTGGACACATATCAGACTGCTGACGGACCATCGTTCGACAGTGGACTATTCATTGCACAACTTGGAGCAGTGGGAGCAGACATCTCTGCACTTACACTCACCATTCAAGAGGATGATGATGAGAACTTCTCATCTCCTACAACAGCGGATGGTGGAGCGGCAACAGATGTCTCAGCGGGAGATAGCACATTCACATTCCAAGTGAAGCGTACCAAGCGGTACCTACGAGCATATCTTGCCGTAACCGAAGATGGGGCGGCAGATGACGTAGAGATTGCTGTGAGTGCGGTGCTCAACAACTGGGCAAAACCGTACCCAACAGTGGTATAGGGTCGACATTATTAGCCACGAACGATAACTAAGGTATGGCAAAAGAAGACATGATGAATACTCGTGACACTGAAGATCTTAATGCTCGAGCAGAGGGCGCTGAGATGGAAGAGGGTCAGGAGATGGACACAAAGTCTAAGGTCGCAGAGGCTGTGGAAGAGTGCTTCGAAGAAGGAGGTGCTGCTGCAGGACTCGAAGGAGATGCCGCGATTGACGCAGTAATTGCGAAACTCGAGGCGATGAAGGAAGGCGATCGGATGGGGGGTCTCGGAGAAGAGGCTTCTAAGGGCATGCCACTCCCGGAAGAAGAGGCATAATACTATGACTGAAGCAGAACAGACTATCGAAGACGGACTCGCGGTACAAGAACTCCTTCGATCAGAAGGATGGAAGGTACTCGAGCGTGAACTGAATCGAGAAATCGAATCAGAAACGTCAGCACTCAAAGACATTGAGACTGATGGTCGTTCTCCTGAAGTTATTGGTACGGAGTATGTTAGCCACGTTCAATTAAGGAGAGGCCTCCAAAGAGCCAAAGGAATAATAAATGATATTATTGCCAGGAAGGAGGAGGCACAAGAAACACACCATGGATGAATTCATGAAAGCACTTGTAGCACTCCGATCTGGTGCAGGACGTACCAGAGGGAAACTCGCTGACGTAGCAAAGGGGACACTTGCGAACATGGGAAATGTACGTGAACGTTCCCAGGAGATGCTCGATACAGAGCGTGCACGCAACCGAAAGATGATTGACAATCTACCTGGAGGCATGCGAGCATATGAAGAGCGACGACGTACTGCGGATCCTGCGGAAGAGCAAAGACTCTTCGGCAATCCATACGTGAACGCAATCCGGGCATTACTCGGAAAAGATTAGTCACATTAAGCAACACATTATGGAACACATCGATAATCCAGAAAAGTCAGTTCTTGAGGAGGAACTCGAGAAGGACGAAACTGTGACCGGTGATGAGGAAGAGGAGACACCGGAGAACACAGACGAAGAGGAGGAGGAGGAGGAAGAGGAGAAGGGAGACGAAGAAGATGACGACGGTCTCCCAGAGAAGTTCAAAGGTAAGTCTGCCGCAGAAATCGCAGAGTCATATCGACAACTCGAAACGAGTATCGATAAGAAGGCGCTCGAGAAAGCGCAGGAGATACTTATCCAGGGAGGGTTGAAACCAAACCAGAAGAAGGATAAGGAAGAGGATACGCTTGGCATCACTGAAGAGGAACTCTCAAAGATGACTCCAGGGGAATTCGCACGATGGGCGGATAAGCGTATTGCAGAACGAGCAACACAGATTGCTCAGGACATTGTCAATAAATCGAACCAGACACGTGAGAAAGTTCGTGGTGAGATTAAGGCGGCCCAAGAGGCACACCCACATCTCAAGACGAACAGTGCGTATCGTGAAATGGTACTCGATAAAATTGAGGCCGCACAGGCACGAGGGAAAGATCTTTCTCTAAAGGAAGCATGTAAGGCAGTCGACAAAGCAATGGACATCAAGCCGGGAGACGGTAAGAAGGACGTTGAAGAGAAGACTAAGAAGAAGCCACGCACACAGGTAGAGAAGACAGACGGCGTGGATGATCAGCCAAATGCAACAGAGGAGGACAAAGTAAGGGAGGGAATGCTCAAGGCGGGGCAATCCACAGATGTACTTGGTGGACTTGGTATTTAACAGGTTATACTAAGAGTAGATATGGGCGGTGCAACATCTGCCCGGACCCGAGAGGCCCGCGCACGGACAACCTTTAGGATAATCTAAAACGATGGGCGATTCAGGGATTAGTCTTCCCAGGATCAATTATTAAGACAAAGGATATTGCTTTATGCCAATAACTGGAACACGAGACACCAGTAACGTAGCCGGACGTAAATACGACGTCGCAGATGTTGTATCACTTCTTCAGGTAGGACGATACCCTATGCTTGCGATTCTTACGAACGCAGGAAAGGATCCCGTCACGAAGCAAGGTAAGGCACTCAAGAAGATGGAAACCACTGACGCTGAGTTCAAGTGGTTTGAGGATGAATTTGGGTCACGTACCGCGACCACTGCAACAGGACAGACAGGTAAAAACATTGCTTCTGCACCAACTGTCAGTGTTGCTTCTGGTCAGGGAGCACGCTTCTCAGCGGGCGATGTGATCATGATCTTCCACGCTTCAGGTCCATACCGCTTCATCGTGACCTCAGTCTCTACAGACGCTCTGACTCTCTCAAACGAGATCAGCGGCGCGACTGGCGCATCAACAGACCTTTCATCACTTACAGTGTGGATCGTCGGTAATGCTAACCAGGAAGGCGCGGGCCTCCGAGAGATTAAGGGAACGACAACTACTGAGAAGACCGGATACTGTCAGATCTTCCGTACACCATTTGGTGTCACAGAAACGTCAGCGAATACGAAGACGTTTATCCGTGAGAACGATCTTGACTACCAGCGACGCAAGAAGGGTATCGAACACATGGTAGATATCGAACGAGCCTTCCTCTTTGGTACAAAGAGCAAGGACACTTCAGGTACACACCCGAAGCGAACTACTATGGGAGCCCTCGATGAAATTTCTACGTATGCAACAGCAAACGTAGACACCGAGGCAGAGTTCGAGTCATTCCTTGAGGATGCGTTCGCTTACGGTAACACTGAAAAGTATGCTCTATGTTCAGCATCTTTCGTATCCCAGATTAATCAGTGGGCCAAGAATAAGGTTCAGATTATGCAGGGAGAGAAGACGTACGGACTTACGATCATCAAGTACGTGTCACCACACGGTACGCTCAACATCATCAAGCACGACCTTCTTACCGGAACAAAGTACGGTAACTACTGTGTCGTTCTTGATATGGAAGCAATCACGTATCGCTACCTTACGAGCCGAGACACAAAACTCCTCACTGATCGTCAAGCCAATGGCGACGACGAGAAGGTGGAAGAGTACCTCTCAGAGGTTGGTCTTCAGTTCGAACAGGAGAAGCGACACGCGATCGCATCGAAGAGTTCACTTTAAACCTTCGGTTGCACATCGGACTTACTGGCCAGACTGGTTTGTCCGATGGAAGTCTGGATGGAACCGAAGGACATCCAAATTAGTAACCATTTAACATTTAATTTATGGAAGAGCAGAAAGAAGTAACATACGTGTCCAAGTACTTTAGTCTTCGCATTGTGATGAAGCCTTCGTACAACACAGAGGTGGGAGGACGCGTAGTAACCCACACAGGAGAGTCAGTACGCTTCGAGGAGGGAGTATTCAAGACAGACGATCCAAAACTCATTGAAGCGCTCGAAGCGCGGCCAGAATTCGGTTCAGCATTCATTAGAGTGCCAGATGATACCGAAGCAGTCTCACATCGAGACGAGATGACAAAAGACCTCGAGACACGCCAGAAGGAACTTGATGAGCGTGAAGAGGACATTAAGCGCCGAGAGGCACTTATCGATGAGGGTGGAGAGGCAGGACGTACTGCCTCACAGGGGGAGGTAAGCGATGATCTCGCAAACCTTCGACGCCCAGCACTCGTTGAGATTGCAGAAGGACTCGAGATTGATCCGAGTGTTTGGAAGCCAGGCACTACAAACGAGAGTATCAAGGAAGCAATTCGTGCAAAGCGTGCAGAGAACGGCGAAGGAGAAACACCCGAGCCAGGATCGAGTGAGGGTGATGAGGACGGTGCTTATTAGAATGTAGAAAAATACTATGGCAACAACACAGGTACAGGCACAACCACAAATCCAAATGAAGGCCCGGGTCTTCCGTATAGCGTGGGACCGACGACCATTCTGGATTCCAAAAGGAGTCTGGCTATGGCTTGGTAAGAAACGCGTACCGGGGACCGGTCGATGGGAGGACCATGGAGTGGTTGCAAAATCAGAGGACGGAACGCTTCGCGTAGAGCAGGCACGTCCATAAACCATACCAATTATGGCTACAGTATTCACAGACACAGCACGAGCACTTCTTGTCGACGCGATCGACGGAACACAACTCACCGCGCCGGTGTACATCGGTTGGGGAACCGGTACAACAGCGGCCGCTGATAGTGATACTGGTCTCGAAACTGCAGCGGCAGAGAGTCGAGTATCCGGAACAAAGTCTCAACAGACAACGTCTGTAACCGGAGACACGTACCGGGTAACGGGTACCATCACCTCAGCATCGTCCCAGACGATCTCAGAGGCGGCACTCTTCGACGCGGCTTCTGCAGGAAACTGTTACGTGCACGGTGTCTTCACAGGCATCTCACTTGGCAACGGAGACAGTATTGCGTTCACGATCGACACAGTGATCGGATAAGCGTAGACGCTTAGCGCTGAAGGCATACAGGGAGGTTCGAGTCCTCCCGGCGCATCATGGATCTAAATTCACTATTCCTGGTAGCAGCGAGCAGTCAGTATGCAAGCATCACTGATGCTTCTCAGACAGGCTTGGATATTACGGGGGACATGTCGGGAGAGGCATGGGTGAAGATAAAACAACTTCCATCCACTGCCGGTGACGACTTCAATATATTCAGTAAGTATCTTTCTACTGGAAATCAACGATCATACAGATTTTTCATCAATGATAGCAGTGACAGACTGGAGTTCTTTGCATCGCCTGACGGTACCTTTACAAACTTTGATAATGAGTATTTTAATAACGTAGTAACTTCTGACGACATCGGCAAGTGGGTACATCTTGCATTCTCTTATGACGTATCTGCACGTTCAATTAAATTGTATAAAAACGGAAAACTCCTCTCCTCTACAAATGCGAACACTGGTACAGTGACAGCCATTCAGAATGGTACTGGAGCTTTTGCACTTGGTACATACTTCAATGCGTCTGCCACAGGCTTCATGGACGGGCATATGAAACACGTTCGTATCTTCGACGATATACGTACTCAAAGTGAAATCGTTGCCGACGCACACACCGAAGGAGTCACTGACGCAAACCTCCAGGGAGAGTGGCTTCTTGACGGAGACTACACAGACACGTCCGGAAACAGCAACACACTCACAGCAACAGCATCACCAGTATTCTCAGTAGATGTTCCGTGGGAAGCACCTGTAGGTGTAGAGAGTTCTGATTATGTTCTGAACCTTATTGCAGCGAGTACACAGTATGCGACTATTGCAAATGCAAGCATCACAGGACTTAATATCACAGGAGACTTGACTCTTGAGGCGTGGGTAAATGTCGATGATCTATCAAGTGTGCGTACAATCCTTTCAAAAGCAAACAATACTGAGACTGCGGCAGACAATCATCAATATACACTACGTATTGAAACAGATGGAGATCTGACGCTCTTCTGGGAATATGGATCTGGTTCTAATGAGCAGGCAACGACAACTGCCGGCGGGTATGTAAAAGAAGGGGAACTTGTTCATATCGCTGTAGCACGAGACGTGTCTGCAAACAACGTACTCTTCTATGTGAACGGAGTTCTTGTAGAGACGATTTCTTATACAAATGATCCAACAGATGGAGGATCTTCAGATTTCTTTATTGGTGTAGGGCAAGGAGATTCTCAATACTTTGACGGAACACTTCGAGAGGTCCGTGTCTTCGATGATATCCGTACACAGAGTGAGATCCTGGCAGATGCAATGACAGCAAATGTGACAGACGCAAACCTCCAGGGGGAGTGGGTGCTTAACAATTCATATGCAGACACATCCGGAAACAGCAATACACTCACCGCAAGTGGATCCCCGTCTTTTCAAAAATGGAAGAATGCGATCATAGGGCTTCTCACTTCATGGTGGACGTTTGATGAAACAAGCGGAACTCGAGCAGACTCTCATGGGTCAAACGATCTAACTGATAACAACACAGTAGGATATGCAACAGGTAAAAAGAGCAATGGTGCAGATTTTGAGGCAGACAATAGTGAGTATCTGTCTATCACCGATGGGTCCCAAAATGGACTTGAGCCTGGTTCGGATGATTTTTCAGTGTCTCTTTGGTTCAAACCAGAGAGTCAACCTGCAACAAACACTCAAAAAGACCTGGTCAGTAAGTATAATGCTGCAGGGAACCAACGAGGTTGGTGGCTCACATACAGAGATATATCTGGAACAAAATATCTTAACTTTCGGGCTTCTGATAACGGTTCAGATGCTGATGACCACAACATTGCTTACACACTATCAAATGATACTTGGTACCACATCGTTATGAAGTGGGATGCTTCTGCGCATGCGGTTGAGTTCTTTGTAAACGGAATAAGTATTGGTATTGACGCTTCTGGAACCAGAACATCAATACTTAATACCACTGCTGATTTCTGGATTGGCGGACAACAGAGTGCTGGTGGAGTAAACTTCCAAGATGGTATCTTGGATGAGGTTGCCTATTTTGCAAGCAAACTTCTCGACTACGGAGAGGTTCTTGATCTCTACAACGCGGGAAATGCAATAACTTACCAAAGTGTACAGGAGTATCTCCAGTCACTCATAGCAACACCAAATACAACAGCGAGTGTGTCAACTGCAAAAACAATACTCCAGGTACTCGTTGGAAACGCTACTGTGACAGCGTCAGTGGCCACAGTAGCAGACTTTGTTCGGACACTCACTGCAAACGTTACGGCGACGGCATCAGTAGTGAAGCAAATGAGTCAATCCCTCACAGCAAACACAAGTGCCACAGCAAGTATGCTTGCGCAACGTGTATTCCTTGTGGCCATGGAAGCGACAACGTCCGTGACATCAACACTATCCACAGCAAAAACAATCGCCCAAACACTCGCCGCAAACGTAACCACAACAGCATCTGTAGCAAAAAGTACGATGCTTAACCTCACAATATCAGTGACGACAAGTGTAACCACTGCACTTATAGTGACAAGAAATGTTACTATGGTAGCAAGTACGGCCGTCACCTCAACTATGTCGAGGGTTGCGGGGAAAATGCTCACAGCGTCCGTATCGGTGATAGCAAAATTGCGTGCACCGTTCTGGAGTGTAAAATATCCAGAGCATGGAGATGGAGCAGATTATACGGTTAAATACGACGATCACGTATGACATTCGGAGAAATACAAACAGAATTGGACAACCGCATAAGCGCATCAAGCGCCAGCGGTTTCTTCACAACGGCTATGAAAAAGACGTGGATCAACCTCGCAGGACAGCGAGTGTGTGATTTCTACAGATGGCCATTCCTCGAACTCGCACTCGAGAAAACAACACAGGACTCCCGGGAATACTATGATTACCCAACAGGAGCAGTGCGACTAAAACCAAACAGTATCTATCAAATCGATATTGTGGGAGAGGAATATGCACTCGGTGTACAAGGACGTCGTCGGGTAAACTGGCAACAGTTCCAAAAAAAGAAACAGGAGGATGACGACGAACTCGTATACACAGAACACAATGGATTCTTCTTCCTTCATCCAGTACCGACAAACGGAAAAACAATGTCAATCTATGGACTCAAGGGATGGAAGACGCTCACTATTGACGACGAGGATCCTATCACACCAACAGAGTTCGACGAGGCAATCGTACGTGTTGCACTCGCATCAGCACTTCGAAAGGCAAAGAAATACGATGAGGCCAAAGCAGAATTACTTGAAGTGCTTGATCCACGAGTAGGTCTGTTGGCACAAGTCAAGGCACAGATAGAAGCAGAAGCACCACAAGGATACGGAGGGGAAGCCGCAAGTTCACGGTGGCAAACACAATCATAGTATATGGAAAATCTAAACGTACTCACAATTTCAGACTACCGAGGAGGAATCATAGAGCAGGGGAGAAAAGGTCCCTATGGATCTTTTAAGTTTGGGTACGGATTAGATATTCGAAGCGGAGAAAATACACTCAAGTGTCAACAGGCACTCAAGAAAGACTCCGGATCAGTGGTGGTAGACCTTCCGCTTGTGATAATAAAAGGATCTGACGGGTACAAATATGCATTCGGAGATGCAGGAAATATATACAGGAAGAAGACAACCACATGGGAGAAGGTATATACAGATGGCGACGGACGCATTAGCGGAGCAGTAGAATACACTTCAACATCTGGAACATACATTCTCTACGCAACACCATCAAACGTAAAGAAGATCACTCTGGCAAACGCAGGAACACAGAGCGATTGGACAAGTTATCTCACAACGGTGGGAGCATTCACAAACGGATCAACAGAAGATTGGCACACCGGATGGGAAGGTATCGGAGTGGTGTTCTTCATGGATGGAGACAGGATCTTCGAGTATGACTATGCAGACGCATACAATGCAAATGCACTCAGACTTCCAACACATCAAGGAGCAAAAACTATCCGAGACAGAAATGATCGGATCGTAATGTGTACCGGACTCGGGTACTTGTTCCAGTGGGACAGACTCGCGGACTCATGGTTCGGAAAGAAAGACAGTCAAGCAGGAGTGGTGAACGCATTCGAGTGGTTCGAGGGTGGGGCGCTTGCACAGGTTGGCCAGAAAGGGAATGTAAAGTTCTGGAACCTTAATGAGTTCTATCCGTTCCGTAGGATCCCAGGAACACAGACCTCATACCCGGGAGCGACATGCATCCACAATGAGATCATCCACATGGGAATGAATGGTGGAGCAAAAAATGGTGTGTATGCGATCGGTCGCTTCGATCAAAACGATCCAATCTCAATAAACCTCGAGTATATCCCAAGCCACGGCAAACTGACTGGTACAGAGATAGGCGCATTGTGTTCTGATGGCGATGATATTTATGTTGGATGGAAGGATGGAACAGACTACGGCATCGATGTCACTGATCAGGACAACAAAGCCAGCGCAATCTATGAATCACTTCGACTCAATATGTCGAAGGAGCAAATGGATAAACTTGTGTCAATTGTGAAGATAGAAATGCTCTCACTACCAGATGGGTGCTCTGTAACTGTGAAGTTCAAATCTACAACACTAACTGGAAACGAAGATGCGGATGGATGGAATCAAGCAGAACTTGAAGGAGGAGACACTTCTGTAGATACGGCCGGTGCAACGGAAGGTATCTTTCAGGCGGGAGCACAAGGGGAGACGTACGAAGTGCGCGTAGAACTCACACCAAACGGAAATGATACACCGGAGATACTCTCAATAAATAACTACTTCTCATTCCTTAATGCACTATAGACATGGCAAAAAAAATGGAAAAATCAAAAGTGTATGAACCGGACTGGTTCGAACAACCACCACTCCCGGAAAGCGTGGCGTGGGAGAACGTTACTGATGCACCACGATCAGTATCAGAGATTTCCATAAGCGATGGTATAGCGCTCGCAAACGCGACAACCACCATAGGATCCCTTGGAGATCTCGCATATGAGGACCTTGTCGACACTCTCCAACTGTCAGACGAGGCCGTGACAAACGCAAAAATCGCCGTAGACGCGATTACTGAGGACGTTGTGGCCGCAGGAGCAATAACTGAAGTAAAAATCAGTAACGACGCAATCAGCGCCGCAAAGATACAGGCGGCCGCAATCACTGCAGCAAAGATAGATACGGGGGCCATCACAGCAACAAAGATTGCGTCAGGAGCAGTTATTGCAGGAAAGATTGATGCAGGAGCAGTCACTGCGGGGACAATAGCCGCAGGAGCAATTGACGGTGTCACTATCACAGGATCACTCATCCGAACATCGAGCTCAACAACACGAGTAGAAATGAATGCCTCAAACAATGATCTTCGCATCTACAACTCGGGAACACTTCGAGCAAAAGGATATCAGCAAGGATGGGAATACTACAATGACGCAGGAACACTCGTGGGACAAATCTACGCATCAAGCACAGAAGGTTTCCTTATCGGAGGCGACATTGTGTCAACTGGTAAAATCTATTACGGTGCAGGAAGTTCTGGGTCACACGGATTCTACATAGGAACAAGCGGATCAACACTGCGCTTTTTCTTCGATACGGACTCAATGATTATTGGAGGGGCATCGTATATGACTGTAGATATTTATGGAGAGATTGATCTAAACGGAGGGGGGCTCACACTCTTCGATGGAGACATCAATATGAACGGAAACAATATCTCAAACATAGATGCACTCAGTAGTTTCGCAAGCGCCATAACCATCAACAGTAACATAAGCATGTCTGCATACGACATCACATGCGACGACATAAATGCAAACGTTGTAAATGCAGATGTGCTCCAACTTGCAGGAGGTGGATACATAGACGACGCAAGAGCACTGTACTTTGAGACAGGAAGAACAACTCACACAAGTGTGTCCGGAGAAATGCGGTACTATGATGGAGCATCAAAGTACTTCGAAGGGTACGTCAACGGGTTCCGCGGTTCCTTTGATCTAACAAGCGTATGAAAAAAACAAGACTTCAAAAAGACGAAGAGATAAAAGACGACATCACGCAACCAATTGAAAAACGACGTGAGTCATTCGAACGTATACGAGAAGCAATGCTCAATCCGTTGCCAAAAAGTAAGTTCGACCCGGAGACATTCGATCCTATGGATGATCATCCGGACTCTGAGTTAGGTAAGCGAGAGCGAATAGAACCACCAAAGAGACTTCCGACAATGGGTATGTTCCCAAAGAATATACTTAATGGCCAGATGGTGGGAATGTTTGAATCGAAACAAGATCTATATCTACTCATCGCGTGGCTCTCAAATAGGGTCACTGATCTCGAAGAGCAAATCACACAGCAAAATGAAACGAGAGAATAAAAACAGAAAAAAAATATTGCAGAAAGTGCGCGATGCTGAAGCACGAAGACTTCACCGTGCCCGGCACATGCCGAGACGGCGAAACTAATTATCAACAGCATATAAAAATATATTATGTCCAAAAAAGCAAAAACACCTTATAATAAAGGTACCATGAAGACCCTGAACGCTAAGACAATCAAGGCGAAGAAGGATAATCTCCATAAAAGATTCCAGGAGTTGAAAGAGGCCGGCAAGGAGCAAGAGAAGATCCGAGACGGAGCCGTGGAAAATCTCACAAAGATACTTAATGAGATGGCATCCATCCAGGCATCTTACGCAACGCTTGAAGAACTTGAAGGAGAAATGACTCCTAAAAAGATTACTCGTAAAAAGAAGTAACTATGGCAGAAAAGTACACCGTACAAAAGGGGGACACACTCGGAGACATCGCAAAAAGAATGGGAGTGAAAACAAGTGATATCACAGGGTACCGTTCTGGGAACCCGGATTTAATCTATGCCGGAGAGTCTCTTAATGTTGGTGGCGATGCAAAAGATGCAGGAGGAGAAAGTTATGTAGACACTCTAAAAGATGAGATGACAGATGAGTACGGCACCACAGAGGCTGCTGATACAACAGAAGATCAGCCATCAGATCTATATGATATTGAGGGAACCCGGGAAAAGAAAAGTACATACGAACAGAATAGACAGAACGCATACGAAAACCTCAAAGGACTTTCAACGGACATCTATGATCGTGAGTATAAGGACCGGGACCTCCAGGGGAAGAAGGATAAAATCTCATCAATTGACAGTGAGATTGCCGCTGCACGAGAGGCACGTGATAAGGCGATAAGTGACGTGCGAAGTAACCCAGGACTGTCGGCATCACAGATGACGGGAGACATCGCGAAGATCCGTGACTATCAAAACGACGTCATCAATAACAAGATACAGGAGCGAAATAGTGTTGCGAGTGAATACAATTCAGAACTCGCAGAGATTGATCGTATCATTGGAAACGAGACAGCAGACGCAAAACTCGACTTCGATTATTGGGACAATCTTTTTGGAGAAGCATCTGGCACCATAAGTGATTACACAAAAGCGCTCAAGGAAGAATTGTCGTCAGAACAAGAGCAGTCAAATTGGGAGAGACAACTCGCGCAGGCGCTTCAGATTGCAGAAATGCGTGGAGGGGAAGGTTCTCAAGATAACTGGAAACTTGTGTACGATGATTACGGGAACCCACTCTATTGGTTCAATAACGCAACACGAGAAATCGACTACAACGTGTCAGGGGCAGAAGGAGAACAAGAAGGAGGTGCTGACACCGGTGGGGTAGATTTCGATAAACTTGGAGAAGAAGCGCAGACTGAAGAAGATACCACTGGATTCTGGCAGGGTGTAAAGGATTGGTTTGCATCATTCAAATCATAAATAGTATGGAAGGATTCCTCTCAAAACTAAAGACAAAAGCAGAGGACGCAGGCAAGAAGTTGTCCGACATCTTCACACTCACAGAAGAGGAGAAGTCAAAAGGCAAGGAAGCCGACACCCTTGAGAAAATAGGAGGCGGAGCACGCAAGGCCCGCAGTTTTCTCTTTGGTCCAACCCGGGAAGAGATGCTCCAAGACATTCAAAGTGAACGAAAACAGACACTCATGCCAGAGGTGGCAAAGAGTGAGATCGTGAAACGAGAAAGGGAACTCGGACTTACTGACTATACAATTCCAGAAATAGAGATGGATGAAGAAGGGAACCTTCGACAAAAGGAGGCTGTGCGAAGCGATCAGTCTCTCACAGATTTTCTTAAAAATCGACCAGTTCAAATTGATCCAACCGGGGCAATGGGAAGTATTAAGCGCACCGCGAGTGTGTCACTCAAGAACCTTGGGAATATCGTAAAAGAAAAAAGCGCAGGCGCTATCCGGAAGATCCTCCAGGACTCCGGCGTGGAACGTCGCGTAGTCGATACAATCTCTGATGATCTTGCAAAAGCAGGAACCCGGGCAAAAGTATCTTCCATTCTAAAGAAGGGTGGTGTTGGAACAGAGACAGCAAAAAAGAAGGCCACAAAAACAGTGACTGAGGATGTTTCACGTGCAACAGAGAAGACTAAAAAGACAGAGCCAGAACGCAAATTCGTACAAAGAGCGGAACAGATGGAACCAAATATGGGTCAATTTCTTGAAGGAAAGTACAAGGCACGATCAACAGACGAACTGATTGCTCGGGCAGATCAACTCATTAAGGAGGCGCCAGATAAGGCAGAAGAACTTGCTCGTACAGGGACGACAGATGAGGCGGTGGCCACAGCGTCACGGTTGGTAACCGCATACGTTAAAGAGGCAAAGAAAACGACAGACAAAGCCGCGCAGAATTCACTATGGGAAAAAGCCGCAAGTATTGCAAACTCTGCAGCAAAAAATCTAACTGATCACGGACGTGCAGTCCAGGCGGCCACAATACTTGGAAGAATGACACCGGAGGGAATGGTGCGTTACGCGGCACGTGAGATCCAGCGTCACAATGAAATGGTAGAGCAAGCCGCAAGTCCAGTAAAAAAGACAATTGGAAACCTCTTTGGAGACATACGGACAGGAAAGGCACTCAAAAAAGTGCCAGAACTAACAGGAGAGCAGGCAAGTAGAATCCAAAAAGAAATGGAACGCGTTGCGAACATAACTGATGATACGAAGCGTGCAATGGAGTTTCAGAAACTCGACGAAGAGATTAAAGCAATGATCCCTTCTTCCCTATATCAAAAAATTATAACCGTATGGAAAGCGGGACTTCTTACTGGTCTCAAAACAACCGGACTAAACATCGCATCAAACGTATCGCATGCAGTCAGTGAGATTGTGAAAGATGTTCCAGCGGGACTGGTGGATAAGATCGCCTCACTCTTTACCGGGAAACGAACACTTGGAGTTACTGCAAAAGGAACATCAACAGGTGTGAAGGAAGGAATAGCAAAAGGATGGCGATACTTCCGTACTGGGTTCGATGAGCGAGACGTGGGCACAAAACTTGATTACAAGAAAGTGAACTTCGGTACTTCTCCATTTGCAAAGAAGATTCAACAATATGAAGAGACAGTATTCCGTACAATCGGAAGCCAGGATCAGCCATTCTACTATGCCGCAAAAGCACGTTCACTCTTCAGTCAGGCAATTGCACAGGCAAAAAATGCAGGACTCAAAGGAGCAAAGGCGAAGAAATTCATTGAGGATCTTGTAGCAAGTCCTACAGATGACATGCTTAAGTACGCGACACTTGACGCGGAGACTTCTGTATTCCAAAACCGTACTTCACTTGGTGCGGCCGCACGATCAATTCAGAATCTCCCGGGAGGACAGATTGTACTTCCATTCGGAAAGACACCATCAGCAGTGGCAACACAGATCATAAATTATTCTCCAGTAGGTATCGTGAAAACGATCGCAGAGAATATTGGAAAAGGAAAATTTGATCAGAGACTATTCAGTCAGGCAATGGGTCGTGGTATGACAGGAACAGGCGTACTGTATCTCGGTGGAGAACTATATGATAAAGGGATGGTGGCGCTTGATTACCCATCAAGCGAGAAAGAGCGCAAGCAGTGGGAACTCGAAGGAAAGCGGTCAAACTCTGTAAACGTAGATGGACGGTGGAGAAACGTGGCCACACTCGGTCCACTTGGACTTCTTCTCATAATTGGTGGCCAGATGAAACGAGGTATCGATAACACAGGATCATTCGTTGGTGGGCTTGCGGGAGCGGCCGGAGGATTCGGAGCAACACTCACAGAACAGTCTTTCCTTAAAGGAATCAATGACACCATCTCTGCAATCCAGGATCCGGAGCGATCATTCCAGGGATGGGCTTCATCACTCTCAGGCTCAATCGTGCCGACTATAATCTCTGACATAGCACGATCAACAGACAAATATGAACGACTGGCACGCACACCGGGGACACGTCTGAAGAGCCGTATACCAGGACTACGTCAGACACTCGAGCCGAAAGTCGATGTGCTTGGAAACAGACTCGAGACGCCAGGGTTCTTCGAAACAATGCTCGATGCAACACGTCCGGGGGTTGCGAGTGCAGACCAGGATGATCCGGTAGTAAAAGAATTGTCACGGCTTGCGGAGACAGGAAATCTTGCAACACCAACACAACTTGGTCCAAACGCTGGGTACAAGTCTCTCACTCCAGAACAGAATACATATCTGTGGAGACTCGCAGGAACAGCATCACGACAAGGTATTGAGAACGTGATGAACATGCCAATGTGGAAGAACCTTGATGATGAGCAAAAAGCAGATGCTATAGGAAAAGCAGTGAGTGACGCAAAGATAGAAGCACGTGCACGTGCGGTTGTTAATGCTGTAGAAGGACTTGATGCAGAAGAGGTGCGTAAAAAACTCGCCGAGATGAAGGATGACAAACTACTCACACAATCAGTATTTGGAAGGTATCTCAGCCTTACAAGATAAGTTATAATTTAAACATGACTCAGAAAACTACAGAGACTATAGTGGCAGTGATGGCCAACGACATCGATCACATCAAAAAAACGATGGATGAAGTGAAGGTCACTCTCGTAAGTCTTGATAAGCATTACATGCGACGCGACGAAGTCGAAGGATTTATTCGTGAAACAAACCGTGAGCACGATAATATCCACAATCGTATCGATGAAGTGATTGATTCACACGTTGCACCTATACAAAAGTCAATTCGTTCACAAGAGACCTTCCAGACACAGGTAAAGACGTGGGGTGCGGCCGCCGTAGTGGCATTGGGGATTATTCAATTCCTCGTCGGAAAATTCCTGTAAAAAGGGTATACTATAAAAACACTATGAAACCTATATTCACAAGAACGCTCAAAATCGGAGACAAGGGAGCAGAGGTAAAAAAACTTCAGGAGTATCTAAATCAGGATGGGGACACACTTGTCGCAAAACAAGGTCCAGGTAGTCCTGGAAATGAAACTGAATACTTCGGACCACTCACACAGGATGCCGTGAGGCGATATCAATGCAAGAAAGACATTGTATGTAAAGGAAGTGAGGAGACAACAGGATGGGGTCAGGTTGGACCACAAACACGAAGAGCGCTCAATGGAGAGTCAGATAAAAACCTATTCCCTCTCGTGCGACGGAAGATGGAAACGCTCGTAAAAATATGCGAGATCGTAGGGATGCCGATTGTGGTAACTGATACATATAGGTCACCATCGGAACAAGAGGCGCTCTATGCAAAAGGTCGCAATGCTCCAGGAAGCATAGTGACGAATGCTCGCGCAGGACAAAGTTATCACAACTGGCAGTGTGCATTCGACGTCGCATTCAGGGAAGGCGCAAGAATCACATACCATGGTCCGTGGGAAAAGATAGGGGCCATAGGAGAAGCGCTCGGCCTTGAATGGGGCGGCAGATGGCAGTCATTCCCTGATAGGCCACACTTCCAGTTAACACTGGGGTACACTCTGGACGATTTTCAGAGTGGGAAAGTCGATCCAAAGTTATTCGATTAAAATATATTACTATGGAAACAGTACTTGGAATCATCCTTCTCGCAACACTTGTGGAAGGAACAGTGACATACATCTTCGGAGACGAGGGTGGGAAGCCATGGCTTCGATACGTATCGCTCGTATTCGGAATCGCGGTTGCCGTAGCGTACAGCGTCAACATCCCCGCAATGGCAGGGCTTGAGTCTGCGTATCCATTCGTGAACGCGATCGTATCAGGACTCATCATTGGACGAGGTGCAAACTACGTAAACGATACGGTAGGACTCATTCGAAAAGCGTAGAAAAGCCGGAAGATACCGGCAACTATGTGGTATCACAAACTAACTGCGGCCATATTGGCTGTATACATACTCCTCATAACACACGTGAGTGCGAGCATTGCATACGCACCAACGGTCACGAAAGAGGCCAACACGCAAATGTACAGTGGAGAGATGCAGGGCCCATGTCCTCCATTCAAAAAAGATGCACTCCATCGATACACAGGTGGGATACAGTGCGCTAAAAGACTTGATGGACAGCAAGGAGGTCAATGTGTTGCTTTCGTGCAGTACCTGTTAGGACAAAGTCCAGGATTCAATGGGAATGCGGGAGAGATAGATCCAAACAGTGATCATCCGGAAGTGGGACAGATAGTACTCTTATCCGGAGACAAATGGGAACACGTAGCAGTGATCATTGCAATGGATGATGACACGCTCACTCTCATGGAAAGCAATTGGAATGGAAAAGAAAAGATAACGATTGGAAGACAGATAGATATCACGAATCCACAGATACGAGGGTACTACCATTACAGGACTATGTTAGAATAAAAAGGTCCAAAGTCTTAAAAACTTTGGTTAGTTAATACCACGTTGCTTCGGTATTTTTCTATTAAAAAGGATCTCGTGAAAGCGAGGTCCTTTTGCATTGGTAGGAACATATGAACCGTGGTGTAGGAACATATGAACCTACCTACGTAGGAACATATGTTCCTCATATAGAGTAATACTATACATAGAGTAAAAGTAATAAATATAGTAGTCCGCCACCTGGGGACAACGTATGGATAGAATACAAACGATGTGGTAAATTAGAGGTACAAAGGTCGAAGCAACATTACAAACCGAAGCAACAAAAAACAAATGAGAAATTTCAGCAAACACTCATTCGGAGACATCATCACAGAGATCGTGATGTACGTCATCCTAATCGCAACACTCTACGCAGGAGCATATGCTCTGTACCAAGGTGGAAGAATCGCGATCGAGGTTGTCGAGTACACGCTCGACAGAGGAGAGTATGCGGAATGCATCAAGTGGCAAGACTACGAAATGGAATTCAATCCATGGGATGCGGCCAGGCAATCCGGGTACTACATCACACAGTGGCAGAAGGATCAGTGTGATCGCGCAGGAGTAGAACTCAATGCGCACGTTATAAACAACTAACCAAAACGCAATGAACTTAAACAAAGCAATCATCGCAGGACGACTGGTGCGAGATCCAGAAGTGAAGGATCTACCAACCGGAACAAAGGTGGCATCAGTATCGGTAGCAACCGGCCGAGTCTACAAAGACAAAAGCGGAGGCAAGAGGGAGGAGACAGAGTTCCACAACGTAGTGATGTTCGGACGCACTGCAGAGGTGGCGGGACAGTACTTACAAAAAGGGCAACTCGTGATCATCGAAGGACGGATCCAAACACGCAACTGGGAAAAGGATGGCCAGAAGCACTATCGCACAGAGATCATCTGTGACCAGATGCAAATGGGTCCACGACCAGGAGACGCAAAGCCAAAGACAGCGTCACCAGAAGAGCCAGACGGAGATCCGGGGCCTGCACCAACTGACAAATGGTAAAAGAATACACGGTCTACTTCCAAGGGAAGATGGTCGTCGAAGCAGAGTCCGAAGCAGAAGCGACTGGGGAGGCATATGACACACTCAACGAACTCGAACAAATTGAGTTTAATATAACCACAACGGAAGAGGGGGAGTGTGTAGAATGCGGAGGAGATGGAGAGGTGGCAGAAGATGTAGATGATGGTGAGGGACACACCATGAGAGGAGTAGGTCGAAAACCATGTCCCGCTTGCAAGCACAATAACCAGTAACATGTTCAAGACATATGGAGAAAGCAAATTGTTCAACAAAGGAAGAAGCAAACTGTTCGGAGGAGGGGATAACAGTGGCCGGATGGGTACACCTGACAATGACGGTGGAAACCGAGGAGGGAAACCCAAGGATCTATCTGAACGGGAAACCAGTGGACGAGAAGGAAGCGGTACAGTCGGGTCTGTCAGGGCTCCTGGAATGGTCGACGAGAGAGATAAAAAGGATGCAGGAAGAAATCGACCGACTGAGGATGTCGTGGTGGGAGAGGACGTACTGGTGGATCAAGAAGAGACTGTAGCCATGTCCAATCTATTTGAACACCAAAAAGATGGAGTGAAGTTCCTTAGAAAGCATAAGCGAGCAATCCTTGCAGATGAAATGGGACTTGGAAAGACTCGGCAGGCGATCGTGGCCGCAGATGAGGACACAAAAGATTTGACAGGTATACGTGTAGTAATCTGCCCGGCTTCACTAAAGATCAACTGGAAGCGAGAAATCGAAGAAGTGTCGGAACAGCCGGTCCAAATAATAGAGAGTGGGCCAGAGCGTGACATCCTTCCAGTAGGGTGGGTAGTGATCAACTACGACATGCTTGGAAAGTATAAAGACCAACTCATGGAACTGAAAAAGAATGGATACATCCTTGCAGCAATACCAGATGAGGCTCACTACATCAAAGGGGCAAAAACAATACGAGCAAAGATAGCACTGGAACTTATGAAGGGGCTTGAGAGGGTATACATCCTCACAGGGACACCAATCATGAACAGGCCAGCGGAACTCTACAACATGCTCGTGGCCATAGATCATCCACTCGGGCGATACGGTAAGAAGACATTCTTCTTCAAGCGGTACTGTGGTAGAGAGATGCGAGTTATCGTAAAAAAGGATGGTCGTGTGATACGCTTCTGGGATGACAGTGGTGCGACAAACCTTCCTGAATTGCGGGCACTCATCAAAGATTACATCCTGCGACGCACAAAAAATGAGGTACTTGATCTCCCAGAAAAGATTATCTCAGTAGAGATGGTGGAACTAAACCGGGAGTGGAAGAAAGTGTACGACGAAGCGTGGGACACATACCTTGCATGGGTGGAGCAGAATCCGGAAGGAAAAGATGTTGAGAACATCATGTCAGCACAAGGACTGATTGAATTGCTCAAACTGAAACAAGTGTGCTCACAGGCAAAAATAGATCGTATCGTATCAGATGTAAAGAATGCGGTAGACCAGGACAATAAAGTGATCATATTCTCACAGTTCACTGATACGATAAATATGCTCAAGGAACGTTTCCAAGAAGAAAGCATTCCATCAGTATCACTCACTGGCCAGGATGACATGAATGCACGCCAGGCGTCCGTCGACAGTTTCCAGAATGATGAAGCGACAAAAATCTTCATCGCAAACATCAAGGCGGGAGGTGTCGGTCTAAACCTAACCGCGGCAAGTCAAGTGATCTTCGCAGACATGGAATGGAGTCCGGCATTGCACGAGCAGGCGACTGACCGTGCGCATCGCATCGGACAGACAGGTACCGTGAACGCATACTACTACGTGGTATCAGACACGATCGAAGAGGACATCGTGGAGATCCTCCAACAGAAACTCCAGACCATCCAGGCCATAGTCGAAGGTCGGGAAGATTACGAGGAAGGATCCCTTGGAGCGCAATTTGTCGGGAGACTCAAAGAGCGCATCATGGGGACAAATACGTTAGGATAGTATGAAAACGTCAGGTACTATAGAAATGATGATAACAAAGGTCGATCCGAAGCAAACGTATACAGCAACCGATATTAGTCGGGAAGGGCTGATACCGTGGGCGCGTGATCCACGCACCATTGCACGCATACTTGCATCAGGAGTTATCAAGACGGAGATGACCGGGGAATCCACCCAGAAACGGTATACCGTCAAAGGATCAGAGTTACAAGAATATATTAAAAAGTATGGACCAGTGCTACAGCACACGGTCCGTAAACCGAAGCAACAATATGTCAGCAAAAAAAACAGCGACAAGAACGACCACAAAAAAGGTCGATAAAAAAGTGACACACGAGAGTATCTACGCTGCACTCTCAGCACTGCAAGGAGAACTTAAAGTACTCCCAAAGTCAGCAAAGGTGTCATTCAAAAAGAAGAGCAGCGACGAGAAGGTGGAGTATAGTTACACACCACTTTCAGAGATCCTGTCAGAGGAGGCACTCTATCCAATGCTCGCAAAGCATGGGCTCAGTGTCCGTCATGTAGTAGAGAAGGATGGAACTAAGGACGCAATTGTGGCAATACTCACACACGAAACTGCAGAGTGGGTAGAGGTAGAGGAGACTGTGAAGACAGAACAGGACGGAACAATTACTGAAACGACAAAGAAGACGAGAGTGCTCGAAGGGGAACTTCGATCAGGACCGGTAGTGATCTCACAAGGTGGAGACATGAAGGATACTGGTGGAATGATCACATACGCACGACGATACAGTCTAACCATGCTCCTCGGACTCGCGTCAGAAGAAGATCTCGACACACAACTGATCGATACACAGAACGCAAAGAATGCGATCACCTTCGCATTCGGACGAGTGAAGAAAACGCTCGACGAGACAACAACCGAGAAAGATGTCGATAAGCACAAGAAGAATCTTGAGACAGACCTCAAGGCAGTGAAGGCCGGCAAGGCATCATCACTGGGGCTCAATAAAGAGCAAATCGAAACGCTCATCGGACACGCAACAGTTCGAAAGCGTCAGATTAAAGACGGGATAGATCCTGCAGACATTCCGGAAGAGCAGGAAGAGGGTACTATAAACGACAAAGAATAGTATGTTCTATAACGACGTAAAGGGGTACATGAGTCCAAGCGCACTCGCGCAATGGAAACAGACTCGAGCAGGATTCGTAAAGAGTTACTTCGAAGGAGAGCGGTCACCGGAGACTGCGGCCATGAAGGGTGGAACGACAATCCACAAACTTATCGAACTGGAAATGCTCCCGGCGAAGCACGTCTTCGGCGTAAACGAAGAGGAGATAAAGGTACAGGTACCAGGAACAGGATTCTACTTCCTCGGAAGACCAGACTCCAGGGAAGCAAAAGCAAAGAAAGGTGTCGTACGGTTCGTAGATTACAAGAGCGGAAAGGCAAACGATTGGGAAAAGAAACTTCCAACAGACATAAAGATGCGCGCAACAGCGTGGCTTGTGTGGATGGTAACCGGGCAACCGGATACGGTAGTAGGATCCATCGAGTTCATCCAAACGACATGGGATCCAGATGCAAAGGAGGTCATACCACTCGAAGGAGAAGAGTCCAAGATCATCGAGCATATCTACCGGTACGAAGACCTCGAAGAATTCACACACATCATCATCAAGACGATGGGGGAAGTGAATGACTTCTACGAGAAATGGCTGAACGCATCAGGAGACTTCATGCAGGAAGAAGACACTGCAGAATACATCGCGCTCCAAAACAAGATCGACAAACTTGTTGAGAAACAAGATGAGGTCAAAGAGCGGATCATGATGCAGATGGAGTTCGGAGGACTCTTCAACCACAAGATGGATGCCGGAACCTTCTACATCACTGAACGGAAACAGTACAGCATCCCGGAATCACTCACCGTCAAGGTGGGGCGAAAGAAGTATACGCTGAAGGATATTAGTGAAATCAATACAGCCGCAAAGGTTGCAGAAAGTAACTACAAACTCGGAAGCGACCCAGTGTCGACGTCGACGTCACTCGGATTTAGAAAGACAAAGCCTAAGAAAAAATAGTATGTCTGCAGGACAAATGGTCGCACAATGCCCCGCATGCAATAGTGTATGCACCATCGGCAAAAGGGATAAAGAAGTATGGGTCAAATCAATAGCATACTTCGGATACCTAACAAAAGAACACTGTCCTGCGTGCAAGAACGCTCTGAAAGGCTCAAAATGGCCACAGGAGCGTCCAAGCGATAAGCCGGTATCAGATAGCACAAAGCAGGAAAACTCTACGGAGACGGGAAGTCAGGCGGCAGAAACGACGGATAAGAAACTGACTGACCTTCAATATGCGGCACTCCAGGTAATTGGAACCCACCAGAAGGGTAACGAGATCACTGGAAAAGATATTGCAAACATGATCGGACTGAAGCCACGCTCAACTGGAAAGGAAGGAGCAGACATGCGGTCCATCATCAACGCATTGAGACGCAAGGGATATCCAATATGTGCAAATGGTAGCGGGTACTATTGGCCAAAGGAAACCACAGAGATCAAGGACTACATCGAATCACTCGAAGGACGCATCCAAAAAGAAAAGGAGGCGCTCGCGGGGACCATGATGGGGCTTGAGGAGTGGGAGGCGAATCCGGAGAGTCGGACGCCACCACCACCACTTGATCTGATCGAAGTATAACGAAACCAACTATGGACGAACAGGAAATGAAGATCGTCGAAGCAATGTCGAAATACGGAGGATCCTTCGTGAAGGCACTTGCTGAAGCATATCGTAGAGGAGATGCCAGGAACAGGGGTAGGCTTCGAGTCACCTTCGCTGAATATTGGGAAACCTATAAGGAGATGATCGATGAATAGGATACCAAACAAACTAAGAAAGGAGCTCGCAGAGGAGTACAAACCTGGATACTGTATGTACCACAACAGCATGCACCGGGACAGGAAGATAGAGTGGCATCACAATCTAATCTTCGCAGGGAAACAGGTGCAGGCAAGATTCTGTATACTGCCAATCTGTAAACAGATACACGATCTTGCAGACAGAAAAGATGTGCGGGAGCGACTCGACTGGATTATGCTCAACCGAGCAACAGATGACGAACTCATTGCATACAGTAAAGCGGTCGATCTTATAAGAAAACGTAACACACTCAACGAGAAGTATGAGAACGAAGAAGATGACTCTGTACTACCTGGTGACGAAGGACGGTGTCCGGCCAGTGAGCACAGACACACTCGAGAAGAAGAACAAATGGATCCGTGATATCCAAAAAGAGGTTCCGTCAGAATGGGATCCAATAATGCTGAAGATTGAGTACAGGATCACAAACAAAGAGGTGGATCGTATACGCAAATTCTTCAATGGCCCGGTAGTGGAATACTGGATCATACAGCAAATGGATATGCTTGATGGACGCCCGGACACAGAGACAAAGAAACGTGCACGAGAGACGCTGTTATATATCGCACTCGGATACGAAGTGAAACTCATGGGAAGAAAGAAGGTGCGCGCGCGAAAGAGTACCGCAGACTTCACAGACACTCAGGAGTGGAACGACTTCCTGCAGACACTACAAGAAACAGAGTTCGATCCAAATGGATATGAGTTCCCGGACAGTGAAGAGTTCTGGAAACTCGCAGAGAAGTATGGTTACACGAAGGCGCACGAGATATCAATCGAGCAACTTCAAAAACGGCTTAAGAAAAGACTGACATGACCATAACTTGTCCACACCGCGGGGTAGGAACAGTGCGAGATGAATGTGGTACACTGGGTAGGAACACAACCGAAGCAATAATATGAGGCCAGACTTCCTGATAACACCATACGAAGTAAAAGCATGCGAAAGTCTTCGTCCATCAGACGGAGACGTGTATGCGGTGGTCTACTGGCTCGAACGTCTAAAGGACGGGAAATGCACAGCAGGAAATGCGTTCATAGCGGAAGTGCTCAGCATACAAGAACGGACAGTACGCGCCGCTCTTGAGCGTCTGGAGAAAGAAGGATTCATACAAAGATTCTACGAAGATCCAGAGAGAAAACACCGCAAAGAAATACGCACACTGGTACGCTTCAGTCGTGTGGAACCGGAGACACCTGGTGTCCCGGGGAAAGAGATCGTTGAAAAGAAGGAGACTCCAGGAGCCTTCGCAAAAAGATTCTTCGAAGAAGGAGCAAGTGATGCGAAGGATCAAGTACTCGAGGAGATCATGTACTCAAACCCACAGGCAGATCGAAACGAGGTCATGCAGGAGATCAAACGATTCATCCTCTACTGGACCGAGCCAAATAAGAGTGGCACAAAGGTGCGGTGGCAGATGCAAAAGACCTTCGATGTGAGACGACGACTCGCAACCTGGTTCGGTCGAGCCGGGAAATGGGAAGTTAGTAGCAAACGCTCCGGATCAGGAGTAACCGTATGACAACAGAACTGCAAACAAAAGTACAGGACAAAAAACCTGTAATGATGAAAGGAGGACTCGTGCACTGGGTAAAAGAAGAAACCTGGGATCGCATAGGGGAGATCCTTGCAAATCAAAAGGGCCACCAATTCATGAAGATCAGCGAACTTGGTATCACGATTAACACTGCAGAGATAGATGGTGTGTACACCATAAAACAGTACCAAGATATGTGTAGGATCAAAGAAGGAATGTGGCAGTGCGAATACGGCACATGGCACAACAAAGGAAAACGCGAGTGCCAGTGTCGAGAGGAGGCGCAGAAGAAGCGTAAGCAGATCGAGGATGAGAAGCGGCGTGAGGCAGAGAATAGACCTCTCACACAGCAGGAACTCGAACGTAGGAAGGAGACACTGAAGAAGGTGTCTGAAGAGGGTGCGCTGAAGCAGGCACAGAAAGGGATGGAGAGCGGAGTATTCTATCAGATGTATAGAATAGGAAACCGTAATCGAAAGAAGATCCGACGCAGTACAATAACTGAGTGGATCAAGAAGAACGGAGAGGTCGAAGTTAAAGGACTACTAATTGACGAAAAATCGTGAACACAATAGCAGAAGCATTCGAAGAACTGCAGAATACATTGGTACGAAATATTGCCAATCACCTCATTCAAATAGAATTCCACGAGACAGCAACTGACGAAGAGATGGAAACATTCTATAATGGAGCGAGTGTGGAGCGCGAGGCGCTCATCGAGGACAGCAAGAAAAGACTGAAGTCTGATCAAACTGTGCTCAAATTCTTAAAAGACAATAACGTTAAATTGATTTCAAAGTATGGAGATAAAAACCCAACAGGAGATCTTGGTCTCACTAAGGAACGAACAGCACGAACTGGTACTCAACCGGATGGCGGGAGTGAGAGTGCTCGAGAAGATGATGGAGGAGGATCCGGACAAAGTTCTAACCACAACGCCAGACCTCGAAACGATGCAACCAAAAGTGATCACAGTGACAGTGCGCCTAAAGGAAATGCAAAGCACGCTGGATCTGGACCTTCGAAGACTTGACGCGTACGACGAAATGCTAAAGGAGTGTGAAGAACCACGCACAGGAACTGAGAGATCATAATGAAAAAAGTCACTTGGAAAACAGAAAAACGGAAGATCGACGACCTCAAGGCCGCGGATTATAACCCGCGTAAGATGACTGAGGAGGAGGAGAGAAACCTCGCCGACAGTATCGATGAGTTCGGATCGGTCATACCGGTAGTAGTAAACGTTGGAAAACGTGACAATGTGATCATCGGTGGCCACCAACGCACAAGTATCTACAAGAAGCGAGGTGTAGAAGAGGTTGACGTAATGGTGCCGAGCAGAGAACTCACCAAAGCAGAAGAGAAGCGACTCAATCTACGTCTGAATAAGAACACAGGATCGTGGGACTTCGACAAACTGAAAGGAATGGACATAGGTTTACTTCTCGATGTTGGTTTCGGAGACGATGAACTCCAACACTTCTTCGATGACGTGGACATGATAGACGATGACTTCGATGCGGGTGGGGCGGCGCTCGAAATAGAGAATCCAGAGACAGAACTTGGAGACGTGATCGAACTCGGAAATCATAGACTGATGTGCGGTAACCCTGCAGACAGTGTGGACGTGGACACCCTCATGAAAACGGGGGAGATTAAAGCAGACATGCTTCACATCACGCCACCAAAAAAACTCGACGAGACATTCCTGGAAGCACTCGAAGAGGTAAAAACAAAGGAGGGGAAGTATGCTGCCTTCCTGGAAATGATACTCGAGAACGCACTCGCAGTGTCGCGGCCAAACGCACACGTCTTCATGTGGACAGACGACGCACAGATCTGGTTGGTGCAATCCCTCTTCCGGGAGAAGAAGATAACACCACGACGAGTGTGCATGTGGCTACAAAAAGACATGAAGATCACTGCAAACGTGGCCTTCAATAAAGCATACGAACCATGTGTATATGGTACAAAAGGGAAGAAGCCGTACCTAAACACAAGCATCAAAAATCTCTCCGGAGTCCTTAATAAGGAGGTTAACTCCGGCAACCAGATGATCAATGACATCATCGATGCACTGACCTTGTGGCCAGACAGGAAGGAACAGTACGAAAAAGGAAAGCCAGTGACACTCATGGAGCGACCAATCAAACGATGCACCGCTCCCGGGCAAACCATCCTCGACCTATTCGGAGGGACAGGGGAGATGATCATCGCGGCAGAGCAGACCGGTAGAAACGTTTGTATGATGCAGACAGATCCGGCAATGTGTGATGCGATCGTAAAGCGATGGGAAGAGTTTACTAACAATAAAGCAAAACGCATATGATGGACTTACCAAAGTCACTTATAGTGTGGGACCTTGAGACGACAGGACTGGATCCAAAGACGTCAGAGATCATCGAGATAGGTGCCATGCGTGTAGAGAACGGAGATATTGTGGACCGAAAGGCGTGGCTACTAAACCACGACATAGAGATTAGTGATACAACCACTGAACTCACTGGAATCACAAAAGAGATGATCGACAAAGATGGTGTGGATCCGGATGAAGCGCTCGCAGAATTCATGGGAATGCTCACGCCAGGGACACCACACCTCACACACAATGGTATACGATTCGATATACCATTCCTCACACACCACCTCGAAAAGAGATTCAAGTCAAATAGATCTGCAGAAGAGATCGAGCGCGAACTGAACAAGTACGCAATCGATAGCGCAGTAATCGTAAAGGCGAAGAAGCTCGACATGGAGTGGAAGTGGGGCGAGACATTCAAAGAGTACGCAGACCGCGTCATGAGAGTGATCGCAAAGGGTGTGAAGTACAACGTGGGAATCTGTTGTGAAGAGATGGGAATAAGCATGGAGGGGCTCACCCAACACCGTGCCCTATCAGATGTCGAACTCACATACAGAATTTATCAGGAAGCGGCCTGGCCAAGAATGTACGTAGTACCGGCAGACAGTGTGCAGATAGAAAACATACAGGTGGTGCCAGGCGAGATTGTAAGAGTGAAATAGGTATGAACACATATGGCAAGAATGCTCAATGATGGTGCAACAGAGACAGAAGTTTATAACGAGATGCATGATCAATTAACAGATCAACAGTTCCGAGAGAGACTGGAGAAAGCAAAAGAACTCGTATGAAAGATAAACTAAAACAGATCATTGAGAATCCAGTGGACAGAGTTATCTGTGTAGACATGGATGGAACCATATGTCACGGAGAATTCTGGGGAGAAGGAGAGCCAGAGCCAGTCAAGGAAATGGTCGATAAGATTACAGAATGGTACCACAAAGGTGCACACATCATAATCTACACCGCAAGACAGCCAAAGTACTTCACTCTCACACAGGCGTGGCTCATGAAGCATGGGGTACACTTCCATGGTATAGCGATGATGATGAAGCCAGGTGCCGATCTGTACATAGATGACAAGGCGCTTAATGTAGAAGACGTATGAAGATAAAACCAGGAACAATCTGGAAACTGGGAGATCACATACTTGGGTGTGGATCATCACTCGATCACACCTTCGTGGAAAAGGTGGCGAAGCATACAGATAGGATCCGGATGATTCTAACTGATCCGCCATATGGTGTTGCGTATGTAGAGGGGAAAGCAGACTTCGCTAAACTTGCTGCAGAGAAAGATAATGGTGGTGCCCGGGCGATCGTGGGAGATCAACTGCAGACAGAAGAAGAGTACGAAGCATTCACAAAGGACTGGCTTAGTGCAATCACTCCACACCTCGAAAGTTACAACACCGCGTACATCTTCAATAGCGACCTCATGTACTGCGCCCTTCGAAGGGGGATGATCGCGGCAGGACTGTACTACAGTCAGCAACTCATCTGGGTAAAGAACAGTGTGGTAGTAGGACGAAAGGACTATCTGCCACAGCATGAGGTAATCGCATACGGATGGTTCGGCCGACATAAGATGGAGCGGCCAAAAGCAAAGAGCGTACTATTCTATCCGAAACCAAGTCGCTCAAAACTTCATCCGACCATGAAGCCGATAGGGCTTCTCCGGATGATCCTTCCAAACAACACGAAGACAGGAGAGTGGGTGTACGATCCGTACGGAGGGAGTGGATCCACGCTCATAGCGTGCGAGCACATGCAACGTCGATGCATGATGATCGAACTCGACCCACAATACTGTGCGACAATCATCGCGCGGTGGGAGAAATTAACAGGAGGTAAAGCAAAACAAGTATGATTCTACAAGGACGATTCAGGAAGAAGCCTGTGGTAATACGTGCAATCATGTGGACTGGAGACAATCTTGACATGGTGGCTCAGTACCATCCAAAAGGTAAATTTACCAAGAAAGGCTCAAATCTGCTTATAAAAACTCTGGAAGGAGAGATGCAGGCTTCACCAGAAGACTGGATCATTGAAGGAGTGAAGGGTGAGGTGTACTCTTGTCGAGGGGACATCTTTACTAAGACGTACGAACCTTTAAACTAAAATGAAAGACAAAAGTATATTCTTCGGCCGAGCACATCCGGACTCACCAGTAGGTAGGATGATAAAGCATGGCCACCATGGATCAATCTTCCTCTATAAAGGAAAAGAAGACATACCAAGCGACAGAAAATGTAAGGACTGTGGTGCAACATCAGGATCCTACGAAGCAGGAAAGGTATGTCCAGGAGCAGAGATGATCCACATCGATGTCTTCCGCAGAGAGGTAAACGTACTGGTAGAACAATTCGGAAACACAAAGAGTGGAAAGAAGATCAAGAAGAAGGTCAATCGCATGTACAAACGAGATGTGCGGCGGATGACACGCATGGAGGTCGATGAACGTCTGAAGAGAATGAACGATCTTGTGAAGGACAAGCCGAAGCACATGCCAGAGTGGCTGTGGAGACGCATCAAGAATCTCGTATTATCAAGTGATACAATTGAAGTATAGTTATGAAAGCACTGCAAATAGACCATCAAAGACTCGCTGACCAGGCTGCACGACAAAGGGTACGTGAACGTAGCAGAAACATCGTGAGAGGCCGCACAGCACGCAGAGAGGCCATGAAAGGGTACCTCGCAGGCCTACACAGCGTAAGCCCAAAAAGAATCGTTCTTATGGACACTGTGGAGAGACTGGAGAGCGGAAAAGGATTGTACGTTGTAAAGCACAAGAACAAGAAGAACGAAACCTTCTATCTGAAATAAACCATGCACTACAAACGACGACGCAAACATTCAAAAATGAGATGCGGAATCTGCGCAGGACAGCGTCGTAGGTTTGGTGCAGGGAATCAAAAGATGAGGGCGAGACTCAAAGCAATGGAGCGTGACAGTGAATGAGTCTCGGGGAGCCCGGCAGTCTGCGAGACAGACGGGGTCCCCGGGGTTTATCGACCGGCTCCGGTACAATGTACATTGTAGTTTTAAGGAGAGAAGAGCAGGTAACTCTCCTTGCGGGACTGGGGGAATGCATTCCCCCTATCTGGTTGGATCGTCTAACAGGCAGGACACCCGGCGTTGTGGCCACATCGGAACTGGGCAATATGGGTTCAAATCCCATTCCAACCTTCTGTAACGCGAAAGCGTACAGCATTAGAAGAATAAGACCATAGGCCTATGGCAAAGAAAGATGACACAATTATCGTAGACGCGGCGCTTCTCAAGAAGCACCCACGCATTGCCGAGAAGGGATGGAAGGAAGGGCAGAAGATGCCACGAACCATCCTTGAAGAAGACGAGGCAATCACTGAAGCGAACAAGAAGTAGTCCATCTGCCACGAGTAGACAGGACGTACGGAATCGTCACACAGGCGATTCCAGATGTGCGGTGACCCAAAGGTAGGGTTGGCCCTTAGCGGGGACAAGGTATCGGGTTCGACTCCCGGTCCGCACTCCATGAAAAGACAAAAAGAAATGAAAAACCGAGTAGAGAAATACATTACATTCCAGGAGATTCCACCACTGGCAAAGACACGAAGGTGGTACGTACTCGACCGGGCAAAGAAACCATTCGCCCTCATCAAATGGTACGGAGGGTGGAGAAAGTATGTCTGCTGCTTCCAGGGAGACTCATACTGTGATAGTGATTGCTTGCAACTGATCCAGGAGTTCCTTGAAAAAGTGAATAAACATCACAGAGCGCAGAAGAAAGGTGTACAATAAAAACAGAAAGGAGAAGCACCATGACTGAGTGTAGATACTGCCACCACGATCTCCCGGAAGAGATCGATCCACAAGTAGGAAAGTTTTGTGATCACTCGTGCAAAGTAAGGTTCGTAATGGTCGGACCAAAGCCAGTGCACAAGAAGGAGCAACTGAATGGCAAATGCCACGAAGAAACTGGAACTCAAGGTACGCATCAGTAGAACACTGAACGTGTGCCTGGGAGGGAAGAGCAATCAAATGCTATCGTCCAGGCTTCATGAGAAACAGCATTGGGCACGACACATAGTCAACGTATTGTTCTTAGACCTCAACCACTGCAGAAGAGCCCATCTATGGGAGGTGTGGTTTGAAAGAGACAGGCGCCAGTAATATGCTGACGCCTTTATTCATACCCAACACTTCCACATAGAGGACAAACTCTGTTACAATATAACGGTATGGCAAAAAAGGATAACCGGACTGCAAAAGTGTCCGGCCCTGGCAAAGCCACCTCTAAAGGTAACAAAGCCGGAGCCGGAGCAACGCAGAAACGACCAACAGAAAAAGAGCGTCTATCAAAGCGCATAAAAGAAGCCGGAGGCAACCCGGAAGGATTAACATTAAGACAGTTGCGACGCGAATTGACGCGAATCAAATCGGAGGGTGCGAGTGTGCCTGATTTACGTACAGAGAACAAGGGAACACCTTCATTATCAAAGGATCCAAAAGTCACAGAGATGAAAGAAGAACATCTCATGGAAGAAGTGACGGTCACAACACTGAACCGGGAAACTGGAACGGTTAAGAGCGTGAAGAAGACACGCTTCCGAGCAATACTCGACATGCTTTCACATGAGGCGCTGACATCTAAAAACGTATCGGCGGCTAAAGAATACATGGATCGAACCATCGGCAAGTCCCGACAAGAGGTAGAACACTCTGGAGAGATTAAGGTCGAAGAACAGCGTCTACCAACCAAGGCGGAGAGGGCGGCCGCAAAGGCATACCTTCAATCACTCCGCGAAGGAGATTAAGGAAATGACGGAAGAAGAATTGGAATTACGAGGAGAAGACCTCATCGCGGCAAGCACACTCGTATGGATAAACGAGAAGGAAATTCGCAATGAGAAAGGGCGACCCATTCTCGTAGGAAAGGACAGTCCTCACTTCTTCCTCGAAGACCTCTATGAAGACGAGAGTGACGAGATAGCGGTACAGAAACCTTCACAGATTGGAGTCTCAACGTGGGCAATACTCACAGAGATACATGATGGAAGGTATCATGGCATCAACCAGATCCACACGCTCCCGGCCGGAAAGGACGTGCAACAGTTCGTCCCGTCAAAGGTAAATGAGATCATCAACAACAATGCGTGTATCCGGGGAGGGATGAGCAAGAAGAACGTGGACGCGGTAACACAGAAGCAGTTCGGAAAAGGATTCCTCTATTACAAAGGAACCAAAGGAGAGTCAGACACACTCATGCTCTCATCAGATAGAAACTGGTACGATGAGGTAGATGCATCAGATCAGGGAAGGCTTGCAGACTATGAATCACGTCTCGAGAGTGAGGCATCAATGAAGCAGAAGCGGTACATATCGACACCGACGATGCCCGGGTACGGAATTAACCTACACTTCGAAGAGAGTGATCAGAAGCATTGGCGCTTCAACTGTTCACACTGTGGCCACAGACAGCACATGGTGTGGCCAGACAATATTGATATGGAGAAGAAGCGCTATATCTGTAGCAAGTGTACCGGGACGATTACACAGAAAGATATCCGGGAAGGAGCATGGGAAGCAAGGTTCCCGAGCAGAACTCCTGATCCAAAGACAGGGAAAGGAGGAGTAAGTGGGTATCAACTCACACAGATGATCGCACCGTGGATCACACCGGCCGACATGGTCAAAGCCTATAAAGATGCAGAGGTGGGAAGGAATGAGATGACGATGGAGTACTTCTACAACCATAAACTCGGACTCCCATACGTAAATGCATCCTCACAAATCCCAGACTCACTCATCCTACAGAACCTCGTAATGCGAGAGGCGGTGGAAGTGAACAGTGTGATGGGAGTGGACGTGCAACTTCACGAACTCTACGCAATCCTCGGGAATGAAGAGGGCGTCTATGGAATCCTACGCATCAGAGATGAACAAGAATTCATAGAGACAAATGGAAAGGAGGGGAAGAGTAAGTGGGACCGATGGGCAGAACTCATGGACATCTACGACGTACGATACTGTGTCATCGATGGAGGCTTCACACCAAACGAAGTGATGACGGCCGCACTCAAGTTCCCCGGGAGAGTCTGGGTCAACTGGTATAAAGAGGATCCAAAGAAAGCAAAGATCATACGATGGGCAGATGAATCATTCACTGGGAAAGGACCAGACACAGAAGAGGAGGAGATCAAAGTGCTCACAGATAGAAACCGGGCACTCGATATGCTTCTGCAGATACTCAAGAATGGAGACATACGATTCCTCTACCGAAAGGATGATGAGGCAGTCAAAATGCTCATCAAGCACGTGCGAACGACATACGCGCGCATAGTGACAGACAGACTCGGAGCAGAGAAGCGTGAATGGGTGTCAACCGGAAAGGATGATCTTCTGCATGCAATGGTGTACTTCATGATAGGGATGGAGCGGAAAAAGAAGAACGAAGCAGAGTAGCACTATACACACTTGACTCTATGCAGAGGGGTTGTAATGCATGTTATACTTAAATCAAATGGATAAATCGGAAATAGAAATACGGCCAGAGGCTCAACTTCCTGACGCTTCAGATCTCGACATTCGAAAAACCGAACAAGAGAGTGATGAGAAAAGAGAGGAGGCACTGGTGCAACTATGGACAAAACGATTCAAGCAATCGGAGAACTTTCGTCGTCCATACATCGAGAAAAACCTTCGAATGTACAAACTCTATCGGGCATACCGAGAGGCAGTGAACTATGCATACGGAACTTCACTCATGCCACCAACGGGCTTCGAAATCATCGAGACAATCAAGCCACGCCTGGCATCAGCAAAGATTAAGGTAAACATCTACCCTACAAAACAGGAAGACCTCGACAACCCATCCATCGACAAATGGGATGATCTCGTAGCGTACAACCTCGAGGCAATGGAGTTCGATGACAAGAAGATCGACTGGATCAATGCAATGCTTCTATACGGAAACGGAATCCTTCAAATCATGTGGGACGGAGATAAGGCGTACATCGAAGTGGTGGACAACTTCCTATTCTATCCAGATCCAAAAGCAGGAAAGCGTCTCAAGAACTCACGATGGGAAATCAAACAATCCTTCAAGTCAAAGGCGGTGCTCGAGAAAGAGGAGAAGAAGCGTGGAGATGACGCACTCTACATGGTGGGAGAGAAGAAGTTTATTGATACAGACGGATGGAAGAAGATAGATGATGAACAGCCAAAGGCAGATGACCCTCGAAGAGAGCGGTACCAAATCAACACGCTCAAGATGGCGCAGATTGATAGTGGGCGTGGAGGTAACACACAGACCACAAACGAAGGGCAGAGCAGGACACCGGATAAAGATGTTGGAGAACGTTATGTAGAAATCTGGGAGTGCTTCGATCACGTGGAAGGAAAACTACAAGTGATCATGAACCGGAAGAGTGTCGCCCGGGATGAAGACAATCCATATGCTGCTATCAATGGTGGCCAGGTATTCATCGACCTACCGGACATCACACTTGCATGGGAGTACTACGGAATGGGACACCTCGAACCAGTAGAGACAACCATCCATGAAATTGCAGACTCACGAAACCAAGCGATGGACGACATCGTGTTCTCACTCGATCCTATCCGTAAAGTAAAGAAAGGAAAGGGATACAAGACATCGGACCTCAAGCATTCACCTGGAGCCGTGTGGTATCTGAACAGTGCTGATGACGTTGTAATTGAGAAGCCGCCAGAGGTATCGCGTGCATGGGTAGAGAAGGACAACATCCTACGACGAGAGATTCAGACTTCACTTGCACTCAACGAATACACGTCAGGACTTCCAAAAGGAAACCAGGAGCCAGCCTCAAAGGTGGAACTCCTTCTCATGCAGACGAACATTCGATTCAGTCTCACTGTACGACAGATGGAGATCGCAATGACAGAACTCGTCAACTCGATCATTCAGATGAACCAGGAGTGGCTCGAAGAAGACATGGCATTCCGTATCCTCGGAAAAGACTTCAAGTTCGCAGACTTCGCACAGTCAGACAAACAGGTAGAGGTAGATGCAACAGTGGACATTGAGCCTGTCAAGGAAAAGAGTCCGGAACAGGAAAGTAAAGAGGTGCTCGAACTCTACAAGATGTTCGTAACAGACGATAAGCCAGAAGGAGCAGATCCGGACAGCGAAGAGGTGTTACAATGGAAGCGGAAGAAAGCAACACTTCAACGTCTCATTGTTCGCAAACTTGGATACGAGGAGTACGAAGACATCCTTGCGCCAGAGATCAAAGAAGTGAAAGAGAAGTCCAAGAAGGGTCCAGAAGTATCACCGGATGGGAAGCGTCCGCAGGAAGCAAACATAAGAATCCCGTCAGGACCTCCAGGCGGCTTAACGGGAGCAAACCCGGTGCCTGAAGAGATCAGAGCAAACATGCCGGGACCAGAACAGATCCTACCGATGGAAGGTGCAGAAGAGGCACTCGTGCCACAGAACACCACACCGCAGACAGCGCCACGGCAAGGATTCCTTCAGGCTCTTCTCGAAAGAGTCCGACAGGGTAAATTAGTCAGTTAACATTATCAATATGCAAAAGAAAAACCCAGAGTTCGCACAGGCAAAAGGATCAATGGGAGGATACA
>Ga0209578_10000723_pt1 | contig 37073 bp, 35 predicted proteins | sample tdAd472_FD_187127 | JGI IMG/M metagenome (GOLD analysis project Ga0209578, IMG submission 187127) | Marine sediment microbial communities from the Atlantic coast under amendment with organic carbon and nitrate - tdAd47.2 (SPAdes)... | ecosystem: Environmental > Aquatic > Marine > Coastal >...
GGCGAGTTATTGGACGATGATGTCGGACCCGACGCCAGATGGAACCGGGCTTCGGGGCGCGATTCCCATTGCGTTGATCCTGCCCGCCATCGTGCTTGCCTTCATCGACCTGGTGACCGGGCAACATGCGCTGGCGGGGCCGGCGCTGATTCTGGTCTTGACCTTCGTGCTGGTCGGCTGGCGCGGGCTGAAACCCAATGCGCGGATTATGCTGGCCATGTCCGCAGTGGTGGTGATCGGCTGCATCGCGGTCGGCGTGAGCTGGGCAGAATTCCAGGTCATCGCCTCGCGCACCATGTACCTGCCCGTGCTGGTCGCGGTGATGACGGTGCTGCGGGTTGCCGCCGAAGGGTCGCCCATGGTCACCGGGGCCGGGCATTTCGTCGTCGAGCAGCCCCCCTCGCGCCGCTTCGGGCTGCTTGCCATCGGCAGCCAGATTTTCGGCGTGCTGCTGAATGTCGGCGGCTTCCTCCTGCTTCTGAACATCGCGCTGCGCACGGTGAACGCCACCGCGCCGAACGAGCGGGTGCGCGAGATTCAGACCCGCCGGGTGGTGAACGCGATCCTGCGCGGCTTTGCGCCCGGCATCTACTGGTCCCCGCTGGGGGTGGCGATCAACCTGCTGCTCCCGATCTTCCCCGGCCTGACCTGGTTTGGCTTCCTGCCCTACGGGCTGAGCGCGCTGGCCTTCTACCTCGCCGTCTCCTGGGCCTTTGACCTGCTGGAGCCGCGGGCCAGGAACGTGCCTCCGGCGAAGAGCGGTCGGGGACGGCTTCAGGACCTCCTCGGCCTTGTCCTTGTTCTCGTCGTCATCGCGGGGGCTGCCGGGCTCGCCGAGCATTTTCTGGGCGTTCCGCTGCGCGCGGCGATCCTGATCATCGTGCCGAGCTACGCGGTGCTGTGGATGCTGGCGAACCGGGGGGCCGTTTCACCGGGCGCGTCGCTGGCCCGGATGGGGGGTGAGACCATACGTCTCCTCCCCCGCTCGACCAGCGAGATCTGCGTGATGACCGCATCGGGCTTCGTCGGCCTCGCCCTTGCCGCCATGGTGCCCGCGAGCGTTGTGGAAGCTATCGTGCTGAAGGCCGGGTTTTCGGCGGGCGTACTGGCGGTGGTCGTGGCCTGGCTGATCCTTGCCCTGTCCATGGTCGGGATCAGCCCGGTCATCACCGGAACGCTCTTCGTGGCGGCGATTGCCGGGGTCGGCATCGACATGCCGGATGCGATGTTCATGCTGGCCGCGCTCATCGGCTGGTCCTGTGCGGTGATCGTGTCTCCCATGACGGCGACCATCGCCATCGCGTCAGGTGCGCTCGACCGCCCGGCTTCGCAGGTCGGGCTGCGGTGGAACGGCGCGACGGCGGTCGCAATCCTCGTCATCGCCTCCATCGGGTTCCTGATCGTCTACTGACACAAAGAAAGAGGGCGCCGAAGCGCCCTCTTCCAATCCGATTGAAGTCCGTCAGATCAAAGATCGACCTTGCTGTAGATTTCGTCCCAAAGCACCTGCTCCAGCACAGCGGCATCGCCCTTGATCTGCTCCTCCGAGATCGCGCGCCATTTTTCGAGGTTGGCAACATAGGCGTCCATGATCGCCTGCGCGTCTTCGACACCGCGTTCGGCGGCTTCCGCCAAGATGATGTCGCGGGCCGCGTCATTGGCGGACTGAAGGGCGGCCTTCATCGACTCTTCGCCCTGGACGAAGTTCACGCCATGGTCGGCGATGGCCGTTTCCTTGGCGCGCTCGTCATCGCCGATATAGCTGACGGTGGACTGGGCGACGATGAAGGGCATCTGGCGCAGGACCATCTGCTGGCCTTCTTCGCCGAGGTCGTGCCAGGACTGCCTGTTGAACGTGACTAGGCCAAGGCCCGCGACGACGCCCAGCGGCTCTTCGATCACGGTCTTCACCACTTCGGCAAGGCTGTATTGCTTGAGCCAGGCGGTCGGGCCGACGATGCAGTCAAGCTGCCCACGCTCCATCGCCTCGTACATGTCGCCCGCGGTCATCGACACGGCAATCCCGCCGAGCGCTTCCGCGGTGCGCGACATGGCAGTGCCGGCGCCGCGCATCCGAAGAGCCTTGAGCGAGTCCGCCGAACCGTCTAGCTCGCTTGAGCAAAGCATGCGATAGGGCGTGGGCACCTGACCGCCGAGATAGACCAGGTTGTTGTCGGTGTAGTCCGCCATGCAGGAGGGACAGTCGAAGAACATGGTCTCCAGCATCGCGCCCGCCACCGCGACCGGATCACCGCCGAAGGGCATCATGTCAGGCAGCATCACCGCGTTGGGCAGTTCCGAGATGAAGTAGGGGGGCGCAACGAAGCCCGCATCGGCGATCCCGTCTCGCAGGCCGCCGAGCATCTCGCGCCCGCCCAGAAGCTGGCCACCGGCGAAGAGCTTGAACTCGATGGAGCCCCCGCTCTCTTCGGCGATCTTGGCGAAGGCCGGTTCGAGCGCGAGCGTGTTGTTCAACGACGCGGGCGGTATGAAGGTTGCATAGTTGTAGGTCTCGGCCATGGCCGGGACCGCGAGGCCGGTGCTTAATGCAGCGGCCAGGATCAGTTTGGTACGCATGGGTTTCTCCTCTCCAGATTGTTCGGTTTTGCGTGGGTCAAGTTTTCGGTCATTGCATCAGCCCCGGCAGGAAGAGGCTGATCTTGGGAAAGACGACGAGCAGGACGACGACCAGCAGTTCACAGGCCAGGAACCACAGGATGCCCTTGAAGATCGTCCCCAGCGGCACGGTGTTTCCGACGACGCCCTTGATTGTGTAGACGGACAGGCCGACCGGCGGGGTGATCAGGCCGATCTCGAGGAACTTGATGACGAGGATGCCGAACCAGATCAGGTCGAAGCCCGACGCCTCGATCATCGGCAGGAAGACCGGGAGCGCGATCAGCAGAAGCCCGATCGGGTCCAGGAACATGCCGAGGATCAGGAAGACGACGCCACAGAACAGCACGATCCCGTAGCCCTGTATGCCGAAATGCTCGGCAAAGTCGATCATCGCGAAGGGAATGCCAGACAGGGCGATGAAGCGGGACAGGAGTACGGCGCCGATGGAGACGAAGAAGATCACGCCGGTGCCGTAGAGCGCGTCCTTGATGCTTTGCAGCATCACGTCCCAGGTCAGCCGGCGGTAGCCCGCGGCGATCACGATGGACAGGAAGGCGCCCAGCGCACCGGCCTCGGTCGCGGTGACGATGCCGGAATAGAGCCCGCCGATAACGCCCAGGATGAGAAGCGGCATGGGCCACACGTCCCGAAGCGAGGCGAAGCGTTCGTTCCAGCTCGGCTTGAAGTCCACCGGCGGGGCCAACTCGGGATTGATCTTGCACCGGGCGGCGATCATCACCGCATAAATGCCGGCGGTCAGAATGCCCGGAATGATCCCCGCAATCATCAGCTTCGAGATCGAGGCCTCGGCGAAGGTGCCGTAGAGCACCATCAGGATCGAGGGAGGGATCAGCGAGCCAAGCGTGCCGGCCGCGGCCACGACGCCGGTGGCAAGCCCCTTGTCGTATTTGAACTTCAGCATCTCGGGTACGGCGATCCGGCCCATGGCGCTGGACGTGGCGACCGAGGAACCCGAGGCGGCGGCGAAGCCCGCACAAGCGAAGTTCGACGCGATGGCAAGGCCGCCGGGTAATCCCGCAAGCCATAGTCGCGCGGCCTTGTAGATCGAGCTGACGATGCCCGCATTGAAGGCAACCGCCCCCATGAGCAGGAACATCGGGATCGCCGAAAGCGACCAATGCGCCACGAATTCATACGGTATCGTCTTGAGCGAGCCGATCGCGGCGCGTTCGCCCACGATGCTGTAGATCCCGGCCAGCGACACGCTGATCAGGGTGATCGCGATGGGCACCCTGAGAGCCAGCAAAACAAGGATCGCGCCAAGGCCAAGACAGCCGATCAGGACGTTATCCATAAGTATGTTCCTCGCCCTGGGATTCGCGTCGTTCGCCGGCATGGCGGAAAAGATATGCAGACTGCCAGAGGCAGAGGATTGCGGTCGAAACCATCGACAGCGGGATAAGCCAGCGGGTCGGCCAGACCGGAACGGTATCTGTCCCGGCCTCGACCACCGCGCCGATCGAGGTCTGGTGCAGCGCTTCCTGCACCGTCACCCAGGCAAATAACAGCAACAGCGCGGCCGAGAAGACACGGATCACCGCATCCATCACATCCTGCCGCTTCGGCGAGGTGTTCACCGTGAAGAGCTCGACGAAGATATGGTCGTCGCGCGCCTGCACAAGCGGGATCGCCAGGTAGACGAGCCCGACCATGTAGTAGAAAGACACGATCTCGAGCGTGCCCTGCACCGCGATGTTGAACAGGTGCCGCGCGGTCACATCAATGATGATGTGAACCAGCATTGCGACGATCGCCAGACCACCAACCCCAAGATTGATGCGCACGATCCACCGAACCCACGCCGGTTGATCAAATATCAAGACTATCCTCCCTCTCCGCCCGTCGGCGATTCACTTGACCCTACCAAGTTTTAATGTTGATAGTTCAACATTAAAGTGTTGCGCAATTGAATTGGCGCATGGTCCAACCAAAAACTCATTTGCCCGAAATGTCAATTCAATTCCCCGGTTTTTGGGGGAGGTGGTTCGTGCGCGCCGCCTCGTTCGCGGTCTGATACGGGGAGGTGAAAGACGAATGAAAAAGTGCAGAGTTAATGACTTGCCTGTCTCGCTCGACGGCGAAACCCTTCACCTTCTGGGCGATAGCGTCGAAATCGACGGGCGGATCAGCTGGCGCGATCCCTCGTTCCACGGGCAATGCGAGCCCCTCAATGCCTATTTTCTGCGTGGTCGCGAGGGGGTAGCGCTGGTTGAGGCGGGTGTGGCGGCGCATCGCGACACCATTGCGGCGCAGCTTGCGCGGCTTCTGTGCGAGGGTGAAAAGGTCACGAGGGTCGCGGTGACGCGGAACGAGCCGGACGTAATCTCGAACCTGCCGAATCTGGTGACCGCTTACGGGGTCGAGACGGCCTATACTCCTGGCGTCATCAATCCGCTCGACTTTTTCGACGATGCAAGCGCGCATCTGCACATGAAAAGCTTCGGGGTGGATCAGCACCCTGCCCTGCCCGGCACCCGTATCATGCTCGGCCCGGATCACTGGCTTGAGCCGGTGCAGACACCGCTGAGGCTCCTGTCGACGATCTGGTATTATGACAACGGCACCCGGACCCTGTTCACCTCCGACATCTTTTCCTCGGCGACCCATGGGCAGGGCGCCGAACCGGTGATGCGGGATGTTCCCGTGCGAACCACCCTCCATGACCGGATGCGCCGGCATCTCCTTGCCAAATTCGACTGGCTGACGTTCTCGAACCTGACCGAGATCATCGACGGGCTCGAGGCGCTGTTTTCGAGGCTGGAGGTCGATATTCTCGCACCGTCGCGCGGTTGCCCCATCGTGGGCGCGGAAGCGGTGAAGCTCTATCAGTCCGTGCTTCTGGACGTTTTGCGCGATCTGGGCCGCAACCGGCCCGCGGCCCCGGCGGCCCAGCCGCAACCCGGCGCGCAGGATCAGAGCGTCGTGGCGACCAATCGCATGATTTACTCCGGTTTCAACACCCGCGACATGGGCGACGGAATGCACCTGCTGGGCGGCTGTTTCCATGCGCAGATGTATGGTCGGTCGTTCCACTCCCACGGCACGGCCTATCTGGTGCTGGGCGACGAAGCGGCGCTGATCGTGGACACCAGCCACGCCAAGGACGCCGCGCCGACGGCCGACTATGTCCGCGCCCATCTTGGCGACCGCAAGCTCTTCATCTTCCCGACCCATGAGGAATATCCCCATGCGGGCAATCTGGGCGGGCTACTCGACGCCTTTCCCGAGGCGCAGGTCGTCGGCGATGTGCGCAATTTCCACCTCGCCTATCCCGAGGCGTTCGCGGCAGGCCGATTCCATACGGTTGCGGCGGGCGACAGCATCGACCTGGGCGGGCGCACCATCACGTTCCTGCCTGCGATCATCCACGACCTGCCCAACACGCTCTGGGCCTGGGACGATCTGACCGCAACCATGTTCGTGTCGGACGCCTTCGGGTTCTCGCATTACGAGACCGAGGAATGCACGCTCTTCTCGGACGAACTGCCGACCCCGCCCACGGTCGCCGACAGCAAACAGGTGCTCGACCTGGCGCTATACTGGACGCGCTTTGCCGAGAAAGAGGGGCTTATCGGCGAGATGGAGCGGCTGTTCGCCGCCTACCCGCCGCGCCGGATCGCCCCGGCCCATGGCAGCGTGGTGACCCAGCCGGCCGATCTGGCCGAGCTGATGAACGAGGCGCTCCACTCGACCACGCGGTGATCCGGGCGGGACCCAGGCGATCTCGACGCCGTGATCGCCGCCCCAGGCCCTGGCCGTCCCCGATCGGGTGCCGCCGACCCGATGGGCGCAGGCGCCCTGCCCTGCCCGACCCGTCAGGCGAGGGGTAGGATGCGGGGCGCGGGTGTCGGTTGCAGAACACCGTCGCGCATTGCGAACACATCCTGCATCTGCGGGTGCGCCTGGGCTTCGGCCATCGACAGTACCGGCGAAACGCAGGCATCGATCTCCCGGAACACGGCGGTCCAGTGGTCACGGTTTCTGCCCGCAAACCGTTCGGCGATGTCGGCTTCTATCAGCGGCCACAGGCTGCGGTCGTTCTGACCGTCAAGATAGGCGCGGTCGAGGTCCAGCGCTTCGACCAGGGCCCGAAAGAACACGGGCTCCAGCGCGCCCACCGCCATGTAGCCACCATCGGCGGTGACATAGCAGCGATAGAAGGGCGCACCGCCATCGAGGACGTTGTCCCCCCGCCCACCACGCCAGCGCCCGTCCGCCATCCATGCCTGTGGCATCGAGGCGAGATGGGCGGTGCCATGGACCATGGCGGCATCGACGATGCAACCCGTCCCGGTCTCCCGCGCCTGCATCACCGCCGCGAGGATCCCGAGTGCCAGGTACATCCCGCCCCCGCCGAAATCGGAGATCAGGTTCAGCGGCGCGCGCGGGGGCCGGTCGGGTTCACCCAAGAGGCTGAGCACGCCGGAAAGGCCGAGATAATTGATGTCATGCCCACCCAGATGGGCCAGCGGCCCCGCCTGCCCCCAGCCTGTCATCCGGGCGTAGACCAGTTTCGGGTTCAGCCCGGCGCAATCGGCGGGGCCGAGACCGAGACTTTCCATCTTGCCGGGCCGGAACCCTTCCACCAGCACATCCGCCTCGGCGATCAGCGCCATCGCGTCTATGATCCCCGCCTCGGTCTTCAGGTCGAGCGGCACATCATCGCGTCCCCGGTTCAGGAACGTCGGCGGCCTGGTGCGCGCGCCCGCCCGCGTGATGCGGGTGACGCGCGCGCCAAGATCTGACAGGGTCATTGCGGCAAAGGGCGCCGGGCCGAGCCCTTCGAACTCGACGATCCGCAGCGACGCGAGCGGACCCATCTCAAGCCACCATCGAGCGTGCAATGATGAGCTTTTGGATCTCGGTCGTGCCCTCGTAGATCTGGGTCACCTTGGCATCGCGCATCATCCGTTCGACCGGGTTGTCGCACAGGTATCCGGCGCCGCCAAAGACCTGCACAGCCTCGGTCGTGACCTGCATCGCGGTGTTGCTGGCGAACGCCTTGGCGCAGGAAGCCATTTCAGCCAACCCGTTGGTCGCGCCGCTGTCGGCCAGTGCGCAGACCCGGTAGAGCAGCGCGCGCGCCGCCTCGATCTGGATCCGCATCTCGGCAAGCTTGTGGCCGATGGCTTGAAACTGGATGACTTTCTGCCCGAACTGTTCGCGCTCATTCGCATAGGCGACGGCGGCGTCGAGCGCACCCTGGGCCAGACCGAGCGCCGAGGCGGCGACGGTGGGACGGTTGTAGTTGAGGCAGTGCATGGTGTTCTTGAAGCCCTGACCCTCCGCGCCGATCATGTTCTCGGCCGGCACACGCAGGTCATCGAAGAACAGGTCCACGGACTTGATCCCGCGCAGGCCCATCTTGCGGACCGCGCCGCCGATGGTCAGCCCGGGCGTGCGCTGTTCCACCAGAAAGGACGACAGGCCGCCGCCCCGTGTCCCTTCGCTGGTCCGCGCGATCACATTGATGAACTTGGCGGTGTCGCCCTTGGTGATGAAGGTCTTCTGCCCGTTGATAACCCAATGGTCGCCATCGCGACGCGCCGTTGTCTTGATCCCCGACACGTCCGAACCCGTGCCCGGCTCGGTCAGGCCGATGGCCGCGGTGATGTTGCCGGTCGCCACTTGCGGCAGGAAGTGCCGGCGCTGCTCTTCGGTCCCGAAGGCGCGCAGGGGCAGGACCATGGCGAAATCGCAGGCGCCGACAAGATGCGAGACCGCGAAGGAATGGCGTGCAACCTCTTCCTTGGCGATGCAGTTCATCAGGAGCGTACCGCCCGGACCCTCATATGCCTCCGACACCTGAAGCTGAACTAGCCCCATGTCGCGCAGAAGCGGCATGACCTTGTCAGGCATGGCGTCTTCATCATCGATCTGCGCGGCGATGGGCGCGAATTCCTTCTCGCTCATTTTGCGCACGGCTTCCCGGAACATCTGAAGCTCTTCGGATTGATCAAACGATTCGAGCATTGGCTCCTCCACTGTTCGCATTTTACATACTCTAAAAGGTAGTACCTTTTAATGTCAACAAATGTAACCTTATGATATTAAAGTACTTAAGTTTCATTCGATTGGTTCTCGATATGCTGGGATGGGTGTCCCGCGCCACGATGGCCGTTGAAGGTCGTATCGGATTCATCGTATTGATTTAATGGTAGAACCCTTGTAAGGTCCGATCAAATCATAGCAATACGTTGAGAAGTATGGAGAATCATCGCCCACAACCGAGTCCGAATGCCGACACGCGCCGGTTCTGGGATGCCGGGCGGGCGGGCGGGTTGTCCCTGCCCAAGTGCCGGGAGTGCGGGCGGATCGTCTGCCCGCCGAAACCCGCCTGCCCCTCCTGTCGCAGCGGGGCGCTGGACTGGGTCACGCTGTCGGGGCGCGGGCGGCTCAAGGGGTGGTGCCGGATCCACATCGCCGCGCTGCCGGGGCGTGAGCCGCCGGTGACGGTGGTCGAAGTCTCGCTGGAGGAAGACCCGCGGGCGACGTTGGTGGCGCTCGACGAAGACGGCGTGGTCGAAACGCTGGCGCCCGATGCGCCGCTGACGCTCACCTTCCGTCCGGACCCGAATGGGTTCAGTTTTCCGGTGGTCGGATCGTCGGAGGCGGAGTGATGGGCGGCGTCGTCATCGCTGGCTTCGGCGCGTCCGAGATCCTGCGCAAGACGGATCGGTCCATTACCGACCTGTCGGTCGAGGCGATCCGGCGCGCGCTTGCGGATGCCTGGATCTCGGCGGACGATGTCGATGGCTATGTCGGCGCGCCCTTCGCAACCAATGCCGGCTCGCCCCATGCCGAAGGTGGCGACGAGATCTCGCTCAAGACCATCGCCGCCACCTTGAACCTGCCGCTCACATATGGCGCGGACCTGTTCCGCCGCTACCCGACCGATATGGTGAGCTTCGCCGCCAATGCCCTGAGCGCCGCAAACAGCCGTTTCGTGCTCGGTCTCAGGGCGATGTATAATCTGCCGGGGCTGTCCTACGCGACCTCGTCCTACGCGACCTCCGGGGCCGATCAGGCGTTCGGCAACGACCAGTTCACCAAACCCTTCGGCTTCACCACGGCGGGCGCGCGTTTCGGCACCCGGGCACAACGGTACATGGCGACCCATGGCGCAACGCGTGCGGATCTTTACGAAGTAGTGGCGCTGGCCCGCCGGCACGCCGCGAACAACCCCGATGCAGTCTGGCGCGACCGGAGCGTCAGACTGGACGACTACCTTGCCGCCCCGATGATTGCCACGCCCCACGGGCTTCTGGATTGCGACATGCCGGTCTGCGGCGCGATGGCCTTTGTCATGTGCCGGGCCGCAGATCTGCCCGCTGGCGCGGCGGCCGCCCGGGTCACGGGCTGGAGCGGCTTCACCACCCCGAATGCGGTGTTCGAGACGAGCGGGCGCAGCGCGGCGGATGTCACGCAGGCCCAGCTTTACGACGGTTTCTCGTCGATGATCTGGGAATGGCTGGAGGGCTTTGGCCTGTGTCCGCCCGGGAGCGCATGGTCCTTCATTCGCGACGGGCACGGCAACGCGGACGGACGTCTGCCGCTCAACACGTTCGGCGGCAGCCTGGGCGAAGGCCGGATGCATGGAATGGGCCACCTGCGCGAGGCCTATTTGCAGGCCACCGGCAAGGCCGGGGCGCGGCAGCAGGCCGGCGTCGGGCCGATCCTCGTCCATAATGGCCCGTTCGACGATTCCTCTTTCCTGATGATTGAACCGGAGGCGTGAGAGACCCATGACCCCTGTGACTGTCCGCGACTATCTGAACATCCCCTACACGCTTCTGGCCGAACCTGTAGAAGTGGAAGGCGGCGATTGGCTGCGCCGCCTGAGTTATCCGGAACTGGGCGATATCCACGCCCAGGGTCTGGATGTCGAACAGGTGTTTCTTGAGATCGAGCGGATGCGCTTCGCCGAGATCCTGAGACGCCTGCAACAGGGTGACGTCCCGCCCGTTCCGCGCCCGCCGCTGGCCACATCGACACCCGGCTGGTGGGCGCGGTTTCTTGGCCTTGGCGACGAAGTCACCGCATTTCTGGACAAGTCGCCGGAAGAATACCGGCAGAGCCGATCAAACTGAGTTTTCGAAACGCGCAAGACCCACTGAAAGGAGACACCACATGCTGTCCCACGAAGACAATGAAACCCTCGTCCGCGTCGGTCCCGGCACCACAATGGGCGGGCTGATGCGCAACTACTGGCTGCCGATCTTCGCCAGCGCCGATCTGGAGAAGAACGCGCAGCCCCAGACCGTGAAGATCCTGGATGAGACCATGATCATCTTCCGCGACAGCGAAGGCTCCGTCGGCCTGGTCGACCCGGTCTGCCCGCACCGCGGTGCGCCGATGATCTATGGCCGGAACGAGGATTGCGGTCTGCGCTGCGTCTATCACGGCTGGAAATTCAACACCAAGGGCGACGTGGTGGACATGCCCGCCGAACCCGTCCGGTCGCGGCTGAAGGAAAAGGTCAAGATCAAGTCCTATCCCTGTGTCGAACGCAACGGCGTGGTCTGGACCTATATGGGCCCCGAAGATGCGAACAACCGCCCGCCGCTGCCGAATTTCGAATGGAACATGGTTCCGGACGAAAACGTGGTCATCACCTTCCGGGTGCAGGAATGCAACTGGCTCCAGGCACTGGAAGGCGAAATCGACTCCGCCCATGCCGCGATCCTGCATGGTCGCATCGACGACGGCGGCTCGATCAACCAGTGGGTTCAGGCCCGCGACCTGCGCCCCACGTTCGAATGTATCCGTCAGGATTTCGGCATGTCCATCGCCGCCCGGCGCGAGTTGGATGACAAGACGCTCTACTGGCGCGTGAACCAGTTCGTCATGCCGTTCTACAGCATGGTGCCGCCGCAGGCGAACGAGTTCTATGAGCTCTCGGGCCACGCCTGGGTGCCAATCGATGATGAAACCACGCTCTGCGTGACGTTCTCCTACCGTCCGAACGAGCCGCTGCACCCGAAATCCCGCCCGGTGTTCACCGAAGGCTTTCACGGGCGCGAAACGGGGCACCACTCGAACCCTGGTCACGACGATCAGGGGCCGGAAGTGCCGTATGGCCGCTACATCTCCAAATATCGGCGCGAAACCGGATACATGTTCGACTACGACTCGCAGAAAACCAAGTGGTTCTCTGGCCTGCCGGGCCTCTGGGTGCAGGATGCCGCCTGCCAGTCCGGCGTTGCCCGCGTCTGTGACCGGACCAAGGAAAATCTCTGCACGTCGGACACAGGCATCGCCATGACCCGGCGCATGCTCCTGGAAGTGGCCGGTGCCTATGCCGAAACCGGCAAGCTGCCCGACCGCTATGCCGATCCCGACCTTTACAAGGTGCGCGCCCTGTCGCTGAAGCTGCCGGTCGAGACGCCTTGGGCGGACAGCGGCAATGTGCTGATGCGGGCCGATCTGGGCGAGCCGCTGGGGTACGAATTGTGAGCGACGGCAAAGTTGCGCTGTCCGGCGTACGTGTGATCGAAATATCCGCGCTCTCCGGGGCGGTCTGCGGGCGAGCGCTCGCAGACCTCGGGGCCGAAGTGATCAAGCTGGAACCGGAGGGGGGCGAGCCCGCGCGACGCGACCTCCCCCTGATCCCGATCGAGGGGGGCGAGGAAAGCGCAAGCTGGATCGTCTTCAACCTGGGCAAGTCGAGCGTGACGGCGGACCTTGCCACCGACGCGGGTCTTGCCGTTTTCGAGGCGCTGGCCAGGACCGCCGATATCGTGGTTACCGACTTCCAGCGCATGAGCCTGGAAGAGATGGACCGGCTGGCCGCGATTGCGCGCGCCGCCAACCCGGCGGTCGTCTGGGCCGAGATCCTGCCATTCGGGCGGGGCCATGCCTATGACCATACGCCGGCGACGGACACGACGCTTCAGGCGCTTGGCGGTCACCTTTACCAGAACGGCGACGTGGACCGCCCGCCGGTGCGCATCGGCGTTCCGGTCGGGCTCATTCAGGCCGGGGCCGAGGCGTCGAATGCCGCACTCATGGCCTATTACCACGCGCTTAGGACGGGTGAAGGACAGCGGGTAGACGTTTCGGTGCAAGAGTGCGTGATCTGGACGCTTCTGAACACCACCATGTCCTGGCAGATCCTGCAACTGAACGAGTTGCGCGGCGGGGCGATCCGCAAGGAGCGCGCCAACCAGTTCTTCACCCGTCTCGTGTGGCCCTGCAAAGACGGTTTCGTCGTCTTCGGCCCGGTCGGCGGCGGCGGCGGTTCGGCCCGGATCAAATCCTATGACGCCCTGCTGAAATGGATGGCCGAGGACGGGATCACCGACGACATCCTGACCAGCCGCGACTGGAACGGTGACGGCCAGTTCTTCATCAGCCAGGAGGATTATGACACCGTCACCGATGTCATCAAACGCTTCATCGAGACCAAGACGCTGGAAGAGTTGACCACCCGCGCGGTGGCCGAGCGTATCCTGCTGGCGCCGATCAACTCGCTGGGCGACATTCTTGTGAACCCGCAGCATGCGGCGCGAGATTATTTCCAGGTCCTTGAGGACCCGCTGCGAAAATTGTCGGTCAAGCTGCCGACCAATTGGGCGCGGATGTCCGAAACGCCGTTGCGTGCGCCGCGCCCGGCGCCGAAAGCCGGGGCGCATACCGCGACATATGCGATCAACGCACAGCAAACGGAGTCGGCAAAGTGAGCAAAGGAATCTTTGACGGGCTGAAGGTCTGTGACTTCACGTGGGCCGGCGCCGGTCCGATCACCACCAAGCAATTGTCGGACAACGGCGCAACGGTCGTGAAGGTCGAAAGCTTCAAGCACCCGGATTCGATCCGGCTGGGCGGGCCTTTCATCGACAACAAGCCGGGCATCAACCGATCCGGCTTCTTCGCCGATTTCCATTCCTCCAAACTCGGGATGGCGGTCGACATGAGCCACGAGGACCGGCTCGACATCATACGACCGCTGGTCGAATGGGCCGACATCGTCGCCGATAGTTTTCGCCCCGGCACGATGCAGAAATGGGGCCTGGGCTACGAAGACCTCAAGAAAATCAATCCCCGGATCATTGTGCTCAGCTCCTCGCTGCATGGCGCAACCGGCCCCTGGTCACGGCACCCCGGGTACGGCGCGCAAGGCGCGGCCTTGGCAGGCATTCAGCACATGACCGGCTGGTCGGATCGGCCGCCGGCGACGCCCAAGGGTGCCTATTCCGACAGCGTCTCGCCCCGCTATTCGCTCACCGCGCTCATGGCTGCGCTGATCCACCGGGAGCGGACCGGCGAGGGCCAGTTTGTCGAACTGGCGCAGATCGAGGCGACTGTGCAACTCGTCGCGCCGCAGCTGCTCGACCTCCAGGTCACCGGACACGAGGCGCAGCGGTCGGGCAACCGCAAGGACGGTGCGATTCAGCACGGGGTCTATCGCTGCACCGGCGATGAGCGCTGGATCGTCATCGAATGCGAGACCGAGATTCAGTGGCGCGCATTGCGCGAAACCCTCGGCGCGCCCGAGCGGCTGGATACAGCACGGACAATCGGGCCGGACTCGCTGGACGAGGCGATCGCCGCGCTGACCGCACCGCAGGATGCATTTGAGCTGTCCGAGCGGCTGCGCGCGGCGGGGGTGCCGGCGGCGGTAGCCTACAAAGGATCGGACCTTCTGGAGGATCCGATCCTCGAGGCCCGCGACCATTTCTGGCCGCTCCATCACGAGGAAATGGGGACGCTCAAATACAACGGCCCCGCCTATCGTTTCGAGAAAACCCCCACCGTCCTGCGGTCGGCCTCGCCGCGGCTCGGTGAGCACACCGAGCATGTGATGACCGATCTGCTGGGCTTCTCCGAGGCCGATATTGCCGGGTTCCGGGACCGCGGGTTGCTTGGCTGACCGTCACCAGAGATTGGTGTGGACGCGGTCGAGGTGCTCCCGCAGGTTCGCCTTGGCCGCGTCCGTGTTCCCCACTTTCAGGTGCCCCAGAAACGCCTCGCGCGACGCAATGAGGGTTTCGGCATCAAGCTCGCCCAACCGGTAGCGCAGGAAGGTCTGGACCAGTTCGGTTTGCCCATCAACCATGAAGATGATCGCGGTATTGCCGGTGAGTGCCGCAAGCTCGTGGTAGAATTCCCGCGCGAGCTGCACGCGCCTTGCGATGGCATTGTCGCGCGCCGCCTCGGCGGTTTGCGTGACCACCTCATCCAGCCTGGACAGATCCACCTCGCCCGGCCCGGAAAAAGCCCGGTCGATGACCATTTCCAGGATCATCATACGGGCCTCGAACAGGTCCCGCAGCGACACCGCACGCAAGGTGATCAGATCGGACAGGGCCTGCGTGATCGAGCTTGCCGCGCCTTCCTGGATGAAGGCCCCGCCCTTCACTCCCTTCTTGAGCGCGACGACGCCGGCGATTTCGAGGCTGCGCAGCGCCTCGCGCACCACGTTGCGGCTGACGCCAAACTGCCGGGCCAGGTCGCGTTCGGGAGGCAGCTTGTCACCCGGCTTCAATTCGCCTTGAAGCAGTTTCTCGCGGACCCGCTCGCACACCAGTTCGAAACTGCGGTGCGACTGGACCGGCTTGAAAGGCACTTCCAATGGGTTCTGTACCGGGGCAACCATATGCGATCCGTTTCTATCTCCGGATTCTGAATAGCAATTTCGGCCTTTTGATGCTAGCCGCCCCGAAGCTCGCATGCCCCGCGCGTGGCCCGAAATGGTAGGACTGATTTCGAACCCGGGCGGGTCCAACACAAGCGGCGCCAACACCCGTCGCGCGCCGTTGCGGCCAACGTCGCCGTGGTCTCAGCGTCCGACCTGGTGCTGGCAGATCCTGTCGGCGGGCTCCCCAGGGGCTCGCTCTCGGCGCCGGCTGTGCCCACGAGCTGTCTGCAGACCTGCGAACGGCATGCGGACGCCCCCCGGACATGATCCAATAGCCTGATTCTGTTCGCCCAATCTGGTTCCCGCGGGAACCGCGGTTGCGCTTTCGCTATGGCCCGGACGGTCGGCAGGCGGCCTCGTTCGCCTTCGCACACAGAGCCGAAGGTTAGGTTGTCGTATCATCGAAACTACCCTAGAAAGAGCGAATGCCCCGCTACCGCCGGTCGTGAAGGCAGGGAAACGGATCCGTGGCCTGCAAGGTAAGATTGTGAGCAAAGATATGGCGTCAGAGAATGTGAACTTGTCGACATGGGACATCGACAGTTATTTCCCGGCTCTGATTACATGGGTTTACAACAAGGTCGCATCGCGGTCGTCCAGCATATACCTGGCCCGTTTTGGCGTCGGGCTGACGGATTGGCGCATCATTGCCTATCTCGGTCTATTCGACGGCGGCACCAATGCGCAGATATGCGATTATATCGGCCTCGACAAAGCGGCGGTCAGCCGCTCGGTGGCCCGACTTAAGACCAAGGGGATCGCCGTCGTCACGCCCATCAACCGGCGCGATCTCAAGGTCGAACTGACCAAGGAAGGCCGCGAACTGGGTGAGGAGATCCTCCGCGTCGCGCTCGAGATCGAGGCCAACCTGCTGGCCGGGGTGAGCGAGGAAGAGAAGCAACAGATTCTTGCGTTCCTGCGCAAGGTGCTCAACAACGTCTCGACCATCAAGAAATCCGGCTAGGCCGTCGGCCTGTCATCTCTCCGGCGTAAACCGGCTCGGACCGGCCTGTTCCGTCAAGATCGAACTTGCCGTGCCGAGCATGGCGTTGCCCGCATGCGGACCGGAGATGCCGGGTCTTCCGGGGTCTGCAGTACGGATGATCCATGCTCGACCTGTTCGGCGCGCCCCGGAAGATCCAAACGCCTGCGAAGACGAACCGAAGCGCCCCCCAGCCCGCCACAGTAGTGGGATTTCCCAAGCCGGTTTGCCACCGGCGTCGGAAGCCTGTCCGACGTCGCAACGGACCCGCCCGATTTGGCTTACTACGACGGTTCTTCCCTTTGCTACGCGTCCGCAGGTGAAACGAGCCGGAACCCGGCATAGCCATCATCCGCAACGCTCTTGCAGATATCCGAATACGTCGCCGCACCACCAAGATAGGCCATGAACACCTTGGGCTTGCCCTCGATATTCGCCCCGACATACCACGAATTCGACCCAAGCCCGGTCAGCAGCGTGTTCTCGGCCAGTTCGCCCACTTTCACGGTCCAGTCATCGACCGCTTCGGTCGTGGCCTCGATGGTCTGCACGCCCTCCGTTTCCAGCCGGTTCATGCAATCGGCAACCCAGTCCACATTCTGCTCCACCGATGTCACCATGTTGGTGAACACCGAGGGGCTGCCGGGGCCGGTGACGATGAACATGTTCGGGAAGCCATCGATCGCCATGCCGAGATAGGTCTTGGGACCGTCCTCCCACCGCTCGGTCAGGGTCTGGCCGCCGCGCCCGACCGGGTTGATCCGCGTCAGCGCCCCGGTCATCGCGTCGAACCCGGTCGCAAGGATAAGAATATCCACCTCGATCTCGCCGGAAGCCAGCTTGACGCCCGCTTCGGTCACGGTCTCTATCGGGTCGGCCTTCACGTCCAGAAGCGTCACGTTCTCGCGGTTGAAGGTCTTGTAGTAATCGGTATCGACGCAGATCCGCTTGGCACCGATCGGGTAATGCATCGGCTTCAGCTTCGCTGCGGTCTCGGGGTCCTTCACGATCTGGTCGATCTTGCGGCGCACGAAATCCGAGGCGTGATCGTTCACGACCTTGCTGCTGGTCATGTCGGTGAACCCGTACATGAACCCGATACCGCCGAACTGCCAACGCTCCTCAAAGACCGCTTCGCGCTCGTCCCAGCTCAGCCCCTCGCCCGGACCTTCACCCGCCGCGTTCAGCGTGTTGTTGCGGGTCTGCTTGGCCAGCGCACGGCGCTCGGGGTAATGCGATTTCCAGTCGTGCTGGTAATCGTCGTCCAGCTCGTGGTTATGGGCCGGGATCGAATAATTGGGCGTGCGCTGGAACACGTAAAGATGATCCGCCGCAGCGGCCAGGCGCGGCGTGGCCTGGATGCCCGACGATCCGGTGCCGATCAGACCGACGCGCTTGCCCTCGAACGAGACCGGCTTATCGGGCCAAGAAGAGGTGCGGTAAAGCTCGCCCTTGAAGCGCTCGATCCCGTCGAGCTTCGGGGACATGGGCACGGACAGACAGCCGGTTGCCATCAGGCAGTATTTCGCAACGAAGGTCTCGCCGGTCTCACACCCGATCTCCCACAGGCCCGCCGCCTCGTCGAACACCGCCGTGTTGACGCGGGTGTTGAACTGGATGTCCTTCTTCAGGTCGAACTTGTCGGCGACGAAATTGACATATTCCAGGATCTCGCCCTGCGGCGCGTAACGCTCGCTCCACGACCATTCCTGCTGGACCTCGTCCGAGAAGGAATAGGAATATTGCATGCTCTCGACATCGCAGCGCGCGCCCGGATAGCGGTTCCAGAACCAGGTGCCGCCAACGCCGTTCCCGGCCTCGATCACCTTCACGCGGTAGCCTTCATTCCGAAAGCGATACAGCGCATAAAGTCCGGCAAATCCGGCCCCTACAATGACAATGTCATATTTCGACGTGTGGGTTTGTGCGGCCGACATCTTCTTCCTCCCATTTTCTTCAATCTTCGACGCATGCGGGATTGCTCACCGCCGGCTTAAGTCCAGTCAGGGGTAGCCGGTTTTTGTTGACAGGTCAACGCTGACACTGTTTGTTTCCGTGAGGGAGGAGCAAGATGATGGATAAAACACAACCGACGCTCGACGCCGATGCAGCCGCGCTCTTGGATATGTTCGCCAAGGCGCAGGTGCCCGCGATGGAAAGCATGAACCCCGCTGACGCCCGCGCGGCTGGTGACCAACGGCGGGCGGCGGCGAATCTGCCGTGCCCCACGATCGGGGCGGTTTCGGACCTTGCCGCGGGCGGGTCCGGCAGCGCCCCGCTTGGCCTGCGCATCTACCGCCCGCTTCTGGGAAAAACCCCCTCCCCCGCCGTGATCTTCTTCCATGGTGGCGGCTGGGTGATCGGCGGCCCGGATTCGCATGATCATCTGTGCCGCTCTGTGGTGCGCGGCGCCGATGTGACGCTGATCTCGCTCGATTACCCGCTGTCCCCGGAAGCCAAGTTCCCCCGCACCCTCGATCTGTGCGCCGAGACCGTCCGCTGGATCTTCGACAATGCCGACGGGCTGGGGATCGACCCCGCGCGGGTCGCGTTCAGCGGTGACAGCGCCGGCGGAAACCTTGCCGCCGTCCTGGCGCTCATGGCCCGCGACGGCGACCTGCCCCGGCCCCGCGCTCAGGCGCTGTTCTACCCGGTGACCGACCTCACCATGTCGCAACCCTCCTACGGCATCGACTTCCCCGGAATGCCGGTTTCGGCCCGGACCATGGCGTGGTTCATCGACCATTATCTGGAGACCTCGGATCAGGCTCACGACTGGCACGCCTCACCCCTGCTGGCACCGTCCTTCGCGGGTGTCGCTCCGGCCTTCGTCATGACGGCGGGCTGTGACGTCCTGTGCGACGAGGGCCGCGCCTTCGCCGCCAAGCTGGCCGAGGCCGGAGCCGAGGTGACCGGGGCGCATTTCCCCGGCCAGATCCACCCGTTCCTGACCCTGCCCCACGTGCTGCCGCGCTCCTATGCGGCGATCGAGGCCGGTGTGGAATTCCTGGTCCGGCATCTGATGCTCTGACCCGGCCCGGCGGCCGTCAAAACCCCGTCGGTCCACACGGCACGGCCCAAGCCGAATTACGAGTTGGCAATCCACGTTATAGTTGACGTGGCAACAGTCGGCAGATACCTTTTTCAAGGTTGAATGGACGCGAACCGGCGTCCCGCCATCATCCGGGAGGAAAAAAATGAAATTGATGTCACGTCTTGGCGCCGCCGCACTCGCGACCGCCACCCTGGTCACCGCTTTGCCCGCAGCGGCCGAAACCACCCTGAAAGTCTCGCTCTTCACGCCGCCCGTCAGCCCGTTGAATGAGCAATTCGAACGGATCAAGGCCGGGCTGGCCGAAGCCACCGGCGGCGAGCTGGTACTTGAGCTGTACGAATCCAGCCAGATGGGCCCGCCGGTCCGTCAGTTCGACCTCGTGCGCACCGGCGTTGCCGACATCACGGTGCTCCTCCTGGGCCTGACGCCGGGCCGGTTCTCGATGTCGCAACTCGCCGAGATGCCGGGCATGAGTGATCCGGGCGTGTCCGAAGAGGCTTCCTATGCCGTGTCGCAGGCGACGATGGAACTTGGCACCGAATACCTGGCTGACGAATATCCCTCGGCCATGCTGCTGAACGTGGCGATGCTGCCCAACCCGATCATCCTGACCAAGCAGGAAGTGACCAAGCTGTCCGACATCGAGGGTCTGCGCCTTCGCCATCCCGGCGAAATCCACGCCGCCACCATCGAAAAGCTCGGCGGCGTGCCGGTGCTGGTCCAGCCCACCGAACTGGCCGAAGCCCTCAGCCGTGGCCAGATCGACGGCGCGCTGACCGCCTATAGCGGCATCATGAACTACCAGCTTCAGGACAGCGCGAAATTCGCCTACGAGCTTCCCACCGGCGGTCTGGAATTTGCCGTGGTGATGAACACCGAAAGCTACGAGAACCTGCCGGACGACCTTAAACCCGCCTTCGACGAATATTTCGGTGCCGGCGGCCAGGATGCCTGGGGCCGTCTCCTGGGTGCGGGCGAAGTGCGCCTGCGCGAGCACCTCGAAACCCTCGGCGTTCAGGTCCGCCAGCCCAGCGAAGAAGATCTTGCGACCTTCAACGCGATGGTGCCGGACCTTCAGGAAGCCGCCATCGAGGCGCTTGAAAGCGAGGGCAAACCCGCCCGCGCCTTCGCCGAAGCCCTTCGCGAGAAGCTGGGCAAGTAACGCCCGGCGTCAAGCTGCAAAAACCCGGAGCGGACCGCCAAGGCGGGCCGCTTCGGATTGCGAAAAGGGGACTTCAATTGCTGCGCTTTCTCAGCCGCCTGAGCACCGTCTTCATGGCGATATCGGGCCTGTCCATCGTGACCATCATCGTCATGAGCATCACCGACGCCCTGACCGAGGCAATCACCGGCCGGGGCCTTGCCATATCCTATGACGTGGTGGAAATCGCCATGGCCTATACGATCTTTCTCGGCCTGCCCGAAGTGTTCCTGCGCAACGCGAATATCCGGGTCGATGTCAGCGACTATTTCCTGCCGCGCCGGGTGACGCGGGTGCTCGAGGTCACGGGAACGCTCCTGATCCTCGGCTTCGTCATGCTCCTGCTCGCCGCGATGGTCATGCCCGCCTACGACAGCACGCGCTTCGGCGACTACAAATATGAGACCGGTTTCCCCTATTGGGGCATCTGGCTCCCGATCTTCGCCGGCCTCATCGCCGCAATACCCTCTGCCCTGGCCGCCGGTGGCCGCAAACACGTGGAGCCATGATGGAACAGATTGTCGGCGTTTGCGGAATCGTCCTTCTTCTTGCGATGATCCTCCTGCGGGTGCCCATCGCGGCGGCGATGGGTCTTGTCGGGTTCATCGGGTACGGCATGGTCAATGGCTGGTCCAACGCAGCGCGCGTGATGGGACAGGTGCCGTTCGACAGTGGCAGCAGCTACACCCTCTCGCAGCTTCCGCTCTTCGTCCTGATGGGCGATCTCGCCGTCCGGTCGGGCATGTCGGGGCGGCTCTACAGCTCGGCCCAGACCATGTTTTCCGGCCTGCGCGGCTCACAGGCTTTCGCCACCCTTGGCGCCAGCGCGGGCTTCGGCGCGGTCAGCGGATCGTCCATCGCCACGGCGGCCACGATGACGCGCGTGGCCCTGCCCTCGATGCGCAGCGCGCGCTATGACGACCGGCTGTCGGTCGGCAGCGTTGCGGCGGGCGGCACGCTCGGCATCCTGATCCCGCCCTCCATCGCGCTCGTCGTCTACGGCATGATCGCCGAACAATCGGTGCCCCGGCTCTATGCCGCAAGCCTGTTGCCCGGCATTCTGCTCTTCGCGATCTACGTCGTCATCGTCGCCCTGCTGACCGCCTTCAAATCCGGCATGGCCCCGAAAGAGGCGCTGCGCGCCAGCCTGGGCCAGCGGGTCCGGGCGCTGGCCAATGTCTGGGAAATCACCCTGCTCTTCGTGGTGGTGATCGGCGGCATCTATACCGGGATGCTCAGCGCCACCGAGGCCGCCGCCGTCGGCGCCGCGGGGGCATTCCTCCTGGGCTTCCTGCAGCGCAAGCTGACCCTGCGCGACACGATGGCGGGGCTGCGCGACACCATCCTCACCTCATCCATGCTGTTCATGATCCTGATCAGCGCCAACATCTTCACCTATTTCGTGGTCCTCACAAAACTGCCGCAAATGCTGATTTCCGGCATCGACGCGATGGGGATCGGCAGCTACGGCATCATGCTGGCACTTCTGGTGTTCTACATCATCCTGGGCTGTTTCCTCGAAGCCTTCGGGATGATCCTGATCACCGTGCCGATCTTCCTGCCGCTGGTGCAAAGCGCGGGCTTCGACCCGATCTGGTTCGGCGTGTTCCTCGTGCTCGTCGTCGAGGCGGGGATGATCACTCCTCCGGTCGGCATGAACATATTCGTCATACAGGCACAGGCATCGGACATTCCGCTGATCCGAATATATCAGGCGGTCATGCCCTATGTTGCCGGGCCAATCCTGCTGTGCCTGCTTCTGGTGATCTTCCCGGCAATCGCCCTGTTCCTGCCAGAAGTGTTGTTCGCACCATGACCCAAAGCTCTTTTCCCTTCGATGGCGCGGTTGCGCTTGTCACCGGCGCGGCGTCCGGCATCGGTCAGGCGCTGGTCGCCGCCCTTCAGGCCCAAGGCGTGAAGGTGGCGGGCGCCGATCTGTCGGCCCCCGCTGGCCCGGACCTCTCCCTCGCGCTCGACATTCGGTCCCGTTCGGACTGGACCGCCGCCGCCGACCGGGTCGGGGAAACCTTCGGCGGGGCCGATCTGCTGTTCAATGTCGCGGGTATATCCGCCTCGCCCCAACCCATCCATGAGGTCGAGCTGGACACCTTCCAGCGCGTCCTCGACACCAACCTTGTGGGCATGTTCCACGGCACGCAGGTTTTCGTGAACCAACTGCGCCGGGCCGAGCGCTCGGCGCATATCGTCAATATCTGCTCGGTCTGCGGCCTGTTCTCGACCCCCGGCTATGCCGCCTATGCCGCATCCAAGGCCGCCACCGTTTCGCTGAGCGAGACCGCGCGCAGCGATCTGGCCCCGCTGGGCATCGGCGTCACCGCCGTCTGCCCCGGCTACGTCAACACGGCCATCGCAAGCTCGGGTCTGGACAGCACGTCCGAGAACCGCCGGCGCGTGGCCGAGATCATGGCCAATTCCATGCAGCCCGAAGAGGTCGCCCGCCGGATCATCGAGGCCGTGAACCGCAACCTCCCCTACCTGCTGACCCATCCCGAATATGACCGCGTCATCGCCGCCCGCGCCGCCATGCTCGACGCGGCGCTCGTCACCGCGCGCGAACTCGATGCCGGGGGCCACCCCATCGACGACGTGACCCGGCTCGGGGGAAGCTGGCTATGACCCCCGGCCAGGCCGACATCCTGGGCGTATCCTTCGGCGGCCGCCTCGTGGTGGTCACCGGCGGCGCGCGCGGACAGGGCGCGCTTCAGGCCCGGCATCTCGCGGCGCGGGGCGCCCAGGTGATCGTCGCCGACATCCTTGAAGACGAGGGCCGCGCCCTCGCCGGTGAAATCGGCGCGCAATTCGCCCGCCTCGACGTGACCTCGGAAGCCGACTGGGCGGCGTTGCAGGCGCAATGCGGCGACCGGCCCCTGCACGGTCTGGTGAACAATGCCGGGCTCTACCGGCCAGAAACCATCCCCGACACCACGCCCGAGGATTTCGACCTGCAATACAAGGTCAACCAGTTCGGCACCTATCTGGGCGTTAAGTTCGCCGAAGCGGCGATGGGCCCCGATGGCGGGTCGATCGTGAACATCTCGTCGCTGGCCGGGCTGCGCGCCAGCAAGGGCATTGCCTATGTCGGAACGAAGTGGGCCGTGCGCGGCATGACCAAGACCGCCGCGCGCGAACTGGGCCCGCGCGGGATCCGCGTCAACTCGATCCATCCGGGCATCATTCTCACCCCGATGCTGGACGCCTGGAGCGACGAGGACCTGAAGACCCGCACCGCGCAGGTCCCGCTTGGCCGCGCGGGATTGCCGGAAGATGTGGTCCATATTGTCTTGTTTTTGCTGTCTGATTTCAGCCGCTACATCTCGGGGGCCGAAATCGCGATTGATGGCGGGTTGTCTGTCTAGGCTCGACCGGAAAGGTCATGCCGTTGCCCTGCCCCGCGTCGCCCATGGCGACAGCGCTCCCTGCCGCGCTGAGGCAGCGTAGCCGCAGCCTCAAAGCCGCAGAACACACGATCCTCACCCATTCATTGGTGAGACTTCTGGGCCAATATCAGTCAGAATGCGCGAATCCGATCGCCGGCCGTCCCTATTGCTTCGACAGCATATAGGCGTGCAGGCGGTCCATATGACCGACCATTTCCGCCGTCGCCGCCTCAACATCGCGGGCGCGGAGATGGGCCAGGAACTTCTCGCGCGAGGTCGCGACATCCCAGGTCCGGTCAACCCCGATCTTGTTGAGGTAGAAGGACAACGGCTCAGTGAACGCTCGCATGATGACCACCATCGCGCCATTGTGGGTCGCCTTTGCAAGGGTCTCATAAAACTCCTGAGTCAGCATCGTCCGCGCCTCGACCGAGATTCCGGGTCCCGCCGCGCGCATCCGGCCAAGATTGTCCTCCATGTCCGCGAAATCTTCTTCCGTCCCACGTTGGCAGGCCAGCCGGATCATTTCTCGCTGCATACAGGTACGCGCTTCGGTGTAGTCCCTCAGAGAGATACCGCCAAGCGACAGAAGGTCGGCCATGGTCTGGGTGATCGGGCGTTCTTCATTCCCCATCAACACCACCGCGCCGCCGCGAACCCCCTTTTGCAGTTCCAGCACGCCGCCGATTTCCACCGTGCGGAAGGCTTCCCGCACGGTGGAGCGGCTGACATGAAACTGTTCGGCGAGCTCCCGTTCTGAAGGTAACTTGTCGCCAGGGGCCAAGTTGCCGGATTGTATCTCTTCTCGGATTTGATCGCACACTTCCTCGAAGGCCCGTTTGGTGCGGATCGGTTTGAAGGGGAGAGATTTTTTCACGGCACGGATTCCAAATGTCAGACCATTCAAACTTCACCACTCGCCGTTGAAATTGCAACCATCCTCACGCGCAAAATTTCCATCGTAGCAGGGGCCACGAGGAAATCCGCGTCTCCCGCCGGACATTCGCAAGCGATCTAGACCCAGCCATGTGATGCGATCGAATGTGTTTCCTGTTTCTCCGGGTTTTCACCCAGGTCCATGAGAATCTCGGTGAACCGCCTCTGAAGCCGCGTCGGACGCCAGTCCTGGCGCACGACCATACCCAATCGCCTGGTCGTGTCGGGGAGTGGCGGGCCAACACGGGCCAAGAGCCCGGCGTTGATCTGCAGGGCGATCTGCGACGGAGACAACAACGTTAGAAACTGCCCTTCCGTCAGCAGTCGTCCGATGATCATGACGGATCCGGTCTCGATCGGCGCGAACGGAAGTTCGCCGTCCGAGAACAGCCGAGCCAGCTCACCGCGAAGCGGCGAATCCTTGGGGGGAAGAATCCAAGGATAAAGCCGCAGCGCAGCTGCATCCGGCGCATCCGGCCCCGCCAAAGGGTGCTCGACGCCCGCAGCAATGACCAACTCATCGTCGCAAATAGATATCTGGCGCAGGTCCGCGATTTCGTAAGTCCGCAAAGTGCCGATCATGATGTCGATGGCCCCATCGCGCAATGGCTCGACCAGCTCGCGCCAATTGCCCTCAGCGATATCGAACCGTGCCCACGGACGCTCGTCGGCCAGACGCGCCAGTGCGGCGGGCAGGAGGAACGGGCGCGACAGCGGAAGGGCTCCTATTACGATATGTTCGCCTTCGCTCTCGTCCTGCGTATCCGCCAGCGCCGCCGCAAACTCCGACACCGCCAGCCGCGCGCCCCGGGCAAAGCGTTTGCCATTGGCATTGACCCAGACCCCCCTGCCCCGCCGTTCCACCATCGTCGCGCCCATGAGGCTTTCAAGCTAGCGTACACCGCGATGGACCGAAGTCTGACTCAACCCGGTATTGGCCGCGGCACCGACAAAGCTTCCCGCATCCGCCAGCGCCAGATAGGCTCGGATGTGGGTCATGGTCAGCACGTTTTCCGGCTGCGAGAAGACCCGGGTGAATCCCCTGGCTCCAACCGACAGATGACCCAGGGCCGACCGGGTGCGGTCGATCACGAGCTGGCCCATCCTGGTCGCGACCATGCCATCCGGGCGCCGCTCGAAGAAGGCACAGCCGAACTGGTCTTCCAGCTTGGCCAGCCCCTGGGTCAGTGCAGGCTGCGACAAGCTCACCTGATCGGCAGCGCCGCTGATGCTCCCCTGCTCTGTGATCGCGATCAACGCGCGCAGGTGCCGCAGGTTAAGGTCAAACGGATGGGTCGGCATCTCTCCGGGATCCTGAAAGCATTCAGCACCCGTTCATCGCATATAGAGGCCGCCGTTCATATCCAGAGTTGCGCCCACGAAATACCCGCCCCGGTCCGAGGCGAGCAGCGCAACCGCGGCGGCAATCTCGTCCAGCCGCATGAAGCGGCCGATCGGCACCTGCGCCTCGACCGAGGCGATCTGTTCGGGCGACATCCGGGTCTTGGCGCTGTCGATCGGGCCGGGGCACACCCCGTTCACCGTCACGCCGGTCCCCGCCAGGACGCGCGCGAAATACTTGGTCAGCATGTTAGCCCCCGCCTTGGAGGCGGCATAATGCGGCGCCGCGACCGTGCCACCGTTCTGCCCGGCCAGCGATGTGACGTTCACGATCCGGCCATAGCCCTGAGCTTGCAGCACCGGCGCGAAGCATTGGCAGGACAGGAACACGCTGCGCATGTTGACCTGCATCACCGCGTCGAACTCTTCGGGCGTGATCTCCTCGACCGGCGTGCGCTTGGCCCAACCGGCATTGTTCACCACGATGTCGAGCTTGCCCCATTTGGCGATCACCGCATCCCGCGCGGCCTCGAAATGGCCGACCTCGCGTACATCCAGCTCAATCGCCATCACGGTCTCGCCCGTCGGATCCAAAGCCCGTGCTGTCTCTTCCGCCCAACCGGCATTCGCGTCGGTCACGGCGACATTCGCGCCGCCCAGATGCAGTTCCCGTGCGATTGCCGCACCTACGTTCCTGCCCGCCCCGGTGATCAGGGCGACCCGCCCGTCGAACCGAAACGATCCTGCGGCGGGAATCTCGACCTCGGTCATCCCGGCCTCCTCACAAATCGAGCACCAGCTTGTCGGATTTGCAGCCCGAGCAGCAAACCATCATCGTTTCGCCCGATGCCTTCTCTTCGTCGGTCAGGAAGTAATCACGGTGATCCGGCACGCCTTCCAGCACCCGCGTTTCGCAGGTGCCGCAGGTGCCTTCGGAACAGGCGAAGTTCACGTCGATCCCGTTCTCAAGCAGCACATCCAGGATCCGCGACCCTTCCGGCACTTCGAAACTCTTGCCGCTGCGGGCAAGCTCGACGATGAACCCGCCTTCGGTGGCGATCTTCGTGTCAGCGGTGAAATACTCCAGGTGCACATGGCCTTTCGGCCGTCCTTCGGCAAAGCCTTTGTAAGCGTCGAGCATCCCCTGCGGCCCGCAGCAGTAAAGATGCGCGTTCTGCGGCGCGGCGGTCACGATCCCTTTCAGGTCCAAAGGCTTACCGCCTGCGACCCCGTCGAACTGCACATGCACGTTCGCGCGCCCGGCCAGATCCTGGACAAAGGCCGCCCGTTCCGGGCTCTGGGCCACATAATGCAGCTCCCAGGTCTTCCCCAGTGCGTCCAGGCGGTCGATCATCGCCAGAAGCGGCGTGATCCCGATACCGCCCGCGATCAGCACCGTATGCTCGGCGTTTTCCGCAAGCGGGAAGTTATTCGACGGCTCGGTCATCTCGACCACAAGCCCGACATGCCAATGCTGATGGATGTACTGCGATCCGCCCTTTGAGGTGGGCGAAAGATGCACGGCAACTTCGTAAAACGACGGGTCGGCTGGATCGTTGAGAAGCGAATAGCTTCGCGAAATCCCGTCGCCCAGTGCAAAATTCACATGCGCCCCCGCCTCGAAAGGTGGCAGCGTTTCTCCCGGCAGAGGCTCGAACCGGTACGAATGCACCCCTTCGGCCTCGAGCCGAACTTGTATCAACCTTACTTTCATTTCTGTCTCGCGCGTCTCTTGGTTAACTTACTCTGCCGGTTCCGGCGTCTTGCTGCCGTATCGCTCCGCCTCGCTCAGCGCGGCTCGATAGGCCTCGTCTAGCGAATCGTCGGGATTGTGCAGGAACGACCCGGCCCGCGCCCGGTAGAAGACCTCGGGGTCGGAGACGCCCGGCGGCACCGTGCCCTCTTCACGCAACGCCCGGGCGGCAGTCAGCACCCGGCGCCGGGTCCGGGCCACCATCGCATCCGACGGAGCGAGATGTTCGAAGCCGTGGTCGGTGATGCCGCCCATGCTTTCGGTCACCGCCTGATCCTGCATGGTGATATTGGCGATGCCGGTGTATTGCGTGCCGTCGCGCTGGCTTTCCCGGTCGATGCCCCAGTCGTTGTGCACGTCGTCCACGCAGCGCCAGCGGTCGTAGAAGCCGGTACCGTTGGGGGCGTAGTCGAATTTCTCGAACAGAAGCTCACCGGTCTTGCGGCGGGATTTGTAGGCCGGGTTGCCCTCGTCGGAACCGCAGGTGATGTCGAAGAGCATCGAATGCTCGTCGTCGATCGGCACCCAGGCCCGGGCAATCGCGCGGCTGTGGAAGCGGTTGTTGGGGGTCTGCGTCCAGAACGGGAACATGTAATGCGCCACCCGCCACGACATCTGCCCGTCGTCGTTCTCGCGGTAGCTGCCATACATCACGCCCCAGTCCGAAGGCTGCACCTTGTACTCCGGTGCCCGGTTCAGAATTGTCGGTCGCATCGGGTGATCGTCGTCGAGGTCGTCCAGCTCGAGCGAGCCAACATGCAGAAACCCTACGTGGCTGGTGTCAATGTCACCTTCCAACGCCTGCATCCAGTTGCAGTCGCGCATCAGGCACCAGATCTCGGCGTCCTCGGCCATCGCGGCCTCGATCAACGGCAACGGCGGCGGCGCGTCCTGATTCGGCCCCATATAGACCCAGACGATCCCGTTCGCCTCATGTGTCTTGTAGGCTTCGGCTTTCACCCGCGGCTCGAACCGGAAATCCACCGGTACGTTCGGCATTTCCAGGCAGTTGCCCTCCACGTCGAACTTCCAGCCGTGATACACGCAGCGGATACCATTGTCCTCGTTCCGCCCCAGAAAGAGCGACGCGCAACGGTGCGGGCATCTCTGGTCAAGGATGCCGACCCGGCCCTGGCTGTCGCGGAACGCGATGAGTTTTTCGCACAGGAGCATGATCCGCACTGGGTCGCCATCCGCCTCCAACTCCTTCGACTGGATCGCCGGCATCCAGTACTGCCGCATGAAGTCGCCCATCACGGTGCCGGGGCCAACACGGGTCAGGTCATGGGAATCTTCGGCTTTCATGATCTTGTCCTTCTTGTTTGGCACCACGGCGGGCGACCGCCCGCCGATTGGCCCTACCTTTAACACTATGCGCGGCTGATGAGAAATCGAAAGTAGCGCTGTTCTATAAGATTTTCGAAATTGTCTCATGGTGTCGCAGACCTGCTTTGGTCCGGCCAAGAATCAAGCGTTCTAGCCTAATCCGTTATTATTGAACAAAGAAGTTCAAGGTTTCGAGCAGAAAGGATCGGCGGATAAGGATCGACTTTGTAGTTCCCGGGCATCTGAAGTTCGGCCCGAACCCGGGGGCTTGCCTATCGTATCGCGTCCCGTTCCATGCCGGTTCACCGCAATCTGAACCGCTCCGGTTTTGCCGGAGGCTCCAACTCCTGAGTAGGATGGAGCATGATGAGCAAGACCACGAACAAATTTTCCCCTGAAGTGCGCGTGCGCGCTGTGCGGCTGGTTCTCGAGACCGAGGCCCAGCATCCATCGCGCTGGCAGGCGGTGATGTCGATCGCGGCGAAGATCGGCTGCACCGCACAAACCCTGAACGAGTGGGTCAAGAAGGCGGAGGTCGACACCGGCCGACGCGCAGGCATCCCGACCGAGATGGCGGAGAAGATGAAGGCGCTCGAGCGGGAGAACCGCGAGCTGCGCCAGGCGAACGACATTCTCAGGAAGGCGTCAGCGTATTTTGCGATGGCGGAGCTCGACCGCCGGTCGAAGTGATGGTGGATTTCATCGAGGCGCATCGTGATGCGCACGGGGTCGAGCCGATCTGCGCTGTGCTGCCGATCGCCCCCTCCACCTACTACGATCACCTCGCGAAGCGGGCCGATCCGGCTCGGCGTTCGGATCGTGCGCGTCGGGATGAGGCTCTGCGGCCCGAGATCCGGCGCGTCTTCGAGGAGAACTGGCGGGTCTACGGCGTCCGCAAGATCTGGCACCAATTGCGCCGCGAAGGTTTCAACGTCGCCCGCTGCACAGTGGCACGTCTGATGAAGGACATGGATATTCAAGGCATCATCCGCGGCAAGCCGCACCGCACGACGATTCCGGACAAGAAGGCTCCGTGTCCGCTGGGCAAGGTGAACCGGCAGTTTCGGGTGCCCGCGCCCAACGTGCTCTGGGTCAGCGATTTCACCTACGTCGCGACCTGGAAGGGGTTCGTCTATGTCGCCTTCGTCATCGACGCCTATGCCCGCAAGATCGTCGGCTGGCGCGTCAGCACGTCGGCGAATGCGGGTTTCGTGCTCGATGCCTTGGAACAGGCAGTGCATGACCGCCGCCCCGGGAAGGGTACAGGACTGGTTCACCATAGCGACCGCGGCAGTCAGTATCTGTCCATCAAATACACCGAGCGCCTTGCCGAAGCCGGGATAGAACCTTCGGTGGGCAGCGTCGGTGACAGCTATGACAACGCCTTGGCCGAGACGATCAACGGGCTGTTCAAGGCCGAGGTCATCCACCGCCGCGGTCCGTGGCGCAGCTTCGAGGCCGTCGAATACGCAACCCTGGAATGGGTGGACTGGTTCAACAACCGCCGCCTGCTCGAGCCCATCGGAAACATCCCGCCCGCTGAAGCCGAGAACAACTTCTACGCCGCTCTGGAAACTGAACCCATGGCCGCGTAACTAACGACAATCAGCCTCCGGCAAAACCGGAGCGGTTCAGTCGGGGACAGATGCGCGTGTCCTCGCCCTGGCATTTCATCTTCTCCAGCCTGTCAGATCGCTTTCTGCTTGAGGTCCCTGATGACCCGACCAAGGAACGGAACACGGGCCGGTGTCGCGTTGCGACGGGCGTGGCGTGTACCGAAAGATCAGGCGTGACTGTGCAAGGGCCGCTTCGGCGCTCCTGACTATCGGCAGTTCACCCAGTTTCCTTCGCGGCCACCGCACCTCTCCCTTTGTCTGAGTTGCATGACATGCTGGTCGCAGCTGTCGTCCCGTCCACAAAGGTTGTCGCCGATCTATTTCCCCTGACCCTGCGGGCCATTCCTCACGAGGCAAAAAGACGGGCGCCTGCCCCTCTCCGCAACGCTCCGCCTTCGGTTTGTCCGGGCCTTGGCCAGCTGCAAGGTGACCATCATTGCAACGCAAACAAGGAGAAGAGCAATGACCACGAACTGCATCAAATTCACCAGCGCCGACATCGAAACCGCCAAGGGCGTCGGTTCCATCTCGACCCTGACCTTCGACCTCGACATCACGGTCGAACCCGTCGCGAGCTCGAACCCGATGGCCCCCACGCACCGCGTCCTCGCCCGCTCCCCGCGCGGCAAGCTGGTCGAGTGCGGTGGCATCTGGAAGAAGCCGAACAAGGAGACCGGCGCCGACTACTACACGCTGACCATCCGCGACCACGGCTTCAACGCCAACCTCGGCAAGGCCGCGAACCAGGACGATCTGTCCCTGCAGGCCGTCATCCCCTGGGGTCCCAAAGACGCCGCTTGATCTGAAGAACTGGGCCCGACATCGTTCGGGCCCAGCATCCGCAAGGCGATCTTGAACGCGTTCAAGATTAGATGGTTTTGCACCTCACTGCCTCTAATCATACTCCTGAATTCAGGTAGGCGCGTGGTATCTTCCAATTGCGCCCATAATGGTGCTACTATGAGGCTCGAAACGAGTCGAACTCGGAATCAACCGAAGTCGGGGCAGCGATATGAGCGGAAGTTTAGAGCAGTTTTTGACCGACCTGTCACGAGGCCTGGAGCGCACAATGGTCGCCGTCAACAAAGAGTTGACGCTGCGCCATCGTATCAAGCGCACATGGTCGATGCGACAGTGCGCTCGCTTCCTGAACGTCAGCATCCAATACTTGACCAAGTTTGCGAATGGCAACGATGACTTCCCAAAGGGCGAGTACGTTGGTCGCGAACGTGTCTTCAACCTTCATGGACTGATGCATATGCGCGCTTTGATGGCGACGTCTGCAAAGCGTCCTTTTGATTATCTTGCGTGGCGCAAGCCCGGTGATCCGCTTCCAGTTATTTCATTTGCCAGTCAAAAAGGCGGCACCGCCAAGAGCTTCAGCGCTGCACATTTCGCACAGTACCTGAGCCTTCACTACGGCATGCGCGTTGGCGTCATGGATGCGGACCCGCAGAGCACGATCACACTGTACTTTGTAGGCGGTGAGGGTTTGTCTCAAATGCCTACTGAAGAAACGCCATCGATGGTGGACTTCGCGGGCCTCTTCCACTCTGAGGGGGCGCCGTACACGGATCACTCTGCGGAGACGCTGGATAGCTTCTTTTTGAAGACGTCCTGGCCGGGGCTTCGATTGGTGCCGGCGCACGGAGAGACCTCTGAAGGCGAAATTCAGATCGCTCGCCTGGTTCGCGAAGCTCCTGCGGGGAAGAGTTTCTATCGCTACCTTCGAGACGCGATTGATCGCTGGAAAGAGGCGCATCCTCCGGCAACAGCTCCCAACGAACTTGTTACGGATGGAAAGGTCGATCCTGTCCGTCTCGAGCAGGCGCTGAATGAAACGCTGGATTGCATCATCATTGATTACCAACCGGCTCTAACGCTTTTCCAGCTCAACAATGTGATAGCCTCTTCATCCCTCGTCATTCCTCAGACCATGAAGGGATTCGACATCGCGACGCTGTCGACCTTTGTCACCGGCCTGCTGGGTATGCTGCAGCACATCCTAGCACATGAGCGTATCGATATTGGCTCGGGTGCCAACATGCTTTTGCCAACCATTGTGCAGCGGTCCAACGCTCAGGATCTCAATCACATCGGCAATCTTCTCGAGCACTGCCCCACGGAGATCTTGCCCGTGTTCTATCTGCGGTCAGACGCGATTTCGAACGCTTCAGACGTTTATCAGTCGGTCTACGAGTATGAGCCTGACACGCCTGGCAAGCGAAAAGGCATCAACAGATTTATCGAGAACGCAGACGCGGTGAACGATGCAATCGTCAGCCGTCTGTGGCCAGGCCTCGAACGTGGTTATGCGAATGCCTGGATGGACACGTTCTATGATGACGATGACGGGGAGACCGCAGCATGAAGCGAACTATCCCGAGGTCGCTGGTTTCGAAAGCTTTGAACCAATCAGCTGAGCCGAGTGACAATGACGACGAGGCAAAGGTCGACACTGCACCGTCTTCTACTACTGCAGCTTTCAAGGGAGCGGGTAGTGCATGGAAGGCAGGCGCACTTGCCCAATCGCAGGCAGCGGTAGAGCAGGGTCGTGCGCAGCTCGTCGAAGACATTCTGAACGGCCGTCACGAGCTTCAGATTTCACCGGAACAAGTGGAGGATCCGTTAGGTTCAGATCGTCGTGATGACTGGCTGGCACAAGAAGCCTTTCAAACGCTACTTAAGAGCATCGAAATCAATGGCCAAGACACGCCCATCCTTGTTTGGCCAGAGGATCCGAATTGGAAGCCTGACCCGTTGAACCCAACTGACGTCGCGGATGCTCGCTTTATCATGCTGACCGGCAGACGTCGTCATGCTGCGGCGAAGACCTTGGGACTGAAGCTACGAGCCATCTTGGCGTCCCCAGATAAGCGAGGCGCGAAGAACGCGCAGTTCGAGATGCTGTTTCTTCGTTTCCGGGAAAACGAGGAAAGGGAAAACCTTGGCGCTTTCGAGCGCCTACTGGCTATCGGAGAGATGTACGAGACGCTTCGTGAATCTGGTGAGAAGACGACCGCGGTGGCGTTTGCTGCACGTATTGGTGTCCACGAGAGTATCGTGTCGCGCGCTCGCGCAGTTTTCGGGGCTCGAGATCAAATCTTGAACGCGTTCAAGAACGCTTACGACATGAGCTTCCAGGATCTGCAAAAAGCGCTGGCCAGCCTTGAGGGCAAGCCGAAGAAGCAAGTCAGAAAGTCCGCTCAGAAGATCACCGCCAAGCGCAAGGTAGGGGGTCGTAATCTCTCGCTCACGTCAGCGAACGGCAATCTCTCGATCAAAGCCGCAAGCGTACCGCTGAGCCAAGAGAAGCTTGAGGAGTTGAGCGATCTGATCGCGGGCTTCTTGGCAAAGAATAAGGAGGTTCCACCGACGGGCTAAAGCCTGAATACCGGTGCATCTCCAAATATTGAGGCAACGAGCAAGAAGGAAGAATGTGATCTAAAGGCAAAAGAAAAGCCCCCAAGCTGAGGGCCTGAGAGCTGATCTTATTGGTTTGGTCGCCTTGAAGATAAGTCTCTCTCGAATCACTGTCAACGACGAACGCTTCTGAGCGAACGGCTTTCTTTTGTCTCCACATAACTGGAGGTGAGAAACAGGCATGAAACATACAGGTTGGCGCAAGCCGACACCGGGTCTTGGCATTGCAGAGCAGCTTGCCCAAGCCGGTGAACAGGTAGCTGTACCCAAGACGCGGGCCTTCGTGGCCGTAAAGCGGGTCGGCGCATATATTGGCCTCAAGGCCGGAGACATGATGCTCCTCGACACGCTCGGGGCCTTTACCCAGGCCCAGGATTGGGAGGAGGGGCAGCGCCCTATCGTCTGGGCGTCGAACGCCTATCTGATGGAGCAGACGGGCTTCTCGCTCTCCGGACTCAAGCGCCATGCCCGGCGCCTGGCCGAGATCGGCGTGATTTCCTTCCAGGACAGCCCCAACGGCAAGCGGTGGGGCCGCAGGGACGCCGAGGGGCGCATCGTCGAGGCCTATGGCTTCGATCTGTCGCCGCTGTCGGCGCGTGTCGAGGAGTTCGAGGAGCTCCATGCCGATTTGCAGGCCGAGCGCGAGCTCTGTCAGCGCCTGAAGCGCCAGATCACCGTTGCGCGCCGGATGATCCGCGCTCGGATCGAGGCGGCCGTCAGCAGCGCGCTGCGCGGCCCCTGGACGCAATTCACTGGGCTCTTCGAGGAGCTTCTGGACCGGCTTCCGCGCCGTCACGAAGCCTCAGAGCAGCTTGCACGACTCTTGACTTGGTTCAAGGAGCTTCAGGAGCGCGTCGAGGCTGCCTATCTCAAGGCAACAGAGTTCGTTCAACCTGTGGAAAACACGCCGGAAACCAAGAAGCAAGTTACAAAGAAGACTCAAGAAATGAACCCCAGGGAGGTCATTTCTGACCCTCATATACTAATTACAAACCAACTTAATCCTGTAACTCGTAATTCCTCAGAAAATGAGGAAATCGCGGCCGTGGTGCCCAATGTTCAGCCCGAAGATCAGGTTGATAGGGAGCTGGAAGAATGGGTGACGGAAGTGCGCAAGAAGCGCGCGGCGCTGGATCTGCCTACTGTCATGCAAGCCTGTCCTGAATTCGCGTCCTGGGCGCGTAATATGGGCGGGTTCCTGAAGGATTGGGGCGATCTGCACCGGGTTGCTGGTCAACTCAGGCCGATGATCGGGGTATCCGAGCATGCCTGGAATGTGGCCCAGGACCGTCTTGGCAAACAGGTGGCGACAGCGGCGCTGGCCCTTGTCTTCGAGAAGCATTGCGCAGGCGAAGTTTCGTCGCCGGGCGGCTATCTGCGAGGCATGGTCGAGAAGGCCGGGGCAGGGGAGCTGCATCTCGAGCGCAGCTTCTATGGCAGGCTCAGCGGGCAGGCGGCGTGATGGGGCAGGGGCTCAGAGGCCGGCAGCCTTGGTCAGGTTCACGCGAAACCGGTCGCGGCGGCGCTGGTAGCGGCGGGTCATCTCGGCAGAGGCATGCCCCAGCTGTTTCTGGACGTAGCGTTCGTCGACTTCAGCCGAACTCGCCAGACCGGCGCGCAGCGAGTGACCGGAGAATAGCGCCAGGCGCTCTTTCTCGGGCAACTCGGATCGGATACCGGCATCCAGAACCGTGCGCTTGATCAGCCGGGCGACATGCTTGTCGTTGAGCCGGGTTTCCGTTGCGCGTTTGCCATCACGTGTGGTGCCGACGAAGACCGGACCGAAGTCGATCTTCGCAAAGTGCAGCCATTGCTCGAGAGCATGCACGGGGCAGGTCTGATCCTTGGAACCGCGGCCGATCTCGACCTCACGCCAGCCGGTCTTGGCGTTGAGGGTCAGCAGGGCACCTTTCTCGAAGATTTCAATCCAGCCGCCGGACTCCGGTGTATCGTCTTTGTGCACGTCCAGGCAGACGATTTCCGAGCGGCGCAGACCTCCGGCGTATCCAAGGAGAAGGATTGCCCGATCCCGCAGCCCGCGCAGATCGAAAGGAAGGGTGGCCACCATCGCGAGGATGCCTTCTGCCAGGATCGCTTCCTTCTGCACCGGTGGGCGCCCGTGCTTGCGCTTGATTCCGGCCAGCACCGTGGCGATGTGTCGGTTCTTGCGATCAAGGGTAAACCCCCGTTGCGCATAGTTCCAGGCGAGCCCCGACAGGCGGCGGTCTATGGTGCTGACTGATAGAGCAGGGGAGGGGCCCGACCCAGAGGCGAGATCGGCAAGGTAAAGCCCGATCATCTCGGGCGATGGGGGCAGCGGCTCGGCACCCTTCATCCGACACCATCGCGCGAAGTGCGTCCAATCCTTGGCATAGGCCTTCAGAGTGTTCTCGGACGCAGCGGCTCGGGCATAGTCGCGGGCTGTGTCGACCAGCCGATCGAGTGTGCCGGACCCGGCGACATGGGAGGGCAAGGCGATCCCATCGCTTTCCTCTTGATCTCTCTCGTCGGCGCGAGCATCATCCAGCTCACCAGAGGGCGCTGACGTAGATTTCTCGGTCTCTGAGGGCATTTTCCACTGAATCCGGCGATGAAATTGAACTGCTTCCCAGCATATCTTCCTATGTCTGATAAGGCAAACTTATTGGACATATCAAAGAGCTGTAAGGTGGGGCGGTTTGAGTGGTATTTACTGGAATTAAGCGCCGTGGCGAGTTAGTGTCTCGGCATGACCTATCAGCCCGCAACTGTCTCTGACGACG
>Ga0209578_10000724_pt1 | contig 37059 bp, 32 predicted proteins | sample tdAd472_FD_187127 | JGI IMG/M metagenome (GOLD analysis project Ga0209578, IMG submission 187127) | Marine sediment microbial communities from the Atlantic coast under amendment with organic carbon and nitrate - tdAd47.2 (SPAdes)... | ecosystem: Environmental > Aquatic > Marine > Coastal >...
AAAAAAGACCACGACCCCGGGAGAGACAAAAAAGTGAAACCGACCAACCTCCTCATCATCATGTCCGATGAGCACACACGCTCCGTGGCCGGCTGTTACGGCCACAATATCGTGCAGACGCCGCACCTGGATGCGCTCGCCGCCGGGGGCGCGCGTTACGATGCCGCCTATACCACGTGTCCGGTCTGCGTGCCGGCCCGTGCTTCGTTCGCGACCGGCAAGTACGTGCACCAGACCGAGCACTGGGACAACGCCATCGCGTTCGACGGCACGATCCCGAGCTGGCATTCGCTGTTGCGCGAACGCGGCCACCACACGGCATCCATCGGCAAGCTGCATTTCCGCTCGGGCGATGATGACAACGGTTTCTCCGACGAACAGATCGCCATGCACATCATCGACGGCAAGGGCGACATGATGGGGTGGATTCGCGACGACAACATGCCGAAGCGGGGCGGGGCCTATAAAATGGCGCGCATGGCCGGGCCGGGTGAATCCGTCTATACGACGTATGACCGCGACATCGCCGCCCGCGCCCAGGTCTGGCTGCGCGAAGAAGCGCAAAAGCACACCGACAAACCGTGGGTGCTGTTCGTCTCGCTGGTGTGTCCGCACTTCCCGCTGACCGCGCCGCCGGAGATGTATTACCACTACTACGACGGCGAACTGCCGCTGCCGAAGCTTTACGAGGAGCGCCACAAGAAGCAGCACCCGTATATCGAGGATTACCGCGGCGCCTTTGCCTACGACGAACACTTCCACAATCTGGACGAAGTGAAGCGCGCGCAGGCCGGGTATTTGGGGCTGTGCAGCTTCCTCGACTTCAACGTCGGCAATATTCTCTCGGCGCTCGACGATGCGGGCCTCAGCGACACGACACGGGTCATGTATACGTCCGATCATGGCGACAACAACGGTGCACGCGGGCTGTGGGGCAAGTCGACCATGTACGAGGAAGCCGCCGCCGTGCCGCTGATCCTGAGCGGCCCGGACATTCCCGCCGGCAAGGTGGTGAAGACGCCGGTCAGCTTTGTCGACATGTATTCCTTTATCATCGATTGCGTCGGCGCGCGCGACGACGAAACGATGTCGGCGGACCATCCCGGCACCAACGTCGCCGAGTATCTGAGCGGTGACGATGAAGCCAAGGTCGCGTTCTCCGAATATCACGGCATGGGCTCGAAGACGGCGGCGTTCCTGGTCCGGCGCGGGCCGTGGAAGCTGGTGCATTACGTGGCGTACGAGCCGCAGTTGTTCAATCTGGACGACGATCCGGAGGAACTGAACGATCTGGCCGGCGATCCGGCGATGCAGCCGTTGATTGCGGAACTGCGCGCCGAGCTTGAAAAAATCGTCGATCCGGCGGCCACCGACAAACGCGCCAAGGAACAACAGGCGGCGCTTTTGGCGGCGAACGGCGGCGCCGAGGCGGTGATCGCACGCGGCGATCTCGGCTTCAGCATGCCGCCCGGCGTCGATCCGCACTTCGATTGACGGCCAGGGAACAGGGGGGCTTTGAAAGCATGAAACTCAACGATGAAGAAAAGGCCATGCTGGCCGGCGAAATGGGCGAGCCCCGGCGCTGGGCCATCGATCATATGATGAAGGTCGGGCGCATGTTCGATGCCGCCGATCTGGTCCCGGTCAGTCAGGTGCACATGATGGCGGATCCGGAATCCGTCGGCGAGGCGGGCACCGAGTTCATGGAACAAATGGCCTCGCACGGTGAAAAGGAACGCCGCGTTGCGGTGCCGATGATCACCGATCCCCGGGGCGTCGATCTGAATTACTATCGCCCGCTCGGCCAGACCGAGGACATGGCGAACATCGAACGCCGCTTCATCGCCGCGTGCGAAAAACTCGGTATTTTGATGACCAATACCTGCGTCAATTACCAGACCGTGATGCCGCCGGTGCTGGGCGATCATGTCGCATACGGCGATACCGGCGTGGTGATTTACTGCAACAGTGCGTGCGGCGCGCGCTCCAATTTCGAAGGCGGGCCGTCGGCGCTGGCGGCGGGCCTGACCGGGCGTACGCCGCGCTACGGCCTACATCTTGATGAACACCGGGTGGCGACGAAGCGTTACGTGGTGCGCGAACAGCCGAAAGGCCTGACCGATTGGGGCGTGCTGGGCGCGGTCGTCGGCCGGCGCGCGGGGTCTTACTGGGAGGTGCCTGCGATCGAGGGACTGGAAAGCGTGCCGACGTCGGACGAAATGAAACATCTCGGCGCGGCCATGGCGAGTTACGGTTCGACGCCGCTGTTCCATCTCGTCGGCATCACGCCGGAAGCCCCGACGGCGGCGGCCATCGGCGCCGACAAGCTGACGGCGGAAGACATCACCAAGGCCGATCTCGACGAACTGCGCTCAAGCTTCGGCGGGCGTGGCGACAAGGTCGACGTGGTGGTGTTCGCCGCGCCGCAGTTGTCGATCGTCGAAATGCAGCAGGTCGCCGACCTGATCGACGGCCAGAAACTGCATGCCGACACGGCGATGCTGGTCTGCACGTCACCGACGGTGTACGCCGATGCGACACGCATGGGGCTTGTCGGACGGATCGAGGCGGCGGGCGCCAAGGTGCTCGAAGGCACCTGCTTCTATCAGCAGTACGCGCGTGAAATCGGCGAGGCCAACGGCTGGAAACGGCTGTTGTCGAACTCGACGAAGATCGTCAACATCCTCGGCGGCTACGGTTACGAACCGGCGCTGGCCGACATGCAGGCGTGCATTGCCTCTGCCGTGGCGGGAGAAATCGTATGAGCTTGGAATTGAAATGCCATGTCGGCATCGGCCCCGACGTCGAGGGCGAGGCGCTGGTGGCGCAGGATAATTTCTCGGCGCGTTACGATCTGGACCGCCTCAAGGGGGTGTTTTCCCGCCCGCAGCACGCATTGTTCGGGGAATCCTATGACGGTAAGATATTGGTGCTGAACACCGCCAAGGGCGGCGTTGCATCGGCGTGGATGCTGCACGAAATGAAAACCCGCGGGCTGTTTCCGAAAGCCATCCTGTTCAACGCCGCCAATACCATCCTAGCGCAGGGCGCGGCGCTTGCCGATCTGAGTATGTGCGACCGCTTCGAGGCCGGCGACGTGACGACGCTGATTGAATCCGGCGAGCACGTGAAGGTGTTCCCCGAAAAGGGTCTGGTCATCGTCGAGCGGTAGAGACTCATCCTTCGAGACGCGGCTTCGCCGCTCCTCAGGATGAGGTTTTTCATGACTGATTGGTTTGATCCTCATCCTGAGGAGGCCTGAAAGGCCGTCTCGAGGGATGAGGCCGGGCCTGCACGAACCGCCGTGCGATATGTTGCTGAGCGCGCTAGTATTCGTCGCATGAACGCCGCCGAATACAACGACTTCTGCCATGCGCTCGCGCACACCACGCACGTCAACCAGTGGGGCGGGGCGGACGTGTGGAAGATCGGCGGCAAGGTGTTTGCCATCGGCTGGTTCGACGAAGACACGCATCCCGCCATTACCTTCAAGGTCTCCGAGATCGCCTACGAGATGCTGCGCGATGCACCCGGTCTGCGCCCGGCGCCGTACCTGGCGTCACGCGGGATGAAGTGGATTCAGCACTATGACGAACCGGGACTGAGCGATCCGCAACTGGAGGAGTTCCTGGCGGAATCGTACCGGATCGTCTCGCTTGGCCTGACCAAGAAACTGCAAAGGGAACTGGGTCTCAATCAGGCAACCCCGGCGGCAAAGCTCTAAAAGGTATTTTAAGGACTGCCGCCTAGCCTTTGGAAAGCGGACAACGGAGTAGGCACATGCGCGATTATTCGAGGCTGGATGCGTTTCTGGACGAGCGCCTAAAGGATATCTATCCCGAGCCGTTCGGCGAACCGCATATCAACATCATCACGCAGATGATCCCGACGATTATCGGCAAGTACGCCATCCCCAAGGGAGCGAAAGTGCTCGACGTCGGCTGCGGGCACGGTCTTGCGCTCAATACGTTCCGCGATCACGGCATGGACGCCACCGGCGTCGGCTTCGGTGACGAAGCGGCCAAGGCGCGCGCCGAGGGTTTCGAAATCATCGAGGAGGATATGTCGTTTCTCGACGTCGCGGACGCGACCTTCGATCTGGCGTGGTGCCGTCACGTCATCGAACACAGCCTGTTCCCGTATTTCACCTTGTCCGAGATGTTCCGCATGCTGAAGCCCGGCGGCGTCATCTATATGGAAGTCCCCGCGCCCGACACCGTCTGCCAGCACGAAGCCAACGCCAACCACTACAGCGTGCTGACGCGGACCACGTGGATGCAGCTTCTCAGCCGGGCCGGATTCACCGGCATCGATACCGGCGATATCACCTTCAACGTACCCGCCGGCCCCGATACCTATTACACCTTTGACGCCCGCAAGCCGGACACCTGACGCGGTCCTTGAAATTCACCGAAACGGCATGGCGAAAGTGCCGGATATCCTTTAAAATCCGCAGCTTAAGTTAAACCGAGACATCTGTTGCGCGGGGCCGTATCCCGGCCGCGTTCTGGGAGAGACGGAACCGCGATGAAGGAACTGTTACGCCGCCTTCAGGCCGAGCCGCTGATCGCCGGGGAAATGGCGTTCGGCTCGCTGCTCGTCAATATCATGGCGCTGGCGTCACCGCTGTTCGTCATGCAGGTGCTGAACCGCTATGTCGGGCAGGGCGTCGATGCGACGCTGTTCACGTTGACGGCGGGCGTGCTGCTGGCGATCGTCTTCGAGTTTGCGCTCAGGCAGTCGCGCATGGCGTTGGCGCGCGGCATCAGCGCCGCGCCGGACGCCGCCATCGCCGGACAGGCCTTCGACACCTTGACCCGGGCGCGGGCCGGGGCGCTGGACGCCATCGCGCCGGAAGCGCGCCGCGAGATCGTCGCCGGCACGCAGGCGATCGAAACCGCCTACAGTGCGACCAACATCACCACCGTTTTGGATGCGCCGTTCGCCGTGCTGTTCATTTTCGTGCTGTACTTGATCGAGCCGGTGCTGGCCGGGGTCGCGGTGCTTTTCGTCGGTGGCGTTTATGTCATCGGCGTTGTCGGGCACCGGCGGATGCAGCGGATCACCGCCGAGCTGCAGGCGGTCAGCGCCGAGGGCGGTGCGCTGTTGGGATCGGCGACCCGTGAAGGCGACATGATCCGCAGCTTCAATGCCGGGGCGCGCATCCGCGACGACTGGGAAAGACACATTGCCCGCGCCCAGCAATTGCGCCAATCCATGAACGCCGCGCAGGGAATGGTACAGACTGTGACCGGCAGCGCCATGGCCTTGATGAGCGTCGCCATCATCGGCACGGGTGCGACACTGGTGGTGGCGGGCAAGCTCGACGTCGGCGCCATGATCGGCGCCAATATTCTGGCATCGCGCGCCTTGCAGCCGGTGACGAAGCTGGCCGGGCTGGGGGCTGCCTTCGCCCGCGCGCGGCAATCGCTGGACCTGTTCGACAGACTGGCGGCGACGGAATTGGAAGCCGACGGCGGCACGCGCATTTCGGCGCTGCAGGGACGGATCGACTTCCGCGACGCCGCGTTCGCATACCCCGAAAGCCCGCTTGCGGTGTTCGAGGGGCTGAACCTCTCCGTCGATGCCGGCGAGGTGCTCGCCGTGATCGGCAACAACGGGACCGGCAAGTCGACCATGGCGCGCCTGTTGATGGGGCTGATCGAACCGGTGCGGGGCCAGATCCTGATCGACGGCGTCGACCTGAAGCAACTGGACCCGGTGTGGTGGCGCCGCCAGGTGGTGTATCTGCCGCAGGAACCGGCGCTGATGAACGCAACGATCCGCGACAACATCACCGTCAACAATCCCGATATCGACGATGAAGGATTGGCCGACGTGATCGCGCGCGCCGGGCTGAAAAAGTTGATCGACGAAAGCCCGGACGGGCTGGATACACGCATCACCGATAACGGCTGGCGCCTCGCCGAGGGGATTCGCCGCCGCATCGCGCTGGCCCGCGCGCTGGCCAGCGACGGGCAACTCGTCATTATCGACGAGCCGACGGAAAGCCTCGATGACGAGGGCTGCCGTGCTGTTTATCGGGTGCTTGCAAGCATGGCCGAAGCGAAACGAACCATCGTCGTCATGTCGCACGACCCCGACATCGTCAAAGGCCCGCACACGCGTTTGAACATGAGCATCAAGCCGGTCCCCGGGATCGAGCGGATGGGCCAGAAGCAACTGCCGAAGCCGCTCGACAGGCTACCCGGACCGGATACCGATAAGGCGGCGGGCACATGAGCAGCGCGATGCAAACACACGCGCCCCGGCGTCCGCATGGCGTCACGGCGGCGACCCACGCGACGTTCTGGATCGCCGCACTGGCCGTTGTCGCGTTCGGCATCTGGGCGCAATTCTCGACGCTGGACATCGTCGCAGGGGCGGCGGGCGAGGTTATTCCATCGTCGCAGGTCAAGACCGTGCAGCACCTTGAAGGCGGCATCGTCCGCGAGATCAAGGTGCTGGAGGGGCAGACCGTCAAGGCGGGTCAGCCGCTGGTGGTGCTGGAGCCGACGGTCAGCGGCGCCGAAGTGGCGGAACTGCAAATCCGCCTGCGCGCCCTGGAAACGGACATCGCACAGTTCGAGGCGCTGGCCGCGGGCGCCGACCAGCCGGCGTTTTCCGACATGTTGCTGGCCGAGCATCCGCAGTTGGCGGAACAGGCGCGCGACCGCTTTCGTACCCGGCTCGCCAAGCACAACAACGACATCGCCAAGCAGGAGCAGACCATCGCCCAGCGCCGTCAGCAGATCGCCGAGATCGCCGGGCGGATCGAAGGCGGCGAGAAGGGACTTGCGCTGGTCGACGAGCAGATCTCCATGAGCGAAGTGCTGCTGAAAAAGAGCCTGATCAACCGCTTCAAGCATCTGGACCTGTTGAAGGAAGGCCGCGCGCTCAGGAACCAGGTCGAAGGCGATCGGTCGCAATTGGGCCGTGCCAAAACCGCGCTCGCCGAGGCAGAGGCCGAGCTGGACCGCATCCGTGCGACGTTTGCCGACGAGGTGCAGCGTAGCCTGGAGGAAGCGCGCCTCAATTTCCGCGAAATCTCCGAGCGGGTCCGCAAGTTCGAGGACAGCCTGGAACGCACCGTCGTGCGCTCGCCCGTCGACGGCGTGGTCAAGACGCTCAATGTCGTGACCGTGGGCGGTGTGCTGAAACCCGGCGAAAGCGTCGCCGATATCGTACCCATCGGCGACAAATTGATCGTCGAAGCGAAACTGAAAACCCAGGATATCGGCTATGTCGCCCGCGGCCAGCGTGCCGTCATCAAGCTGGCGTCATCGGACGCGGTACGTTTCGGACAGCTGGACGGTACCGTGACCGAGGTCAGCCCCGATACCCTGATCAGCGACGAAGGCGTGCCGTATTATCGGGTGCGGATCGAATTGCCGCGCGACTATTTCGAGAAGGGCGGCGAACGTTATGCGCTGTTCCCCGGCATGCAGGTCGTTACCAGCATCCTGACCGGTGAGCGGACGGTGATGGATTACATCCTCGATCCGCTACGCTACCGGATGAGCAACGCGTTTCAGGAACGCTGATGCGGCTTAGCTGACGGTGAAGTCGCTGCCGTCCAGATCGGCCCCGTCGACGCCCTGCAGTTCGATTTCCAGATCGACGATCTGATCGCCGTCGGCATCGATTTCCAGCACTTTGAGGCTGTCGTTGAAGCGCCCCGACGCCGCGCCGCCGCCGGCGAACGACTGTGTCTCGTCGCCCACGAAGCTGAACGTGCTGATACCGCCAAAGGAAAGGGTGTCCGTCGCGTCGGCGTCGAAGTCCGAGATGATATCGCGATTGCCCGCGCCGATGCCGCTGTCGTTGCCGCCGAGATCGAAGATGAAGGTGTCGTTGCCCTTGCCGCCGATCATGAAGTCGACGCCTGCGCCGCCGTTGATTTCATCGGCGCCGCCGTGCGCTTCGATGCGGTCGTTGCCGGTGCCGCCGTTGAGCGTATCCGACCCGGCATCGCCCCACAGCGTGTCGTTTCCGGCATCGCCGAACAGCGTGTCGCCGCCTTCCTGGCCGAACATCAGATCGTTGCCATCGCCGCCGTGCAACTCGTCCTTGCCTTCGCCGCCGATGATGATGTCGTTACCGGCATCGCCGAAGATCAGGTCGTTGCCAAGCTCGCCACGCAATGTGTCGTTGTCGTCGCCGCCGTGCAGCGTGTCGTTGTCGTCGCCGCCGTACAGATTGTCGTTACCCGTGCCGCCGAACAGTTCGTCCTTGCCGAGACCGCCCCACACCAAATCGTCGCCGGCGCCGCCGTCGATCGCGTCGTTGCCTTCGTCGCCGTTGATCTCGTCAATGCCGTCGCCGCCGTTAATCGTGTCGGCGCCCGTGCCGCCGGCGATCGTGTCTTCGCCGAGGCCGCCGAAGATCACGTCCGCACCGCCGTCGCCGGTGATGGTGTCGTTGCCGTCACCGCCGTCGAGGTTGTCGGCCTGGCTGCCGCCGATCAGCTGGTCGCTGCCCGCGCCGCCGTAAAGCGTGTCGAGACCGCCGCCGCCGTTCAGCACATCGTCGCCGTCGCCGCCGTCGAGCATGTCGTCGCCCGCGCCACCGGCCAGTGCGTCGTTGCCGAGGCCACCCGTCAGGGTGTCGTTGTCGTCGCCGCCGTTGAGGTCGTCGTTGCCGTCGCCGCCGTCGAGCACATCGTTGCCCGCGGCACCGATCAGCAGGTCGTTGCCCGCGCCACCGATCAGCGTGTCGGCATCGGCCGCGCCGCGAACGGTATCGTCACCGTCACCGCCGTCGACGACATCGATGCCGCCGCCGCCGTTGAGATCGTCGTTACCGGCACCGCCCTGGATATTGTCGTCGCCGGCGTTGCCGTTGATGGTGTCATCGCCGTCGCCGCCGAAAATCGCGTCGTTGGCGCCGCCGCCGGCAATCGTGTCGTTGCCCGCGCCGCCGAAGATGATATCGGCCCCGGCGCCGCCGGAAATATCGTCATCGCCGTCGCCGCCGTCGATATCGTCGGCGCCGCCGTCACCGTTGATGGTGTCGTTGCCGCCGTTGCCTTGAATGGTATCGCTACCGGTGCCGCCGTTCAGAATGTCGTCGCCGTCGACCGAAACGGTCAGGGTTGCGGCGGAGACGACGGCCGTGCTGTTCGTCGACTGCTGGCCGCTGTCGGCATCGGTGTCGGTGGCGATGGCCGTGACATTGAGCGTGAAGTCGCTGGCGCTGGACGGCACGGTGATGGTCAGGCCCGCAAGATCGGCCGGGCTCAGCGTGACTTCGCCGACGCCGCTGACGGTGCCCGCCGAGAGCGTCGCGCCCACAGGCAGACCGTCGACGACGATTTCAAGGCTTTCAGAACCGTCGACATCGCCGAGCGCGGCGGAGATCGCCAGCGCCCCGGTGAAGGTTGCCGACGCCGACGGACCGTCGCCGATGATGGTGTCGCCCTTGGCGCCGCCGTTGATGGTGTCGTTGCCGCCGAAACCTTGCAGCGTGTCCTTGCCGTCGGTGCCTTCGATCAGCTGATCACCGGCGTTGGGGTCGGCCAGCACAAGGTCGTCGGCGCTGACGCTCGGCGCATCGGCCACGGCGTCGACCACGACGGTCTGCGTCTCGATACCGGTCGTGGTTTCAAGCCCGGTGATCAGGCTGGTTGCCGTCGCCGTGACGTCGAGCGTGAAATCGGCATCGCTGTCGGCCGGCGGTGTGATCGTCAAGCCTGCCAGATCGCCCGTTTCGAGCGTCCACGAGCCGTTTCCGTTATCCGTCCCGGCGGAAAGCACGGCCCCGGCCGGAACGCCGGAAACCGTGATGACAAGATCGAACAGGTCCGGTGCGTTGGTGACCGCAGCCGAGATATCCAGCGCGATCTGCGTATCCTCGTCGCCGCTGACGTCGCCGACGGCCAGATCGATGACCGGCGCCAAAAGGCCCGGCACTTCTTCGCCGGTTTCGGAATCGATGATCGTGATGTCGATTTCTTCGAAGTTAGACACTTCGAGACCGAGGGCCGCGAACGCTTCGCTCGGGCCGTTGTCGGTGCCGGCGTCTGAATTGTTCACGACGAACGCGGAAAGATCGAGCAGCGCCTGCAGCACCGCCGGATCGGCCAGGTCGTCGGTTTCCAGCGTCAGTTCGAGCGTATCGGTGCCGAGGCCGCCGTCGGCGACTTCGCCGTTGCCGGTCTCGTCGAGGTCGAGGCGCACGGTATCGTCGCCTTCACCGCCATCGACCTTGTCGGCGCCGTTGCCGCCGATCAGCAGGTCGTCGCCGTCGCCGCCCTTGAGGGTATCCTTGCCGCCGCCGCCGCGCAGTACGTCGTCGCCGTCGCCGCCTCTGAGCGTATCCTTGCCGCCGCCGCCGTTCAGCACGTCGTCGCCGTTGCCGCCGTTCAGGATATCGTTGCCGGCGCGGCCGAACAGTTTGTCGTCGCCGCCGCCGCCCTTGAGCACGTCGTCTCCGGCGCCGCCGTCCAGCGTATCCTTGCCGCCGCCGCCCGAAAGCTCGTCATCGCCGTTGCCGCCGTCCAGCGTGTCCCGGCCTGCGCCGCCCGAAAGTACGTCATTGCCTTCGCCGCCGTCGAGCACGTCGCGCCCGGTCCCGCCGTCAAGCATGTCGTCGCCGAAGCCGCCGCTGAGGGTGTCGTTGCCGTCCTCACCGAACAGCACGTCGGCATCGCTGTCAGCCACCAATACGGTTTCCGTGACCGGGGCGAACGAAAGGTCGATCACGACGTCGTTGAAGTCGTCGTCGCTCCAGTGTGCGGGCAGATCCTCGAAGTTGAGACGCAGACCGCCGTCGCCGTTGTCCGACGATTTCACGTGCAGCGCGTCGTCGGCGTTGAGTTGCAGGTTTCCGGCATCGACGGCGGAGTGATAAATTTCGCCGTGTACGTCCTTGGCCCAGCCCCAATTGTTGACGAACACCAGTTCCGGCGCGTCGCTGTCGACCGTCGCCGGGCTGCCGTCACCGTTGCGGAATTCGTAGTGGCCGTTGTCGAAATGCTTGAAGTTGTTGCGGCTGGCGCCGTTGGCGATGATGAACACGCCGAAGCTGTCGCCGCCGGACAGGTCGAGATCGACGGCGGTGCCGGTTTCGGTGCCGTACCAGCGGCTGTCGGAGGCATCCTGGAAGACGATCTCGACGTCGTGAATGGTGCCGTCGTCGGCGATCTTGTAGATGCCGACGGTGTTCCGGTAACCGGCATCCTCGCCGACGAAGGTCATGGTGACCTGATGGTCGTTGGCCAGTTCGAAATGCGCCGGATCGACGCCAAGCGTCGGCGTGTCGGAAAGGCCGGACAGGTCATGTTCGACGATCTGTTCGACCTCGACAAAGGTTTCCGTTTCCGCACCGCCGGTCAGCACGTCGTCCCCGGCGCCGCCCGAAAGGGTGTCGTCGCCGGTGTTGCCGTAGATGGTGTCGTCCAGGTCGCCGCCCGTGACCACGTCATCGCCGCCAAGCGCGTCATATTCCTCGCCCGAACCGTAATCCGGATCGTCGTCGGCCAGCACCACGGTGTCGGCGTCTTCGGTGAACAGTTCCGGCGGCTCGATGCCGATCACGGAAATATCGTCGAGAAGCCCGCCGCGGCCGTCGTCGTGGCCGACAGCCCGGAATTCCAGGCTCGTCGTGTCGCCTGCGCCCTCAAGCTCGTAGGTGAAGGTCTGCCAGTCGGTGCCCCAGCCGCCGTCGGCGGTAATGGTGTCGATGACTTCGCCGTTCCACAGCACTTCGATACCGTTCGACGAGGCGCGGCTGAACGGCGGCGCGGCATAGCTGAACGAAAGCTGGAAAGTGCCGGTGCCGCCGGTGGGAATTTCCTGTTGCACGGCGCTATTGGTGTTTCGCGCACCGCTGCCGTCCAGTTCGATGTAACGGTTGCCGTCGGCGGCGGGCGTCCACGGGTTGCCGCCCTTGATATCCGGCCCCGGCCCCGACGTGGTCTGCCAGCCGCTCAGCTCGGCGTTCTGGTGATGACGGTCATGATGGCGGTGGTGGTGGTGATGATGGCCGTAACCGCGGTCGTACGAGACGTCCTCGAAACTGCCGTTTTCAACCAGATTAACGCCGTAAACCGTGTCCGCCATGGGGAGAGAGCCTTTTGATTAACAAAGTAAACGGCGCAGGGCGCGCCGTTTTTCGTCAGGTGATGTATTCAGTGTCGGCACGTTATGCGTGAAACCTGACCAGACCCTTACAAAGCCACGGTTTTTAACGGGAAATCCTCTTGCCTGACTGGGGTTCGGCTGCTTCTCTGGCGCATTGTTTCGACGAAGGAGCGGCCCCGGCCCATGTGGAAGAACATTGCGCTGATCCCGGCAGCGATGCTGATTGCCTTTGTCGTGTTCGAGGCGCTGGCGCGTTTGTGGTTCGTGGTGCCGAATCCGTATCCGGTCAAACCGGGGCTTCTGGTCCTTGATCAGCGCGGCTTCTGGATGCCGGAGCCCGATTATCGCGGCAAAATGGACAACCGGATCGATTTTCAGGACAAGACCCTGACCGTGACGGCAGATGGTGTGCGCCGGACCCCGTGTGCGGATGACATTGCCGACGCGGCGCAGCGGATTTTCATTCTCGGCGACAGTCAGACGTTTGGATTCGGACTGAGCGACGACGAAACGTGGGCCAACAAGTTGCAATGCGCGCTCTCGCAAGCAGGCGCCAATCCGCCGCGAATTTACAATCTGGGCGTTCACGGCACCAACATCGACCAGTACGTGATGCGTGGGTTGCGCCAGATCGTGCCGACGATTCGCAAAGGCGATCTGGTGGTCGTCGGCGTGACATGGAACGATCTGATCACGCCTATGCCGCCGGAATGGATCGGCAGAGCGCGCGCCGATGCCGCGTCCCCCGGGGACGGTGGAAACGGGCTTGCGCCAAAATTGACCAATCCGCTCCGGCGCGCCGGGGAAGCGACATGGCGTTACCGGTTTTACCGGGCGAGCGGCATTCTGGTTCCCTCGGTATCGTCGCTCAAGGCGTTCGCCGAGTCGCTGAGCTATTCGTCGGTGATCGCGCGGATTGCCTTGCCGCGGCTTCGGCTTTTGTACTACCGGTTTCGCGCCGACGATGCGTTTGCCCGCAAACTCGACCCCGATGCGGTCGACGGCAATATGGAAATGCTGTCGATCCTGAACGGTGCGGTCACGGCGAAAGGCGGGCAGATGATCGTTTATTTGCTGAGCAACCGGCTGTTCTTCGACGACACGTACTATCAGGCCTATTCAAAAGGCGGCGAGAGCTTTCCCGCGCAGGATTACATGTCCTATCTAACGGCGCCCTATTGTGCGCGGCTGGGCATGGCGTGCATCAGCGACTTCGACGCGCTGGCGACTCCGGGGCCGGATACGTATACGTTTCCCTTTGATGGGCATTATAACGCGGCGGGTGCCGATGCCGTGGCGCGGTATCTCGGCCGATACCTTACGCGTGAATGCGTTGCCGACGGGCATCCCTGCCTGCTAGGTCAACGATAGATCATGAACAACGGAACCGGCGAAGTGCGTGACGCAAAGACGGACATCATCGCGATAGCGTGCATCGGCGCATTTCCGCTGATGGCGACGTTTTTGGAAAAAGGCGTTGTCGTGCTTCTCGCCGTGCTTGGTCTGGCCGGGCTGATTGCCGCGGTCCGCGCCGGACAGGCGGCGCGACTCATGTCGCGTGGTGCCTGGATCCTTGCCGCGGTGACGCTGGTCTGGATCGGCTATTGCAGCATCGATACGTTTAACGGCCAGCCGACCACGGCCAAACTGCTGTCGCTTGCGGTGCTGGTGTTGCTCGGCGCCGGGGCGGTGTGGCTCTCGCGCGGCATGCCCGAAGGTGCCCGCGCCCGTGTGCTCAAGGTGCTGACAATCAGCGGCGCTGTGTCGATGGCGTTGATTGCCGTTGCCTGGTTGATCGTCGCGACCGGGAACAGGCAGCTGATCGGCACCAATCGCTCGGATATTCTGTCGCTGTTTTCCGCCGGCATGGTCATCATCGCCATTGTCAGCCCGGCGGTGATCGCACATTTGCTGGCCGGTGGGCGCACGTGGCAAGCCTGTGGTTTCGCCGTCGCCATGGCCGTCGTTGCCGCGCTCAGCAGCTCGAACGCGGCGGTGCTGGGCATTGCCGCCATGGCCGTCGCGGCGGGGCTGGTGTGGAAATTTCCGCGCATCATGCCGCGCGCCATTGCCGTCGCCTGTGTCGCCGGGACGCTGTTGCTGCCGGGGGCGATTACGTTGACCATTCGGGCGATCGACGACGGCTATCGTCCGCTGGTTGACGAGACGCATGCCACCGATCCCGATGGTCTCGCAGGATCGTTCGGCCATAGGTACTATATCTGGCGTTTCGCGACCGAACGCGCCGCTGAGCGGCCCGTGACGGGCTGGGGCTTCGATTCCTCGCGGGCGATCCCGGGTGGCCATGAGACAATCGCCATCGGCAAGGAACTGATGCCGCTGCATCCGCACAACGCGACCCTGCAAATCTGGCTGGAACTCGGCATACCGGGGCTTGTGCTGGCCGCCGGCGTGCTCTGGCTGCTGTTCCGCCACCGACTCGATGCATCGGGCGGTGTGGCGGACGCATATGTGAAGCCGCTGATGCTGCTCTGCGTTTGCGTTACCTGGAATGCGACCTTCGGACTTTGGCAGTCATGGTGGCTCTCGGCGCTGGCGCTGGCGCTTGCCGTGATGTTCCTGTTCGAAAGACGGCCCGGCGAGCGGACAGACGCATAGTATTCAGGCCGCGCCGCATCGATCTGCGATGACGTCTGTTTAACTCCCGGCTTATATCTGGAATAGTTCTAATCGACGGTTTTCGAAACACTCTGACCCGGTGCCGGTGAAAGTACACGCATGTCCCTGATTACCGAGACGGCAATTTTCCTGGGTGCGGCGGTGGTCGCGGTGCCGCTGGCCAAGCGGTTGGGGCTGGGATCGGTGCTCGGGTATCTTATTGCCGGTGCGGCGATCGGCCCGTGGGGGCTTCGTCTCGTCAGCGACGTCGACAGCATTCTGCACTTCGCAGAATTCGGTGTCGTGTTGCTGCTGTTTCTGATCGGTCTGGAATTGCAGCCTGGTCGTCTGTGGACCATGCGCCGCCCGGTGTTCGGGCTGGGCGGGGCGCAGGTATTGACCAGCACCGTGTTGCTGGGCGTCTGCGTGCATGCCTTCGGCGTGCCGTGGCAGGGGGCGTTGGCGCTCGGTCTGGCGGCATCGCTGTCATCGACCGCTTTCGCCCTTCAGATCATGTCCGAGAAGGGACACCTGACCAGCCGGTATGGCCGCGCCGCGTTTTCGGTGCTGCTGTTTCAGGATATCGCCGCCATCCCGATCATCGCGCTGGTGCCGTTATTGGGCGGCGGTGCCGACATGAGCGGCGCCGACATCTGGATCGACGGGCTGACCATTGCCGGGGTCATCGCCGCGGTGATCTTTGTCGGGCGCTATCTGCTGAAGTTCGTGTTGTCGAATATCGCCGAGACCGGGCTGCGCGAAATCTTCACCGCCTGCGGTCTGCTGACGGTGGTCGGCACCGCGCTCTTGATGCAGTCGGTCGGGCTGTCCATGGCGCTGGGCGCGTTCCTGGCCGGTGTGCTTTTGGCCGACAGCGAGTACCGCCACGCCCTCGAAGCGGACATCGAACCGTTCAAGGGGCTTTTGCTGGGGCTGTTCTTCATCGCGGTGGGCATGTCGGTCAACTTCGGCCTTCTGGTGACGGAATTTCTGATCGTCATCGGCCTGGTCATCGGGCTGGTCACGATCAAGGCCGCCGTGCTGTGGGGGCTCGGTTATGTGAACGGGCTGGACGGCGTGCAGCGGCGCAATTTGGCGATCGCCATTTCCCAGGGCGGCGAGTTCGCCTTCGTCATTCTCGGCCTTGCCGTCGGCGCCGGGGCGCTGGCGCGCGGCCATGCGGACCTGGCGATCCTCGTCGTCACGCTGTCGATGGCCGTGACGCCGTTGCTTTATCTTTTGTCGGAACGGCTCATCAAGGCCCCGGCGCCGGACGTGCCGGACGAGATCATTCCCGAGGAACTGGAACACCCGGTGATCATCGCCGGTTTCGGCCGTTTCGGTCAGATCATCGGCCGGATGCTGCGCGCCAAGCGGATCGGCTTCACAGCGCTGGAGCTGGATCCGAACCAGATCAACTTCGTCGCCAACTACGGCAACAAGATCTACTACGGCGATTCCACGCGCTACGACGTCATGTATGCGGCGGGGGCGCACAAGGCCAAGGTGCTTTTGCTCGCCGTCGACGATGCCGATCAGTCGGTGAAGACGGCGGAGCTGGTCAAGCGCCGCTTCCCCAACCTGACGGTGATCGCGCGGGCCCGCGACCGCCAGCATGCGTACCGGTTGATGGAGCAGGGCGTGACGCACGTTATCCGCGAGACGTTCCACAGCGGCATCGAAGCCGGACGGCTGACGCTGGAAAGCATCGGCTTTGCGTCACGCGATGCGAAGCACATCGCCGAGCTGTTTCGCGATCACGATGAACGCCGCCTCAAGAACCAGTTCGGCGATCACACGGACGAAAAGGCATTTCAGGCGGCGGCCAAGGTATGGGCCAACGAGTTGGAAGAAATCTTCGCGCAGGATGCCGCCGAGGATCAGCCGGAAGACGACGCGAAGTCGTAGCCACGCTGCTGCGGATACGCTTCCTAACCGTTACCCTGAACCTTCTCACCGCCACCCTGATCCTAACCGTCACCCTGAACTTGATTCAGGGTCCATGATCTGCTCGGCGGGATGATGGCGCGGAAGGCATGGGTCCTGAACCAAGTTCAGGACGACGTCAGTTGCTTGCTCCAACCAAGGCCGTCATTCCGGCGAAAGCCGGAATCCAGAGCGCCGGTCAAGCTGGACCCCGGCATTCGCCGGGGTGACGCGCCAGAGTATGGCGTGGCCTACTCGATCCGATGCACGAGCCGGGCGCGGATGGTGCCGTCCAGCGCGCGGATGTCGGCGAGGATATCCTCGGCATCGGCGACCGCGCCGTCGGCGTCCAGCACCACGTAACCGATATCGCCCTCGGTCTGGTAATACTGACCGGCGATGTTGGTGCCGTGCTTTGCGAACACTTCGTTGAGGCGCGTCAGCTCACCGGGCAGGTTCTTTTGCACCTGCAGAAAGCGCGTGCCCGCCGGGCGCGGCGGCAAAAGGACCTGCGGGAAGTTCACCGCGCCGACCGTGGTGCCGATGTCGGAATAATCGGCCAGCTTGCGCGCCACTTCCTCGCCGATGCGCTCTTGCGCTTCCTCGGTCGAGCCGCCGACGTGCGGCGTCAGGATGACGTTATCGAGACCTTGCAGCGGCGATGTGAAGGCTTCCTTGTTCGACCCCGGCTCGGACGGAAAGACATCGATCGCGGCCCCGGCAAGATGCCCGGACTTGAGCGCCCCGGCCAGCGCCTCGATATCGACGACCTTGCCGCGCGCATTATTGATCAGGTACGCGCCTTTTTTCATGGCGGCGATTTCGTCGGCGCCGATCATGCCGCGGGTCTCGGCTGTGTCCGGCACGTGCAGCGACACCACGTCGGCTTCGCCCAGCAATTCGCCCAGCGAGTTCATCGGCTCGACATTGCCGTGGCGCAGCTTGTCGGTGTGATCGTAATAGACGACGCGCATGCCCATGGCTTCGGCCAGCATGGAAAGCTGCGTGCCGATGTTGCCGTAACCGACGATGCCGAGCGTCTTGCCGCGCACTTCGCGCGACCCCACGGCGGATTTTTCCCAGCCGCCGGCGTGCGCCGCCGTCGAGCGCGGGAACGTGCGCCGGAACAGCATGACGATCTCGGCGATGGTCAGCTCGGCGACCGAGCGCGTGTTGGAAAACGGCGCGTTGAAGACCGGCACGCCGCGCCGTTGCGCGGCATTTAAATCAATCTGGTTGGTGCCGACGGAAAAGCAGCCGACGGCGACCAGGCGCGTCGTCGCTTCCAGAACCTGTTTCGTGATCTGCGAGCGGGACCGTATGCCGAGGATGCGGGTTTCCTGCAGCGCCGCGACCAATTCGTCGCCGTCCAACGCGGTGGCCAGACGTTCGACGTTCTGATAACCGGCCTTTTTCAGGGTCTCGACGGCGCTGTCGCTGATGCCTTCCAGCAACAGGACCTTGATCTTGTCCTTGGACAAAGAGGGGTTCTGAATATCGCTCATGATGGTATGCCGGCCAATGGTTTTTGGATGCCGGTGTTCATAGCCTCTTCGCACCTGCAATACAATCGGGGATTGGGAGGTGAATATTTACCCGTCATCCCGGCCGCACGGCGAACATGGTTCGACGGAGAGCCGGGACCCATTGCAGAGTCGGAGCCTGCGTCGCCATGGGTCCCGGGTCATGGCGGCAAGGCCGCCGTGCCCGGGATGACGAATTGAAAAATATCTCAAGTCGCACCGTGAAGAGGGGAGCTACAGAGATTTCAGCCAGAATTTAAGCGGTTTTTCCGTCTCGAAGTCCCGGTCGATGTCTTTCCATGAGAAATGGCAGACGAGATCCTCTCTCGGCGCATAACCGAAATGCCGCCAGACATCATCGAGCGGGCGGGCATCGGCCGGTTTCAGCGGGTGATCGGCAGGCCGCTCGACGCCGCAGAACGCCCCTGTGTCGAAACCGCCCAGCGCCCGGGCGTGCGCTTCGCGCCCGTCGAAGAACCGCCGGTATAACCCCTGACCCCGGTATCCGGGCAGCAGCACCGACTCGGCACAGTAAAAGATCGTCTCCGCCGCGATCGCCGCGTCGGCGAACGGCTGTTTGATTTCGTCGTGCTCGTCGCAGAGCGGCAGCCCCGTCGACGCGCCGATCATGTCGTCGCCGTCGAAAGCGGCAATGCACACCGCACCGGCGGACGCGGCGAAGTCGGCCAGATAGCGCCGCTCGTAGTCGAGATCGCCGTCGTACAGATACGGCCAGTCGCGAAATACCCGTATGCGCAGCCGGGCGATGCCGTCCAGATGCTCGGCAAGCCCCGACGCGGGCGTCAGCGTACGGACGTCGAGCGGCATCGGTCTCAGCCTGCCTTGCGATGCACCATGCCGGACGACGCCTGAAAGCGCCGGGCGAACTGGTCGCGGATATGGTTGGCCAGCTCTCGCACGATCTCACTGGATTGGCTGGTGCGCACATGCAGATTGATGTGGAACGGTGTCAGCCGCGGCAGGCCGCTTTCCTCGCCGAGAATATGAATGTGCGATGGCACCGAGCTTTTAAGCAGCGAGGCGACCGCCAGGTCGGCTTCGAGCGTCGCCAGCAAGGCGTCCTGCGTGCCGACCGGACCGACCACCCGCCAGTCGCGCCCGTCGCGTTCCAGCGCCGAGACCATGGCCGCGCGGAAGGTGCAGGTGCCGTCGGTGACGCCGACGGGCAACGGCTTTTCATGTACGGCCCGGCCGCTCGCGCAGCCGACCCAGACCAACTCGTCGGTCAACAGCCGTTCGGCGCCCGCCGGGGTATCCATTTCTGTGGTCAACGCCATATCGATTTCACCGGCGGCGAGCCGCTCCAGCAGCTTCGGGCTGGACTTGCAGTGCAGGTCCAGTCTGACGCGCGGCCAGGCATCGTTGAAGCTGCGCAGGATCGGCGGCATGAACGGCCGCACGATGTCGCGCGGAACACCGAGCCGTACCGTGCCTTCGAAGTCCGGGGCGCTCATCAGCCCCCAGATTTCGTCGTTCAAGGCAATCAGGCGGCGTGCGTGCAGCAACAATCGTTCGCCTTCCGCGGTCAGCGACAACTGCCGGTGCTCGCGGTCGAACAGGTCCTTCTGCAAAAGCTCCTCCAGCCGCTTGATCTGCTGGCTGACGGCGCCTTGGGTGAGGTTCAAAAGCCGGGCGGCGGCGGTCATGCCGCCGGTCTCGGCGGTGGCGACGAAGGCGCGCGCCAGCGCGACATCGATGTTCCTGAGCGGAATGGGCGGTTCATTAGAGTTCATAATAATACTTATAAAACAAATTTCATTCCGTAATGCAAGAGGATGCGTCATGGTCCGCCCCAACAGCCGCACGGACACGGCAAGCGACCATGAAAAACCCGGTTATCGGGTGGGTGGCGACGGCGGTTTCGTGTTTCGTAGCGGCAATGCAAACGGAGAAAGACGATGACACATTACGTACAAGCATTGGACGCGTCGGCACGGTTTTCGGCCCCCCGCCGTGGACTGGCCGGACAAATGGTGCTGACGCTCGTCCTTGCCCTCAGGGTGCGGCGCGAACGCCGGCAACTGGCCGCACTGAATGATGCACAACTGGCCGACCTGGGGCTGACGCGGGCTGATGCGCAACGCGAATCCCGCCGCGGACTGTTCGATATCCCGGCGCAGCGGAAAGCGGCGCTGTACTTGTGAGCGGGATCAACGACACTCCCGATGCGTTTCGTGGTACGCTTGTGCAAACACGTACACGATCTCATCGGGGGGAGACGGCATGATCGATCACGTTTCGGTTGCGGTCAGCGATCTGGCGAAAAGCGCGGCGTTCTATGAAGGCTTGCTGGCGACGCTCGGCTACGCGCGGCTGGTGGAGCGTGATTACGCCGTCGGTTTCGGCAAGCGCTACCCCGAGTTCTGGATCAACAAGCGCCCCCGTATGGCGCCGGTTGCCGTCGATACGGGCGTGCACATCTGTTTACGCGCGGCGTCCGAAGACGCGGTGCGGGCGTTTTATGGAGCGGCTGTGCGTCTTGGCGGCGCCGACGACGGCGCACCCGGGATGAGGCCCGCAGCGACGCGGGATTATTTTGCTGCCTTCATCCGTGATCCGGACGGCAACAAGATCGAAGCAGCGACGTTTCCGCGCGACTGATTTCGGTTATGCCGGGCGGCCTGCGAGCCGCTTGTCATGCCGGGCGGCCTGCGAGCCGCTTGTCATGCCGGGCGGCCTGCGAGCCGCCACGCCACCCGCTTCCTGATGTAATCGAGGCCGAAGATCAGCGGCACGCCGAGCCACGCGGTCAAATACACTTCGGTGGCGACCGGCCCGGTGCCGAGCACCTTGCCGACCCACGGTGTATAAAGAATGGCCCACGAGAACACGATCTCGAAGCAGATGCCGAACACCATCAGCCGGTTGCGCAACACGTCCATGTCGATGCCGGTGCCGTAGCGCGAGCGTCTGCCGAACAGGTTGCCGATCTGCATTAACAGGATCGACGCCAGCGCGATGCCGGTCGCCGAATGATACAGTGGATCGTTTGCCGCCAGTTCCGCGCCCCATGTCCAGCCGCCGTCGAACAACACCCAGAAGAACAGCGACATCGAGAACGCAGCCTCGATCAGGCCCAGAAACAGATAGCTGTGCGCGATCACCGGCAGCGTCAGCAGTCCTTGCTTGCGCGGGCGCGGCGGCTCCTTCATCGCCTGGCCGTCGGGCTTTTCCTGACCCAGCGCCATCGACGGCACGATATCGGTGCCGAGGTCGATGGAGAGAATCTGGATCACGGTCAGCGCCAGCGGCACCGGGAACAGCATATACAGCAGGTACGGCACGATCTCCGGGCCGTTCGATACCAGCACGTAGTTGGTGAACTTGCGAATGTTGGCGAAGATCGTCCGGCCTTCCTCGATCCCGGCGACGATCGATGCGAAGTTGTCGTCGAGCAGAATGACCTGCGCCGCTTCGCGCGCGACATCGGTGCCGTCCTTGCCCATGGCGACGCCGACGTCGGCGGATTTCAGCGCCGGGGCGTCGTTGACCCCGTCGCCGGTCATGGCGACCACCAGGTTGCGCCGGTGCAGGGCGCTGACGATCTTCATTTTCTGTTCCGGCGTGGTGCGGGCGAACACGGCGGTGCCGTTCTCGAAGTGCTGCACGACTTCTTCCTCGCGCATCTTTTCCAACGCATCGCCGTTCAGCACACCGGCGCCCGGCGCAACGTCGTCGGCCAGCATCCCGGCACGGCGCGCAATGGCTTCGGCCGTGGCCGGGTGATCGCCGGTGATCATCACGGTACGGATGCCGGCGCTGTGGCACTTGGCGACGGCGTCGGGCACCTCGGCGCGGAGCGGGTCTTCGAGGCAGATGAAACCAAGCAGCGTCAGCCCACTTTCGATGTCCTTGAGGTCGGTGCCGTCCGCCGGTACCGCGTCGAGGTTCTTCGCGGCGACGGCGATCACCCGATAGCCCTTGCGGGCCAGATCGGACACCGTGTCTTCACACGCGGCGAGGCTCTTGGCATCGGCCGGTTGCGCGCCTTCGGGGGCGCCGGTGGCGACGGCGGTGACGAGCGGCCGCAGGGACTCCCACGCTCCCTTCACGGTAAGCCGCGTCGCACTTGCGGACGGCCCGCTCTTGCTCAATATCCCGGCGGCGCGGCGCTTGGCGACGTCGAAGGCATACCGGCGCACCTGACAATCGAGCACGTCGGCAGGGTCGTTTCCGGCAGCGGCAATGCGCGTGGCAATGGCGACGTCCAGCGGATCGCCGTTGTAACCTGTATCGGTGCGTGTCAGATCGGATGCGCCGACGGCGGCATCGAGAACGCCGCGCTGCATGGCCGCATCGGCGTCATCCGTGGCCATCGGCGCCGTGACGCGGACGACTTCGAGCCGGTTGAGCGTCAGCGTGCCGGTCTTGTCGGTGCAGATGACATGCACCGAGCCCAGCGTCTCGACGGCGTTGAGGCTTTTCACCAGCACGTTGCGCTTGGCCATGCGCAGACTGCCCATGGCCAGCGACAGGGTGAACGTCGGCAACAGGCCTTCCGGCACGTTGGCGACGATGATCCCCATCATGAATACCAGATTGACCCACAGCGACTTGTCTGTGACGACGCCATAGGTAAAGAACGTCAGGCCCATGGCGACGGCAATGACGGTGAGGACGCGAACCATCTGCCCGGTCGCGCGCTCCAGCGGCGACGCGGCGCGGCGGATGCCTTGCGACAACATGGCGATGCGCCCGAACTGACTGCGGAAACCGGTCGCAAAGACCACCGCAAGGCCGGAGCCGCGCAACACCGTGCACCCGGCAAAGAGCAGGTTGCGGGCATCCGTCAATGGCTTCGCCGATGCCGCGCTGCTCAGCGACAGCGGGTTCGATTCCCCGGTCAGCGGCGCGTTCGATACGCTCAGGTCGTGGCATTCGACGAGCCGCGCATCGGCGGGAATGCGGTCGCCCTCGCGCACCGTGATGACGTCGCCCGGCACCAACTCGGCGGCATCGATTTCGCGTTCCTGGCCGCCGCGCCGCACACTGACGCGGTGCGGCAGGTATTTGCGCAGTTCCTCCATGGCCCGCTCGGCGCGGTATTCCTGAAAGAAGCTGAACAGCGCGTTGAGGATCGAAACACCGAGCAGCGCCCAGCCGAGCAGGGCCATGCCCTCGCCGGGCTGGATATACTCGGCGAAGAAACAGATTGCCGCCGAGATATCGAGCAGGATGGTGAAGAAGTTGGTGAACTGTCGGGCGAGACTGCGCAGCCACCACAGATTGTCGGTGACTTCGATGGAGTTGCGCCCAAGCGTGGCGGTCCGTGCCGTCACCTCGGCGTCGTCGAGACCTGCTTCGGTGCTGCCGAGTGCGCTATAGACGTCGGCGACCTCCAGATTTTGGATCTGCCCGCTTTCCGCGCCGGGGGCGCCGGTTTCCGCATCCGCCGCCGTCATGACCGGCCCGCCTTGCGATAGACGGCGACGTCGCTGGGGGCGTTGCGCATCAATGACTCGACCGGGTGGGAAAACGACAGGCCGCGCGAATGCAGCGGCGGCATTTCCAAAAGCGTCAGGCCGCTGCGATAGCGCCCGGCCTCGACCGCGATCTGCTTCGGCCAGTCGTCTGAGACGCGCACATGGGTGTCCATCCGCGCGCGGTCGAGCGGCATTTCATCGGTCAGCACCGCTTCGGCGCGATCGACGATGGCTTGCGCGGCGTGGCGAAGACGCCCGGCCTCGGCATCGCTCAGATGCGCGAAGCGCCAGTGCGAGACGGTTTCGACATAGACCACGTCGAGCCGCTCGATGCCGGACACCAGCGGCTTCACGAACGGGACCGCTGCCGCCGCGCCGCCCGTTACCGCGTCATCGCCGTCAAGCGCCAGCAAGACCCGCTTTGGATCGCCCAGTAGACCGGGCTGCAAAACATGGATCGACAACACGTCGTATTCGCGCTGGCGCAACAGCCGCTCCGAGATGGTGCCCGAAAGCATACCGCGCCGCCCGCCCTGCGCTCGCGCACCGCACACGACCAAGGCGCCGGCTTCGCCCCGCAAGTGCGCATCCAACCCGCCGAACACGCCGTGCTGCATCGGCAGAATGCGCACCTCGACGGCCACGCCCATGCGTTCGCCGAGCCCGGCGAGCCGTTCAAGCCGGGCGTGCAGCGGTTCGCCGGAAATGTTGGCGTCCTCGACATGCGCGACGACAAGCCGCTGTTCCACCGTGCCGGCGGCGATATGAAGCGCGTAACGGGCGATCCAGTCGCCGTTCAGCGATCCGTCATGGGCGAGAAAGACAGTCATGACCTTTATGTTCCCGATCGATATGCAACGGTCAAGCTATGCGCGCCGTCCCTGGCCGTCATTGATTTAGATTAATTGCGCATCGCCACGTTCGCCACGCCCGGAGATCGTCAAGCGACGATGAGGACCTGTTTCGGGGCTTCTATCCGTGATCTCGACGGTAACCGGATCGAGGCGGTGACGTTTCCGTCATAGCGCCGGGCGGCTCAGTTCAGGCGCGGCGCCGTGGCCGACAGGCCGGTAATGATCTCGCTGGTTTCCTTGCGGCTCGGTTCCTCGCCGCTTTCGATGATGTCGCGCATGGCGCGGCTGTAGCGCTGGGCCTCGGCGGCATCCATCTCGCCGGCGACTTCACTGTCGTTGAGGAACAATTCGAAGGCTTCGGAAATGTGCGTCACCGACATGAAACCGAAGCTGCCCGCCATGCCCTTGAGGGTATGGGTGGTGCGCTTGATTTCGGCGACGTGCCCGTCGATGCGGCCGGCGGCGATTTCGTCGATGGCGTCGTCGATGGAATCGAGCTTGACGAGTGCGCTCACGACAAAACGTTCGCGAAGCGAGCTGCCGATGATATCCGTGCCTTTGTCCGTCATGTCTCTCATCGTATTTCCACTCGACCGCAGCCACCCACGGCGGCGCGGCGATTTCCATAAAAATCGAGGCTAGGGAAGCAGCAAAAGCGCCGTTTTGTAAATACGTAGATATCCTGAGCCGAAATACCAAAAAATTGCGCCGGGCGCTTGGCGATGGTGCCGCCGCGCGCGGTGCGTATACTGATGGCGTGAGCGAAAAGGACAGATATGCACGCACGTACCGATGAAACCGTCGTCCTCGCGCTTTGGGGCGCGGCGCTTGTGCTGTCGGCGATTGCGCCCCGCGACGTGGCGACGTGGTTCCTCGAAGTGCTGCCGGTGCTGATCGCCGCGCCGCTGATCTGGTTCACGCGCACTTCCTTTCCGCTGAGCCGGATATTGCTGTGGTGTGCCTGCGGGCACGGGCTGATCCTGATCATGGGCGGGCATTACACGTACGCCGAGGTACCGCTCGGGTTCTGGCTACAGGACGTGCTCGGCTTCGCGCGCAATCCCTACGACCGCATCGGCCACCTGGCGCAGGGCTTCGTGCCGGCGTTGCTGACCCGGGAAATCCTGATCCGTAAAACCGACCTCAAGCGCGGACGGATGATGTTCGTGCTGGCGTGCTGCGTGCCGCTTGCTTTCAGCGCCTTTTACGAAATGATCGAATGGTGGGCCGCCGTGATCATGGATCAGGACGCCGAGGCGTTCCTCGGCACCCAGGGCGATCCGTGGGATACGCAATGGGACATGTTCCTGGCATTGTCCGGCGCGGTCCTGGCGCAGGTCTCTCTGGCGCGGGTCCAGGATCGCCAGCTTGGTGCGATGTCGACGCGTTAAGATACGTATCTGCGTTGCCGGTACAGGTTTCTTCAGCCAGTTCCGCTTTGAAGCCTGGGCGCGTCTTGATGTCGAGGTGGGCGATTGTTCTGCCGCCGATGGGCGGCGTGTCGACCTGCGTTCCGTTTAAGCTGGGGAGCTGGAACGCAGGCGACACAACCGCCGGACGCCGGGGGGCGTTTATCGCTAGGGGCTTACTTCTTTTCTTCGGCGATCATCATCGCCGTCGCGGCATCGACCTTGGCCGCGGCCGACGCCTGAAGGGCGCGGTTGACTTTGGCTTCGAGCGCCGAGAGGCGGTTTTCCGTCTCGACCGAAGCGCACGCGCTCAGGCCCGAAACCAGTGCCAGCGCGATGCCGGCGTGCATGACTTTCTTAAACATATAAAGAACTCCTCACTCGTCCGTCTTTGTGATGTCCGCAAAACCTACCTGCCGCGTATGACGCTCTTTTTGCGGTTTCGTGCCGGGGACATGACGATTGAGTGACGGAATTCAGGAAGCCGTGGATAAGTCGCGGGCGACCTTGATCAGCGCCTCGATGGTGCGGCGTTTGGCGTGGCGTTTCAGGCACACCAGCGTCACCAGATTGGTGCCGCGCAGATCGCGGATCGGCAGCGCCGAGATGCGGGCGTCGCCGGCGGCCTCGCGCTCTTGCATGAAGCCGAAACCCAGTCCGTGCGCACAGGCCTCGCGGACCGCTTCGCGGCTGCCCAGTTCCATCACCGGGTCGATTTCGATGTTCCGTTCCTTGAGCGCGGCTTCGAGGATGCTGCGCGTGTTGGAGCCGCTTTCGCGCAGGATCACCGGCTGCCCGGCAAGATCGGCCAGCGCGATGTCGGCCCGCGCCGCCCACGGATGCGTGGCGGCGATGACGCAGACCATGTTCTGGCGCAGCACGTCGACGATATGCAGCCGTTCGTCGGCGGGCGGGTTGGCGAGCACACCGGCATCGACGCGCTGGTGCATGACGTCTTCGAGCGTTTCGTGTGCGTTGCCGAGCTTCATGCGCACATCGACCCCCGGATGGCGGGCGCGGTACTCGGCGACCAGATCGAGCGCCACGTGCGGGCCGTCGGCGGCGATATTCAGGTGCCCCTGGCGCAGTGCCGACATGCCGCCCAGATACTCGGCAATTTCCGCTTCCTCGGCGAACATGCGCGTCGTCAGCTCGAACAACTGCTCTCCGTCGCCGGTCAGCGTGGCGCCGCCGCGCGCGCGGTTGAACAGGCTCAACCCGTAGGTTTCCTCAAGCGCCTGCACATGCAAGGTGACGGCCGGTTGGGTCACGTGCAGCGCCTCGGCGGCGCGGCTGAAGCTGCCTTCGCGGGCGACGGTATGAAAGGCGCGGAGCTGAATAGGGCGCATGAGAATAGTTAGCTTTATATAAGTTTTATTACAAGTAGTGACTAATAATATTAATTTGATTGGAATGCCGAACGCCCTGACAATGCCTTCAACGTAACCGCCACAGCAAGGGACACGGGTATGGACAGCAAGCCGGGCAACAAAGAGGCCATCGGCCAGATCGGCATTCCGCTGGTGCGCGCGACGCCGGAAAATCTGCAGGGCCTGGGCGTGATGATATCGCATCCCGACGAAGTCAATGTCGAGATCGTGCGTTGGCCGGCACAGGGCTGGCGGCCGGTCGACAGCGACACCGGTGACGAGGCCGGGACCACCGAAGGCCTGTTCGAGTTCTGGTGGGAAAACAACGTGCTCAACGGCAAGAACAATGCGGTCCACGATCAATACATCATGGCCGTCGATGCGCGCTTCCCCGAAGCCTTCGATGCCGAAGTCGCCAAGACCATCGCCGAAGCCGACGCCGGGCGCGAGGCGGCGCTGCTGTTTCACGCCAATTACCACCCCGACGGCGGGCAGTTGTTCTTTCCCCAGGACAAGGCGCCGTTCGTCGTGCCGCTGGCACCGCCCGGCGACGACATCACGCCTGAAAGCTTTACCGCGTATTGGTTCGATGGATCGCACGGGCTCTATATCCATCCCGACGTCTGGCACGAAACCATGCTGCCGTCGTTGAAGCGCACCACGTTCTTCGACCGCCAGGGCCGGGTACATGCCCGCGTCAGCGTCGATTTCGTCGGCGAGTTCGGTGCGTATCTGCGTGTGCCCTTGAAATTGGAGGACTGAAAAAGTGAGCGAAGTGACCGTCGATAGCCTTTTCGATGCCCTGTCGGGCGCGGGTGCCGTGCAGTACGGTGCCGAACCGATTACGGAACTGGAGCACGCGCTGCAGATCGCCGAACTGGCGGACGAGATGAGCGGCGACCCGGAGCTGGTCTGTGCCGCGTTGCTGCACGACATCGGGCGCGTTGCCATACGTCAGGACGAAATCTTCGATACCCTGGTGCCGGATCATCTGGGCAAGAAAACCAGCGGGCGCGGCCACCACGATGCCGGCGCCGAATTGTTGCAGGGCCATTTTTCCGAACGCGTGCTGGCCGGTATCCGTCTGCACGTCGACGCCAAGCGTTATCTCTGCACGGTCGATCCCGACTATTACGGCAAGCTCTCGGAAGGCTCGATCACGACCATGAAGATGCAGGGCGGCATGATGAGCGATGAAGAGGTCGAGGCGTTCCGCGCCATACCGTTCAGCGAGGACGCAGTGCAGATCCGGCGCTGGGACGACAAGGCTAAGGTGGCCGGGCTTGAGACTCGCCCGCTCGAACATTGGCGCCCGCTGCTCGAACAACTCATTCACTAAAGCGGGCACTAAAGCAGGCGCCGGCCTCTATCCTTCGAGACGCTCGCCAAGGCTCGCTCCTCAGGATGAGGTGATGAGCCAGGCCTCATCCTGAGGAGCACCGAAGGTGCGTCTCGAAGGATGTGCCGTGACGGTTGACCCTGTGCGCGGGCACGGGGACACTCGCGCCATGAAGCCCACCGTCGTCATTCAATCGCATGCCGCCGATGCGCCGGAGATTGTCCGCCGCGCCAGCGAAAGCGTGCGCGCATGGGCCGCGTCGAACGGTTTCGATTATGCTTTCAAGGGCGACGAGCTGTTCGAGCTGATCTCTGCTGCATGCCGTGAGGCTGCCGGGACACGGATGCAGATGGCGGCGGATATCGCGCGTCTGGCATGGATACAGGCGTTGCTGGACGACGGGGCGCGGCGGGTTGTCTGGCTGGATGCGGATATCTTCGTGTTTCGCCCGGGCGCGCTCTCGGTCGATGTCGACGAAGGCTATGCGTTCGGGCGCGAGCATTGGGTGCAGCCGGGCAAAGACGCCAAGCTCAGGGTCTTTAACAACGTTCACAACGCGGTCCTGGTGTTCACGCCCGAAGGCCGCACGACGCTCGATTTCTATCGTGCCGAGGCGGCGCGGTTGCTGTGCGCCGCCGGGCCGGACGTGCCGGCGCAACTGGTCGGGCCAAAGCTGCTGACGGCGTTGCACAACGTCGTGCGGTTTCCGCTGCTTGAAAGCGTCGGCATGGCCAGTCCGCTGGTGCTTGAAGATCTGTCGAAAGGCGGCGGTCCGACGTGGAAGATGCTCGACGCCGCGCACGGCGGCGAACTGGCGGCGCTCAACCTTTCGACGTCCTTGATCGGCGGTACAACCGACGGGGTCGCGGTCACGGAAACGCTGTTGCATGCGGCGGTGGATAACCTGCCGCGTTGACGCGCGGCTTGCGCTGGCGGCGGCACGGAAAGTGCGCTAGACAGATATCCGCTCTTGAGACGACACAAAAGAAAAGAAACGTTTTGCAGGTTCGGTTTTCCAAACACGACCTGGGTCCAGCCATTGTCGGCGCCATGGCGACGCTGCCGCAAGCGGTCGCTTATGGCCTGATCGCGGTGTCGCCGCTCGGCCCCGACTGGGCCGTGTTCGGAATCATGACCAGTGTCGGCTCGGCGATCTTCTTCTGTATCGTCACCGGATTTTTTTCCTCGAACCCGTTTCTCGTTTCCGGTCCCCGCGCCGTCAATGCGTTGGTGCTGGCGACTGGGCTGCAGACGGCATTGTCGCGCGGCTATTCCCCGGAACAGGCCATCCATCTCGTCTTCACGGGGATCGTCATCGCCGGCGTGTTCCAGTTGCTGGCCGGGATGGCGCGGCTGGGCCATGCGGTTTCATACGTGCCGGTGCCTGTGCTGGCGGGCTTCGTCAATGCATCGGCCGTGCTGGTGTTTCTAAGCTCGCTGCCGATGGTGCTGGGGCTGGCCGGGATGCCGGTGGCGGAAATGTTTCTCGGCGGCGGCATTGCCCAGGCCAGTCTTTGGGCCATCGTCGTCAGCGGCCTGACCATCGGCTGCAATCTGCTGTTCGAAGGCCGGGTGCGCTTCGTGCCGGCAGCGTTGATCGGTCTCATCGCCGGTTCGGGCGTGTATCATCTGGGGCTTGCCTTCGCCGGGGCGGCGCCGGGACCCGAGGTCGGGAGCATCGATCTTTTGGCGCTGGTCCGCATGCCTTTGTTGTTTGATGGCGGTATGTCCGTTCCGCTCCTGCTCGGCGCGGCGGATATTCCGCTGCTGACGGGCCTGTCCATCGGGCTGCTGGCGGCCTTTGACACGGCGTTGTCGGCGGCGGCGCTGGACATGCAGACCGGCAACGAAGGCGACGTGAACAAGGACCTGCGCGTGCACGGGCTGGTCAACATGGCGATGGGGGCGTTCGGGTTCCTGCCGGGTTCGGGGACGCTTGCGCGCTCGACGTCGATCATTCAGTCGGGCGGGAAAACCCGTGCCGCCAACGTCGGTGTCGGTGTAGTGTTCCTCGTCTTCCTGGCGTTTCTGGCGCCGCTTGTGGCGACGCTGCCGTTGTGGGCGACGTCGGGGATGTTGGCGGCAACGGCATTTCAAGCGCTCGACAAGCCGACGATCGAGAAACTGCGCGGCATCGTGCTTCGCCGCGTGCCGTACCCTCGCGTGCTTGCCGGCGACGTCGTGGTGACGCTGGTGGTTGTCGTTGCGGCGCTGGTCTTCAACCTGATTGTCGCTGTCGGCGTCGGCATGGTGCTGGCGGTCATCCTGTTCGTGCTCGGCATGGGCCGCGACCCGGTGCGCCGCACCTTCACGGCGGCGAAAATCCATTCCAAGGTGCAGCGCCCGCAAGCGGAAATGCAGGTGCTCGAACGCGAAGGGCATCGCATCGCCATTATCGAGGTGCAGGGCGCGTTATTCTTTGGGGCATGCGCCCGATTGCAATCGCAAGCGCGCTCCCTGGTTGCGCGCGGTGCCGAGCTGGTCATCCTCGACTTTCGCCACCTGACGTCCATCGACAGCACCGGCTGCGCGTTGCTTCGGACCATCGCCGTCAGTTGCGCCGAGGCGGGCGGGCAGCTTCTGATCAGCTGCGTCGAGCCGGAGCGCCGTGTCGATCCGTCGATGCGCCGCCGTCACGCCAACGGCGCTGCCGCGCCCGTGGGCACGTCGCGTGCGCAGTTGCGCTGGATATGGATCAATCTCGACGCCAACGATGTGATCTCGCTGGTCGGCGAGGAGTGGATTTTCGACGATACCGATACCGCGCTGGCGGCGTGCGAGGAAAACCTACTGAAGCGGCTCGGCCATACGGGGAACTGGGAGAACCGGGGCATAGTCGCGTCGAGCGATATCTTCAAGGGGCTGGCGCGCGAAAAAATCGGAGCCCTCGGCCGCTATACGCAACGCCACCGTTTCGCCGCCGGCGACGTCGTATTCGCGCAGGGCGAGGCGGGGGACAAGGCGTATTTTCTGGTCACCGGGCGTATGGACGTTTTGATCAATATTCCGGGTTCCGTCCGCAAGCGCCGGGTCAGCGCGTTGACCGAAGGCACGCTGTTCGCCGAGATGGGATTGCTCGACGGGGAATTGCGCTCGGCGACGGTCAAGGCGGTGCGGCCATCGGCATGTTTTTCCATCGACGCAGCCGGTTTTGCGCAGTTGCAGACCGACATGCCGGACGTCGCATTGGTGTTGCTGCACAATCTGTCGCGTCAATTCGCCAACCGGCTGCGCCTCGCCAACACGATGATTTCCGAGCTGGAGCAGTAGGCTGCCCTGTATCGTCGTCATCCTGAACTTGATTTGGGATGACGTCGGAAATTGCCGCCGTATGTTCGGCGGAAAGGCGATGAGCCGGTTTCCTCTCCGGCATAAGTGTTTTAGCATCGCGGGATGCTCGATCCGTACACACTCGCCGTTATCTTCGGAACGTTTTTTCTGGCCGGGACCGTCAAGGGGGTTATCGGCCTCGGACTGCCGACCATTTCGCTGGCATTGCTCACCGTCGCTTTCGACCTGACAACAGCGATGGCGCTTTTGCTGGTGCCGTCGTTTGCCACCAACCTGTGGCAGGCGCTGGTCGGCGGCAACGGCGTGGCGATCGCCAGACGCTTGTGGCCGTTTTTGCTGATGGCCACGGTCTGCGTGTGGGCCGGGGCGGCAGCGCTGACGCGCGTCGATCTTGATTTGCTATCTGCGTTGCTCGGTCTGTTGCTGATGCTGTATGCGGCGTTCGGCCTTGGCGGTATGCGGCTCACCATCGCACCGCCGCGCGAAGCCTGGGCCGGGGCGCTGATCGGTGCCACCAACGGTGTGCTGACCGGTATGACCGGTTCGTTCGTCGTGCCCGGCGTGATGTTCCTGCAGGCGATCGGTCTGCCGCGCGATATGCTGATCCAGGCAATGGGCATGCTGTTCACCGTGTCCACGCTGGCGCTTGGCGTGGCGTTGGGGGCGAACGACCTTCTGACGACGGACAACGGGCTGATGTCGGCGTCGGGCGTGCTGCCCGCCGTGATCGGCATGACGGTCGGTCAGCAAATCCGCCACCACTTGTCGGAAGAATTATTCCGCCGCGTGTTCTTCGGGGCGCTTCTGGTGCTCGGCATCTATATCGCCGCCGGTGCTTTGGCGGGAGTCTTCTAGCATGGATGCCATGAGCGCGATTGCATTGGCCCTGGGCGCGGCATGGGCCAGCGGCATCAATCCGTATCTCGCGGTGTTGCTCATCAGCGGTCTCGGCATGACCGGCGCCGTCGATCTGCCGCCCGACCTGGAAGTCCTGGCGACGCCGCCGGTGATTGCCACGGCGGCGGTGTTGTATGCGCTGGAATTCTTTGCCGACAAGATCCCCGGCGTCGACAGTCTCAACGACGCATTGCACACCTTCATTCGCATTCCCGCCGGGGCGTTGCTGGCGATGGGCAGCGTATCGGGCGTCGCCGAGCCGTGGCAGGCCGCCGCCGCATTGATGCTGGGCGGCATCGTCAGCGCCGGGTCGCACGTCGCCAAGAGCGGCAGCCGGGCGCTGATCAATACCTCGCCGGAGCCGTTTTCCAACTGGTTCGCTTCGATCTTCGAGGACGTCATCGTCGTCGTCGGCCTGATGCTGGCACTGTTCAAGCCGGTGCTGTTCCTGATCTGGATGGCGCTGTTCGTGCTGCTTTTGATCTGGCTGTTGCCGAAGCTGGTGCGCGGGTTGCGCGCGATCTGGCGGCGTATTCAGCGGCTGCGCGGTATCGACGATCCCGAACCCGAGACCGGAACGGGTCTTGCGGCGACGTTCAAGGGGCCGCCGGATGCGCCCGCGGCCGGTGGCGGGCCGCCTGCCGAAAGGCCGTGATGCGTGCGCGCCGGAGATTATTTTCCGCCACCGCGATGCTCGCCTTGCTGGGCACCCTCGCCTGGCCGTGCGCCGCGCAGGCACAGGCTGCGCCCGACGAGATTATCCTGCTCGGCTATCCGGACCGAATTGCCGCGCTGAAGGCGCCGGTTAACGTCGCGCTTCGCTACAAGCCCATGGCGCCGCGCCGGTTCGTTACCGACATCGTCTGGGGACCGGAAAAAGCGCCCGGCCTTTATCGTCTGAACGCACAGGGCAGCGTCGAAGTGACGACGGGCGAGGACGGGCCGGTGATGACGCTGAAGCGCGACGCCACGTCGTTTACCTTTGGGCCGAAGACGGTCAGCCGCGCCGACGCCGGCAAGATCGTCGCGGCCATTACGCCGTCGGGCCGGTTCCGCCGTATCGAGCTGCATGTCCCGGGGCTGGATACCAAGGCACACCGTGAACAGTTCGCAATGCTTGGCACCGGGCTGATCGATACCGGACGGGTGCCGCCGTTCAAACGCTTGCAGACCCGTGCCGGTCCTGACGACAGCGGCGGACGGACACAGTTGAAGCGCGAAAAGGACGCGCGTATCGATATTCTTGAAGCGATGCAGCCGCTGCTGGGGTTTGTTTTGGAAAGCGGTGACGCCGGGCTGCATACGGGATCCAGGATGACGGTGCTGCGCCGCGACCTCGGCGATCTGTTCCGTGACGCCGGACCGATCCCGCTGCGCGTCGAGGGCATGGTGGTCGGGCTGGCCGATATCGATAACCGGCGCTTTCTGACGCTCAAGCTGGACCGCGCCGAAATGGCCCCGCCGATGCGCGCCAACATCGATGGTTATGCTTTGATCGACATAGACACCGGGCTACCGGAAACGGTCGTCGCAACCATCGAGCTGGTGGTGTTGCAAGGCACCGACGCCAAGGTGTTTCACTTTGTCGAGCGCCGCGCGTTGATCCCGGAAGCGGAAAAGCCGTAGCGGGAGTGCATCAAAAAACCGTCATTCCGGCACATGCCGGAATCCAGTGCCGCAGGTGCTCTGGACCCCGGCCTTCGCCGGGGTGACGGGCAGTATGTACATGTGTGACTGAAAATCGTCATTCCGGCGCATGCCGGAATCCAGTGCCGCAGGTGGTCTGGACCCCGGCCTTCGCCGGGGTGACGGGCAGTATGTACATGTGTGACTGAAAATCGTCATTCCGGCGCATGCCGGAATCCAGAAATCCGTCTGGGCCTTTCATATACGTACTCATGGAAAAGAAAGGCTATCTATACATCGTTGCCAGCCGCCGGAATGGAACGCTTTACACGGGCGTTACATCGGACCTTGTCCGGCGCATATGGGAACACCGGGAAGGCGTGATATCCGGATTTACGAAAAAGTATGGCTGCAAGACGCTGGTTTATTTCGAAGTGTTCGATGACGTCGTTGTCGCCATTCAGCGGGAGAAGGCGGTCAAGGAATGGAAACGGGCATGGAAGTTAAAGATGATTGAAGAAGTGAACCCGTCATGGCGCGATTTATGGAACGATATTTGCTCTCCCTAGTTTGCCGGATGGCTCTGGACCCCGGCCTTCGCCGGGGTGACGGGCTGAATTAATTGGGGTGACGGCTTTATAGAATTTCCCCACGCATCAGACCTTTAATAAATCCTCGCCAGTCGCTACCTTTCAAACACCATGAAATACAAAAGCATCGCCATTGTTGCGGCGCCGACGCCGGAAGCCGCCGAGGCCCGGATACGCCTCGCCAAGAAGTACGGCAACGATCCCGTCGATGCCGCCGATGTCATCGTCGCACTCGGCGGTGACGGCATGATGCTGCACACCATCCACGATCTGATGGATCGCGACGTGCCGATTTTCGGCATGAACCGCGGTTCGGTCGGGTTCCTGATGAACGAATATGCCGAGGACGGCCTGGAAGAGCGCCTGGCCCGGGCCGACCTGATCGAGCTGCATCCGCTGCGCATGGAAGCGGTCGATGTCGACGGCAAGTCGCATGCCTCGCTGGCCATCAACGAAGTGTCGTTGCTGCGCGAGACCCGTCAGGCGGCAAAGATCCGCATCGTTGTCGACGGCGTCGAGCGGCTGGACGAGATGATGTGCGACGGCGTTCTGGTATCCACGCCGGCCGGCTCCACGGCTTACAATCTGTCGGCGTCCGGGCCGATCATTCCGCTCGGTAACGATTTGCTGGCGCTGACGCCGATCAGCGCCTTTCGGCCGCGTCGCTGGCGCGGCGCACTGTTGCCGTCGAAGGCCAAGATCACCTTCGAGGTGCTGGACGCCGCCGACCGCCGGGTCAGCGCAACCGCCGATTTCCACGAAGTGCGCAACGTCGCGCGTGTCGATATCTCGCAGGCGGCAAACCATGCGCCGCGCCTTCTGTTCGACCCAGAACACAACCTCGAAGAACGGGTACTCCGGGAGCAGTTCAGCGCGTGAGTGCCTACGAAGAAGCCGAAGACCGCCCGGATAAGCCGGATAACCGCGACTGGAAACAGCGCGCGCCGATCATGGTCGCGACCTTGCTGTGGGGGGCCGCCGGGGGGTGGCTGTTCTCGCTCGCCGGGATCCCGCTGGCGTGGATGATCGGCGCCATGATGTTCACCGCCGGTCTGGCGATTTTCGGTGTGCGCCTCAAGGGGCCGGGCAAAAGCCGCGCCATTATGATCACCGTGCTCGGCGTGATGCTGGGCAGCGCCTTCACGCCGGAAATTCTCGAGCATGCGACGAGCTGGATCGTTTCCATCGCCGTCTTGCTGATCTTCGTCGTCATCGTCACGGCGTTTCTCAGCTGGGGGTTCCAGCGCTTTGCCGGGATGCCGAAGCGCGAGGCGCTATTGGCGGCGACGCCGGGCGGCTTCGGCGAGATGATCCTGATCGCCGAGAGCTATGGCATCGACGTGCGCTCGATCTCGCTCATTCATGCGACGCGCGTCATGTTCACGGTGATGCTGATCCCGTTCTATTTTCGCATATTCGAGGGATATACCCCGCCCACCGAGTCGCCGATGGGGACCATCAACGACCTCGGCCTGAGCGACGGGGCAATTCTTGCGGCCTGTGCCACGGTCGGTTATCTGGGCGCCAAGCGTCTTGGCATTCCGGCGGCGGCGCTTTTGGGGCCGATGTTCATCAGCGCCATCGTGCATTTCATGGGGCTGACCACGGCCAAGCCGCCGGGCGAGTTGGTCAATCTGGCGCAGATCGTTATCGGCACCAACGTCGGCTGCCGCTTTGTCGGCGTCGAGCGCCGCCAACTGATCAACCCGGTCGGCGTCGGCATCGTCGGCGCGGCGATCACGCTGGGCCTGGCCATGGGCGCCGCGTCGCTGCTGCACCAGACGACACAGCTCGACTATCACGCCTTGTGGATTTCCTTTGCACCCGGCGGGCTGGCGGAAATGACCCTGATCAGCCTCGCCATGCACATCGACACGGCGTTCGTCTCCACGCACCACATCGTCCGCATCCTGTTCATCGTCATGTCGATCTCGGTGGTGACGCGGTTCCTGTTCGGCAAACCGAAGCACGATGTGAACTGACGCAAGCGGCTCAGGCGCCGCAGCAGTCGGGATCGCCTTCCTGTATCGGCGGGCACGGCACATCCGCATACGAACAATAGACGCAGCAATCGCCGGGCTTGGGCTT
>Ga0209578_10000726_pt1 | contig 36930 bp, 31 predicted proteins | sample tdAd472_FD_187127 | JGI IMG/M metagenome (GOLD analysis project Ga0209578, IMG submission 187127) | Marine sediment microbial communities from the Atlantic coast under amendment with organic carbon and nitrate - tdAd47.2 (SPAdes)... | ecosystem: Environmental > Aquatic > Marine > Coastal >...
GTTATTCAATAAACTCCCAGACGCGGACCCGCAAGATATTGAGTCGCTCATGCCATGGAATATGGAGTGATGGCAAGTGGGTGGTTGGCCTGACGCTTACTACGCTTTAACAAGAACTGTAGCTGCTTTGGTTATCGTTCTTTTAATTTACCAATTATTTAAGAAGAAGTTTATCAGTGGTCTTCGCACTCATTGGCTTGGTTTGATTAATCCGTTCGTTCTTGGACATTCGTTAACGTTCATAATTTCAAGCTACAGCTCGGTTGAATCCTATTTAGATTGTTCAAAGGGCCTGGGTGAGGCTGATGAGTTATAACTGAATCTGGTGTTTGAGGGTTTGAAAAAAAGCGGCGTATCTGGTTGATTTGTTGTCGCCAAACAAGTCAATCAACCAAAAGGATACGCCACCATGAGCAAGAGTAACGTTATTGAATTTGAAGGTCGAGCAGAGAGTACTGATCCGTTGACAGAGGTATTGCGCTCTGGCGTCAGGCAGCTTCTGCAGCAAGCCATTGAGGCCGAAGTGCAAGAGCTGTTGACTGCGCATTCAGACCGGGTGCTGGAAGACGGCAAAGCCGGAGTGGTACGTAACGGTCACCTGCCTGAGCCATACAGCTTTACCGAAATGATTTTAGGATTGAGTGTTTAGACATAACAACGATCGTTTTTAGTGGAGGTATATCTGGTTTTGCACCTGGTTTATTTTCTACGGCCAGAAGTATTAGAACAGGTCTTCGAGCGAAGGGTCACTTGTCCCGTCAGCTTCAAAGAGTTCGAACTGAAAATAGACGAAACAAAGTTCTTAGACGCATAAATAGGCATAGTTCAGCTATAAAAGAACAAGTAGCTACGCAGGCAGTTTGGCAAACAACGAAGTACGTTACTAAGAAAGTAACGAAAAAGAATTTCGATGAGTGTGATTGTAAGTATTAGGGACACTCTGATTAATTCGCGTTTTCAGCGATAATACGACATCGCGCAGAACACGGGTAATAATTACATGAAACAGACATCGCTCACTGACGGCTTCGAGAAGTTTTGCAAGAAAACCCGCAAAGAACAGTTTCTGGACGATATGGAAAGGATCATCCCTTGGAAAGAACTGTGCGAAGCCATCGAGCCGTTTTACCCCAAACCTCAGGGAGCTGGTCGTCGCCCGATAGGCATTGAGCGTATGCTGCGCATCTATTTTTTGCAACACTGGTTCAACCTGTCCGATCCTGCAGCTGAAGAAGTTCTGTACGATTCCCGCGCGATGCGACAGTTCGTGGGCATTGACCTCGGTGAAGAGCCTGCACCGGACGAAACGACGATCTGTAAATTCCGTCATTTGATGGAGAGCCATAATCTGGGCGATCGACTGTTCAACCTGGTCAATCAATATCTCGATGAAAATGGTTTGAAGGTGAACCGAGGCACTATCGTTGATGCCAGCATCATTAACGCGCCAAGTTCCACCAAGAATAAAAAGAAGCAGCGCGACCCGGATATGCACCAGACTCGAAAAGGCAATCAGTGGTACTTTGGCATGAAAGCCCATATCGGAGTGGACAGCAAAACCAAGCTGATTCACTCCGTGGTGGCTACTCCTGCCAATGTTCACGATTCGGTGATTCTGGGAGACTTGCTGCACGGCGAAGAAACCCGCGTCTGGGGAGACTCGGCTTATGCTGGGCAGGGTGATGTCATTTCCGATCATGCACCAAGAGCTAGGGATTTTACCAACAAGAAGGGCAGCCGATACGTCACGCTCAGTGATGCCGATCGATCCAGAAATCGCAACAAGTCGAAGGTGCGCGCCAAGGTCGAACATATCTTTGGCGTGATGAAGTGCCGATTTGGCTTCACCAAGGTGCGGTACAAGGGGCTGGATAAAAATGCCCATCATTTGTTTGTATCTTGCGCGCTGGTGAACCTTGTCATGGCTAAGAAAACGCTATTAAGAAAACAAAAATTATTACTGCAGGGGTAGTACGCCTGCTGAACGGCCATCAGGCTGGATATGCCAGCCTGGATGGATAATCTGGCCTCTTTTGAGGCCAGAAATAGACTAAAACGAACAATGTCTGACTATATTGATTGCTGCGGTGCTCTAGACATCAATTATTCAGAGGTTCCTTAGAAATGAAAATATCAGCTATTGTGTATTTGGTGGGAATCGCTCTGTTGGGATTGTCCTATTATTTTATTCGAGACTTTCTCGACAACGACATATTGTTCCTAGTTTTGGGGTTCATTTACTTATATCTGCTTAGAGCATTGAGTTTGTATTTGGAATCTAAATTTGCCCGAAGGAAAAAATGACCTTTTGCCGCGGTTGGTAGCGTAAATTGCGACGATGCCATTTTGATTTCGGGCGACTAAACGCAGCCGCGGACGACCAAAATCGCAGTCAGGGCAAATACGAGCTGACTCCAGAGCTGGGTATATTCATAATGGAGTTGTTCCGGTTGTTGACGGGGTTGGTGGTACCGGCGAGGCATCCTGGGTAGTTGTAATCGTCGCCGGGTCTACACCGGTGCGTTCGGCCCACTCGGCAAGATTTTTCGGGCGATAGTTATCGTCGTCGGTCCATTTCCAGAAGACACTCGCGTCGATGGTCTCGTACTGCGGCACGATCCACCCTTTGCTGACTTCCATCTTGTCGAGCCCGACGTCGCGGTAGAAGCGGCGACCAAACTTGATCATTTTGTAGAAGCCTTTCATGAACTGGCCAAACGAATCGACAACATCGCCGCGATGCTCGGTACCGGTCAGCTTAAGTGGATAACGAAACTGCAGCCCGACAGCCTCTGCCTTGCGCTGCAACCATCCGAGAGGAATTTGCGATAGCGGGTCGTTTCGATAGCCGCCACCGATGTTCGAGTGAGCGCCGATAAACCAGCGCTGCTCGACCTCGGGTGGTGCCTCATGCATCTTGTCAGGCGCTGCCTTGGGAATGAACCGGTACCAGCGTGAGATCGGGTACGGCTTACGGTGTTCATCGAGTGCCATCGCCTGGTAAGCGTGGTCGTAGCTCTTGCTGAGCCGGACAAAGTGCCGGTCGTACTCGCCGCGCGCCTCGTGTCTCGTCGGGATCACGTTCACGCCAATGGCGCCCACGGTGTCCCAGACGCCGATGAGCTTGATCCGGACACGCCGACCGTAGTCCACAATCCACCTGTCCTCGAGCGGCAGATCACTGTCTGCATCCACTGTTTTTGGCAGGCGATAGATGGGCAAGGCATCGTAAGCGCTCCATTAAGTGCACCCTATCGGCCTAGCCCGAAGCCTGCCATGCTCGTGTTTTCTCACAGGAGCACGTCATGCCAAGCAAGCCCATCACCGAACGCCAGCAACACTGGCTGGATCATCTGAACAGTGCGGCGGCCAACGGTAGTTCGCTAGTTGAGTACGCCAAGTTACGTGAACTCAAGGCTAAAGACCTCTACGCCTGGAAAACGCGACTGATTAACTTGGGCCATTTACCGGCCTCACGCAAACAGCGCGGCTTTGTGCCAGTGGTCTCAATGGGCAACGCGGCCTCTGCTACGCTGGTAATGCCCAATGGCTTTCGACTGGAACTGCAAGGCCGTGTTGATAGCGTCCTGCTGCAAGACCTAATAAATGCTGCCCGACAGGTATCATGATACGCCCCGGTGCCGATGCACGCATTCATCTGTATCGCGATGCAGTAGACATGCGCAAATCCATTAACGGTCTAGTCGCCATCAGGGAAGGCAAATACAATGTCCGCTTTCCTTTTACTGGCCACTTGTAGATTTGCACACACGATTGACCCATTCGCAATTGAATTTGACCCTCTAAGTTCATCCGCATTGCTCGCAGCCACTCGCGCTTGGGGGACTACTATTCAATAAAAAAACCATAAAAAGTGGGTCAGTTGAGCACGCAAATCAACACGCGTTCGTCAGGCAGTTCCTGGCTGGAAGATTATTGTGTAGAGAGAGGTGGAAAAGCTTATAGCGGACCGAAGTTAGCGGCCGAAATTTCCAATTCTGCGTTCCACTCACGTTCCACTGGCGTTCCACAAAAGGGACAATTTGAGGTGATGAGAGACTACTGGTCAAGATTCTATAAGCAAAAAAACCATTTAAGAATCAACATCTTAAATGGTCTCTCGTGGTCTTTCGAAGTTTTTTGAGATGGTGCCCAGGAGAGGACTTGAACCTCCACGACCTTTCGATCACTAGCACCTGAAGCTAGCGTGTCTACCAATTTCACCACCTGGGCACAGGGTTTTGTTGGCAGGGACGCAACTGTACCCAGACCATTCGATGCTGTCAATATGCCGCCCTGGCTGTGTATACTGCGCTCTTTATCCGCCGCCAGGCATTGAAGCAACAGTATTTCATGGCAAAATCCCGCAAAAACAAGGACCCATTCGCCGCGCGTGAAGCGCAAAAGTATGATGAGCCCATCCCCAGTCGTGAGCACATTCTGACCGTGCTCGCCGAAGCCTCGGTTCCAGTCGATCATGCCACTCTTTGCGACCTGCTTGGCCTGCAACAGGAAAAGCAGCAAGAAGCACTGCGCAGGAGATTGATTGCCATGGGGCGGGATGGCCAGTTGATCAGTAACCGGCGAGGATATTATGGCCTCGTTGACCGTATGGAGCTGGTCAAGGGCCGAGTTCAGGGTAACAGGGATGGCGCAGGATATTTTATTCCGAACGACAGTTCCGGTGATCTGTATCTTTCTCCGATGGAAATGCGAAAAGTTTTCGATGGCGATATTGTGCTTGCCAGATTCATTGGGGTTGGTGGTCGTGGTCGTCGTGAAGGGATGATTGTCGAAATCCTGTTACGGAATTTCCAGCAGATAGTTGGTCGTTATTACTCGGATATGGGTATTGGAGTACTGGTGCCCGCCAATCGTCGTATAACCCACGAGATTCTGGTGCCCCAGGATCAGAACAGGGATGCTAAGGATGGCCAGTTCGTGGTGGGGGAGATCACTACCTATCCCTCTGTGCGACAAAAGCCGGTGGCCAGCATCGTTGAAATCCTGGGCGACATATCGACACCAGGATTGGAAATCGATATTGCGATACGCAGCCACGGCCTGCCACATGAGTGGCCCAAGGCGGTTACTGAACAGGCAAATCAGATTGACGGTACCGTCAATCCAGGCGAACTACAGCACCGTCATGATCTGCGTCACCTGCCGTTTGTCACTATCGATGGTGAAGACGCCAAGGACTTCGATGATGCGGTATTTAGCGAAGCAACCGAAAGTGGCTGGCGACTGTTCGTTGCCATTGCCGATGTTTCTCATTATGTAGATGTAGCATCGCCTCTGGATGAGGAAGCGCAGAATCGTGGCAACTCCGTGTACTTTCCCGGCCATGTTATACCAATGTTGCCAGAGACCTTGTCCAACGGAATCTGTTCTCTGAAGCCGGCGGAGGATCGCCTGGTGATGGTCTGTGAAATGTCAGTAGACCATCGGGGAGAGGTCACCGATTACCACTTCTATGAGGGAGTTATTCATTCCCATGCGCGCCTGACCTATACCGAAGTGGCAGACATGCTGGAGCCTGCTGACGCGGAAACCGCAAAACGGCTGCAGGATAGATTGAAGAAGCGCCATGAAACACTTTTTGAGCATCTGGAGGTCTTGTATAAACTTTATCAGCGTTTGCGCGAAGCGCGTGAGCGAGGAGGGGCGCTGGACTTCGATACTACCGAGACACGTATTGTGTTTGGGGAAAATCGCCGCATCAAGGAGATTGTGCCGGTTGTCAGAACCTGCGCCCACAGGCTGATCGAAGAATGTATGCTGTGTGCCAATGTTGCGACAGCAAAGCTGCTGCAGGGCTCGGGATTGCCGGTGCTTTATCGAATACATGATGGTCCCAGCGCTGAGAAATTGGAGCGACTCCGTGACTATTTAGCGGAAATGGGTTTACACCTGGGAGGTGGTGAGAAGCCGCTACCATTGCATTATCAGAAACTACTGCAAGAAGTAGCCGACCGCCACGATGCCCATTTGTTACATACCATGGTGATTCGATCCATGATGCAGGCAGTTTATCAGCCGGAGAATATTGGACATTTCGGTCTTGGTTACTCCGAGTACACCCATTTCACATCACCGATCCGGCGCTATCCTGATCTACTTGTGCATCGCGCAATTCGTTTCTTGCTGCGCAGCAAGAAAGGCAATCGCCATCTCCGCAAGTTGCCGGCAGTGGATCATCTGCCGCGGTCGGAAATCTACCCCTACAACCAGAATCAAATGGTGGAATTGGGCGGCAGTTGTTCGGTAACGGAACGCCGGGCCGACGCAGCAAGCTACGATGTGATCGACTGGTTGAAATGTGAATATATGCAAAGCCGTGTGGGGGATGAGTTCGATGGGGCTATTGCCAGCGTCACCGGTTTCGGTCTGTTTGTGGAACTCGATGGGATTTATATCGAAGGGTTGGTACATATTACCGCGCTTGATAATGACTACTACCATTTTGATGCAGTCAGCCATGTACTGACGGGCGAGAGGACTGGCAAGCGGTACCATATGGGCGACAGTGTTCGAGTAAAAGTAGCTGCTGTCAGCCTGGATGAGCGCAAGATCGACCTGGTAATGGTTGGGACGTCGCCGGCGAAAGGTCGCAGAAGAGCGGCGCCGAAAAGTTCCGCCGCAAAAACAGACAGAAGAGGCAAGAAAGAAGAAGGCAAGAAAGAAGAAGGCAAAAGCAAGAGACGTCAAAGTCAGCAAAGAAGCCCCAAAAAAGGCCCCAAAAAAGGCCCCAAAAAAAGTTCCTCAAAAAGCAGTCGCAAAACAGCAGCTAAATCCAAAGGAACAGCGAAAACACCTTCACGCTCGCGGAAACCTGGGTCGCGGCGTAAATAGCTCTGATCGAGGTCAATTGGGACGAGTACAATGGTGAAAGTGCAACTGTGAAAGTTTAACTGTGAAAGAACAATGGGTGATTGGCATTCACGCTGTTCGTGAATTGCTGCAACAAGACGGAAATGTGAAGCAACTGTGCATCCAGGCCGGACGCAGTGATAGCCGCGTTGAGGAGCTGATTGAGCTGGCGACATCGGCGGGGATCCCGGTTGAAAATATGCCACGACGAGCGCTTGACCAACTGGTCAATGGACGTCACCAGGGAGTTGCCGCGCAGGCAGTTTTTTCTGAATCCACCTTGCATGAACGGGATTTGCGCCGCTTGCTGGAAGGGCTTGATCATGATCCCTTCTTACTGGTGCTGGATGAAGTCACCGATCCCCACAATCTGGGAGCCTGCCTGCGCAGTGCCGATGCTGCAGGGGTAGATGCGGTGATCATTCCCAAGGACCGCTCAGCACCCTTGAATATGACCGTTCGCAAAGTTGCCAGTGGAGCGGCTGAAACCATCCCCCTGGTAGCGGTAACAAACCTCAACCGCACACTGAAGGAACTCAAAGAGTTTGGTATCTGGCTGTGTGGAACCGCTGGAGAAGCCGAGAAATCACTATATCAGCAGGACCTGACTGGCCCCCTGGCCCTGATTATGGGGTCAGAAGGCAAAGGGCTGCGGCGGTTGACCCAGGAGGCATGCGACTTCCTGGTGGCCATTCCCATGGCCGGCAAGGTTGCCAGTCTCAATGTTTCAGTTGCTGCCGGCGTCTGCCTGTTCGAAGCGGTTCGGCAGCGAAGGCCTTGATTAGTAGCAAGTTTTTCAAAAAACGTTGCATATCGGCAGCAGTTTCTCTAGAATTCCCGCTCTTTTATCCCGGAGCCCGGCGCAAATCCCGGTCTTCGGCTGCCTATCAACTCCTTGTCTTACCGCGCACCTGGTGTGTTTGACGGAAGGCTAATACCGGAAGGAGAGTCAATGAGACACTACGAAGTAGTATTTCTCGTGCATCCTGATCAAAGTGAGCAGGTGTCGGGAATGATCGAAAAATACTCCCAGCTGATTACCGAAAGCGGTGGCAAGATCCATCGCCTGGAAGATTGGGGACGCCGTCAGTTAGCTTATCCGATCAATAAGATTCACAAAGCGCATTACGTGCTGATGAATATCGAGTGCGGACAGGAAGTTCTAGATGAACTGAGTACTCTGTTTCGTTACAACGATGCTGTGTTGCGAAACCTTGTCATCAAAATGAAGGAAGCGGTAACCGACGAATCATTGATTCTCAAGCAGGAGCGGGAGTCGAAGGAGCGCAGGGCGCGCGCAGACCAGCGCCGCAGAGTCGAAGAAGAAGCTGTTGCGGCAGAGCAGGCGAAGAAAGCCGAGGAAGAATCCGAGAAGTCAGCGGATGAAGAACCGGAAGCCGCTGAAGAAGTCGCTGAGGAAGTCGCCGAGAAAGCTGAAGAAGCAGTTGTAGCGAGCGAAGGCGACCAAGAGCTTAAAGCTCAGGAGTAGTGGTAAGCATATGGCACGTTATTTCAGACGAAGAAAATTCTGCAAGTTCACAGCGGAAGGGACCAAGCAAATTGATTACAAGGACCTTGAAACCCTCAAGGCTTATGTTTCGGAGACTGGCAAGATCGTTCCCAGTCGCATCACCGGAACCAAAGCCAGGTACCAGAGGCAACTTGCAACCGCGGTAAAAAGAGCACGATACCTGGCACTGATTCCTTACTCGGACAGCCATCAGGTTTAAATCGAAGTGACATGTGATGCGCAGCCTCGCCGAATTCATAATGAAAGGACGCAGGCAGGCCATCGTGGCGGTGGTACTGACCAGCGCAATTCCGCCAGTTTACTTTATCAGCCCGGTGATCGTGGGGCTGGTAATTTTACGCAAGGGGATGAATGAAGGGTTCCTGTTGCTGATGGCAGCCATGCTGCCGATGGCAATATGGACGATTTATCCAAGCGTAGCGATGGATCAGCAGGCCAACTTGTTGCCCTATATGCTGCTGTTTTCAGTCAGTGGACTGGCAGCCGTACTGAGGGCAACCCAGTCGTGGCAATTGACGGTCCTGCTGACGGTCCTGGTAGGTCTGGTATTTGAGCTCTATCTGCGCCTGCAACCGGCTGCGGTAGACACGCTGCTGGTGCAGCTCAATCAGTTGATGCAGCAGAGTGGGGTTACCGACTCGGTCGGCAGAAGTCAGCTCGTTGCATTGATAGCAATGGTACAGACCGTTATGACCGTGCTGCTGTTGATGTGGTCCCGCTGGCTGCAGGCTATGCTGTATAACCCCGGTGGTTTCAGGCAAGAGTTTCACAGCTTGCGGATAGAAAACAGAACGGCATTGCTGTTGGTTCCGCTGCTGCTGTTGTCGGGACTGGGAGTTGTTCTGCCGGAAACGTGGTACGGATATTTTTCCATACCACTCATGATCGCCGGCGTGGCACTGGTTCATGCGACGGTCGCGATGAAGCAGATGTCGCCTTTGTGGCTGTTTGCATTTTACGCAGTATTTCCAGTAATCGGTCAGCTTCTGGTTTTACTGGCACTGGCGGACAGCTGGTACGATTTTAGAAAACATACGCGCAATGCCACCTGAGGGCTGCGCAGCAAAGTATTGAAAGTAAGAGGTTAATGTCATGAACGTTATATTGCTGGAAAAAGTCGGTAAACTCGGCAACATCGGCGACGTGGCTGATGTCAAAGCCGGCTATGCCAGGAATTACCTTTTCCCCACGGGAATTGCCATTCCGGCTACCAAGGAAAACCTGGGAGAATTCGAGCATCGCAAAGCTGAGTTGATGGCGGCTCACAACGAGAAGGTTGCTGCCGCTCAATCCCGAGCCGGAAAAATTGAAGGGCTCAGCATTGTAATCGAAGTCAATGCTTCCGATGAAGGAAAGCTGTTTGGCTCAGTTGGTACCAAGGAAATCGCTGAGGCGGTAACACAAGCCGGTGGCGAAACAGATAAGAGCGAAGTTCAGTTACCACATGGCGTAATCCGCGAAACAGGCAGCTTCGAGGTAATTATCGATCTTGGCTCTGATGTTCACGCTACTATCAACCTGACTGTAGCAGGTCAGGGTGGTGCCGAACCGCCACTGGTTGAACCCGAGACTGGCGAGGAGCTGATCGCCGCTGAGAGTGATACTGCGGAGGCTGAGGACGCAGCTCCTGAAACTGAAGCAGCTGGAGACGACGAAAAGTCCGAGTAATTGCAATGCGGTGGCCTGAATCTAGAAATTGATGCAAGGCTACAACGATTGCGTTAAATTAGAGCACCGACCTGGTAAGACCAGCCGGTGCTTTTTTTTACATTGAAAAATCAAACATGTCCGATTCATTCGAAACATCCAAACGCACCGGGTCAGGTTCTGGTGCGCTGGCTACTCTGAAAGTCCCACCCAACTCCATTGAGGCTGAGCAGGCTGTAATTGGCGGTCTGATGCTGGACAACAGCGAATGGGACAACGTTGCAGATATCATCATTGCTGATGATTTTTACCGCCCTGAACACCAGATTATCTTTAGAACCATGTTCCAGCAGAGTGAGGACAACCAGCCCATCGACGTGGTCACTCTGGGGGAAGCTCTGGACCGCATGCACGAGCTGGACAATGCTGGCGGTATCGACTACCTGGGTGAACTTGCCAGCAATGCCCGCGGTACGGTTAATATCAAGGCGTATGCCGAGATCGTCCGTGAGCGGGCGGTGCTGCGCAAGCTGATTCGGGTTGCCAACGACGTAATGGACAGTGGCTACAATCCGGGTGAGCGGAAAGCAGCCGATGTGCTGGATGAGGCGGAGAAAAAGATATTCGATATCGGTGACGACCGGCCACGGGACGGCAGCCCGCAGCCTATCAATCCTATCCTGCATCACGTGGTCGAGCAGATCGACGAACTGGCGGGTTACGACGGTGGGCTTACCGGCATTACCACCGGTTACACCGATCTGGACAAGATGACCAATGGCTGGCAAAAGTCGGATCTGATCATTGTAGCCGGCCGTCCGTCCATGGGTAAGACGGCTTTTGCCATGAACCTGGTAGAGAACGCCCTGGTAGCCGATAACGGACCCGTGCTGGTGTTCAGTCTCGAGATGCCTGCCGAGAGCCTGGTTATCAGGATGCTTTCCTCGCTGGGACGCATCGATCAGAATCTGTTGCGTACCGGTCAACTGCTGGAGGATGACTGGCCCAGGCTGACCACCGCGGTGGCACAACTGAAAGACAAACCCCTGTTAATCGATGACAGCCCGGGATTGAGTCCCATGGAAATGCGCTCGAGAGCACGGCGGGTTGCGCGGGAGCACGATAACCAGTTAGGCATGATCGTGGTGGATTACCTGCAACTGATGCAAATCAAGGGCTACGGAGAAAACCGGGTTGGCGAAATATCAGAAATTTCCCGCTCCCTCAAGCAGCTGGCGCGGGAGTTCAAATGCCCGGTCATAGCTTTATCCCAATTGAATCGATCCCTGGAACAGCGACCCAACAAGCGCCCGGTGATGTCCGATCTGCGGGAATCTGGTGCGATCGAACAGGATGCAGACCTCATAACCTTCATCTATCGCGATGAGGTTTACCATGAAGACAGTGCCGACAAAGGCATCGCTGAGATCATCATCGGGAAGCATAGAAATGGACCGATCGGTACGGTAAGACTCAGTTTTATCGGCCAGCATACCCGATTCGAGAATTTTGCCGCCCCCCGCTACGATGACAGCTATACTCACGATACCTACTAGGGGTTTTCCATAAGTGAACAGCGACCGTCAGCGTCGAGCCTGGGCAGACATCGACCTGCAAGCCCTACAGGCAAACCTTGGTGTCGTTCGCCAGCACAATCAGAACGCCGGTATCACGGCAGTGATCAAGTCCAATGGCTATGGCCATGGTATGGAAGCCGTGGCGCGAGCATTGTCCGAAGCGCCAGTTAAAATCGACCGCTTCGCAGTTGCGACCTTCGACGAGGCTGTGGCCTTGAACATGACAGGTACCGGCAAGCGCATTCTGCTGCTAGAGGGATTCAGTGATTCCGAGCAAGCCCGATTTCTGATCGAGTCGGATATTGAGTTTGTCATCCATGCCGATTATCAGCTTGCCATCCTGAAACAGATACTCAGGGAACACCGTTCAAATCGCCAACTGACCGTCTGGCTAAAACTCGATACCGGCATGCATCGTCTGGGACTCAACGACAGTGAGTTTCTGCAAACCTACCAGGAATTGATGACGTTAACCCAGGTAGGGCATATAGTCGTCATGTCCCATCTGGCCTGTGCAGATGATTCGGAAGATCCCGTTGCGGCAGCCAACACCAATGATCAGTTACGCCGCTTCAACGCGGCTCTGTCAGAACTTACTGCATTCGATCCGCGGCAGTTGGACCGAAGTCTGGCTGCATCGGCGGGCATCCTTGCCTGGCCGGAGACGCATTTCAATCATGTACGCCCTGGCGTCATGCTTTACGGCAGTTCGCCCCTGAGCAACGTGACCGGTGTGGAGCTGGGCCTGCAGCCAGTGATGACCTTGCGTGCGCGGGTTATCGCAATCAAGCAGGTGCCCGCCGGCGGATCGATCGGCTATGGCGCTACCTATACCTGCGACAGGCCGACTCGTGTAGGCGTGGTATCCATCGGTTACGGTGATGGATATCCCCGCTCGGCACCAACCGGCACCCCCGTGCTGGTGCGAACAGCGGGAACTTATCAACGCAGTTGCCTGTTGGGTCGAGTATCCATGGACATGATTACCATCGATCTTGAGGATCTGGGTGACACCGAGGTTGGCGACGAAGTTGTGTTGTGGGGTGAATCGCTGCCAGCAGACGAAGTGGCGCGCTTTGCCGGCACTATTTCCTATGAACTTTTCTGCCAGGTAACCGGCAGAGTCTCTTACGTTTACACCTGACGGTTGCGGTAGATGGCGAAATCCAAACAAGCTTTTGTATGCACTGAATGCGGTGCCGAACACAGTCAGTGGCAGGGTCAGTGTGCGGCTTGCAAAGCGTGGAACTCACTTTCCCAGATAAACTTGGGCACTGCAGGATCGCCAGCGGCGAAGGCAGATTTTCGCCAGGGTTACAGCGGTCAGACTTCGGCGGTGCAAACTCTTGGAGAGATCGATCTCAGCAGCGTGCCGCGGGTAAATACCGGTCTAGAAGAACTGGATCGCGTGCTGGGTGGCGGTCTGGTACCCGGCTCGGTGGTATTGATCGGTGGCAATCCCGGAGCTGGCAAGAGTACATTGTTATTGCAGGTGATGTGCTTACTGTCAGAGACTATGGATGCACTGTATGTCACTGGTGAGGAGTCCTTGCAGCAGGTGGGCATGCGGGCGCAACGACTGGGGTTACCGGATCAGAAGCTGAAAATGCTGGCAGAAACCAATGTCGAACGAATCACTCAGGCTGCTGAACAACACAAGCCACGACTGCTGGTGGTGGATTCCATTCAAGTCATGCACAGCTCTGATATTCCTTCCGCAGCGGGCAGTGTTTCCCAGGTGCGGGAGTGCGCGGCCTACCTGATTCAATATGCCAAGCAGACTAACACCATCCTGTTTCTGGTAGGTCACGTCACAAAAGAGGGAAACCTGGCAGGGCCCAAAGTGCTGGAGCACATGATCGATTGTTTTCTGATGCTTGAGGGCGACAACGACAATCGCTACCGCATTGTGCGCGGATTAAAGAATCGCTTTGGTGCGGTCAATGAGCTCGGTGTGTTCGCCATGACCGGCACCGGTCTTAAGGAAGTCCGTAATCCTTCCGCAATCTTCCTCGCCCGTTCAGAGGAGGAAGTGGCCGGTTCCCTGGTGATGGTGCTGTGGGAAGGGACCCGGCCGCTGCTGGTGGAAATTCAGGCCCTGGTGGACGGTAGCCAGTTATCCAATCCGCGGCGGGTGACAGTAGGGATGGATCAGTCGCGTATGGCCATGCTGCTGGCAGTCCTGCATCGTCATGGTGGCGTCTTCATGGCTGACCAGGACGTCTTTGTCAACGTGGTGGGTGGTGTAAAAGTGACAGAAACCAGTGCCGACCTGGCGGTGATCCTGGCCCTGGTGTCCAGCTTTCGGGATCAGCCGCTGGCCAGAGAACTGGTGGCGTTTGGCGAAGTAGGCCTGGCCGGTGAAATCCGCCCGGTGCCCGGAGGTCAGGAGCGCCTGCGGGAGGCGGCCAAGCATGGTTTCAAGCGTGCCATAGTGCCGCGCACCAATATGCCGAAGGAATCCATACCTGGCATGGAAGTAATCGGGGTCAGTAAGGTGGTCGAGGCGCTTGACGCTTTGTAGCTGAGACCGTTCAAAACCACCAACGCCAAATTTCACCGGATTTGCTTTCGAAATTTGACGCAGGCAACACTTTCCACATCTCCAACTGTCTGATCATAGACAGACGGTATGGCTTCCCTTATATGTTATAAGGTTTTGTAATTCCCGGTTCAACCAGAGGTAACGTCAATGAAGAAAAGTATTCGGTTAAGCAATCTATTAGTGCTTTGCAGTTTGTTGGTGATGTACGGCTGCACCACTATTAATCCTTACACCGGAGAACAACAGACAAGCCGCGCTGTCCAGTATGGTGCGGCCGGGGCTGTTGTCTGTGGATTGATCGGGGCAGCAGAAAGCGGTCAGCGTGCTCGCAATGCAGCACTTGGTTGCGGTGCCATTGGCGCCGGTGTCGGAGCCTATATGGATGCCCAGGAACAGGAGATGCGGGAGCAGCTGGCTGGAACCGGCGTGCAAGTGGTGCGAGAGGGTAACCAGCTGGAACTGGTTATGCCTGGCAACATAACTTTTCCAACCAATGAATACGCAATCAGGGATACCTTTCTACCCGTACTGGATTCAGTGTCCGCGGTTCTTTACAAGTACACAGACTCGCGTATCCAGGTAATTGGCCATACTGATTCTACCGGCACCCTTGACTACAACTACGGTTTGTCTGAACGCCGAGCCCGAAGTGTTGGTAATTATCTTGCTTCCAAAGGAGTGGATCAGAATCGCATAATTGCCCAGGGAGTTGGCCCCGATCAGCCAATAGCAAACAACGATACCGAAGCAGGTCGGGCTGTAAACAGGCGGGTAGAACTGGAAATAGTTGCCGTCGAGCCCTGAGAGTTATCTATACTCTTGTTCCGTGCTGCAAAAAACCCGGCTACTCTTTCGAGTAACCGGGCTCTTTATCTTTAAGCCAGGAAATACAGTCTGTTCTAATCGCCACCGCCCTGATCGGTGTACTTCCAGCGGAACGAGCCAAAGAACATTTCATCCCAGCTTTGTTGTCCCCATGGAACCGAACGTTCTGGATCGGGATTCATCGGATTCTGGGCGGAATTGTCGAACGCGCCCACTGCAGTGAGCACGGTTCCGGCAGGCATCAGCTTGGGTTCTCTCAGCTGATAACCCAGCTGCCAGGCATAATCGTAGTCCGCAATATTCAGCAACTCTTCGCGGCTACCGTCCGGGTAGTTTGCATAGAAACGCATGTACTTGCCACGAAAGTGCATGTGCGACAGCATGCTGTGCAATTCCGCTTCCCGGGTCAGGGTGATGGATTGGGTCTGTTCGAAGCTCTTCGAGTGAGGCGGTATGTTGGTCCAGTTCTGGGTGAAGATGCAGGCACAGGCACCAGACATGCGTTCCTGCGGAATCTGATCTTTCGGATAGAACCAAAGGCCAATCTCGCCGGCGTCCACAGTTTCACGACCACTGGTAGTGTAGTGCAACTGCAGGTTCAGCTTGGAACCGGCCTTGAGCAGGCCACCGGTATTGGGCGGTTCCATCTGTGGTTCGCCACCCGGCACATAGGCGGCAATATTCGCCTGGTCCGGATTGCCACCACCCAGGAATCCAGCTCGTTGCTGCTGCCCGGGTTCGACGATGGAATTCAGCGTGTGGTGCAGTACGGTGCGATCCCCAGCGATATACTGGCTGGCTCTTACCCACCTGTCTTCTTCGATATCGATAGGCACGGTAACATAGCGATAGTCCAGTACTCCGGTTGCAGGAATGGACTGCGACGGGACCTTGATGATGTAGTCCGGCTTACCAAAGGCCCACTTTGATTCAGGCCAGGTCAGCTGGGCAAGGGGATCCGTTGCGCCGTCGTTTGGTGACCCCGCTTCTATCCAGTACAGAATCTTCTGCATTTCTGCATCAGAAATCAGCATGTCGTTGACGAAGTCGCCTATGTGGGCATCGATCTGCGCGGGTGGCATACGTTTGGTCATCAATACTTCACGGATCATCGGCGACCAGCCCTGTACCATTGCATGGCTGTTCATGGCGAAAGGAGCGATACCACCTTCCCGGTGACATTCGGCACAATTCTCGGCGATAACTGGAGCGATATCCTTTTCGTATGAAACTGTTTGTACACTTTCGGGATAGGTTACCGCTGTGCCGTTTGTTGCCACTACCGGATTGCTGACCGCTTCACCGGCAAGAATTTCCCGGATGGCGTCTTCCGCCTGGGAAACAGGCCCCCGGTAGTCGACGGTGAAAGTGGCAGGATTGAACAGCAGCACTTCACCTGTCTTTTCGATACCCAGCAACTTTGAAATGACCCTGGCGTCATCCATGAGAACCGGCATGTCGACGCCATAATCAGCCACCTTGGCGGCAACGTCATCACGGTTCAGTCGGCCCATGGGATTGATCATCATGAACTCAATCCCCTGGGCGTCGTAATTTGACTTGAGGGCGTTGTAAGCGGGAACCGCTGCCGTAGTTGCAGCGCTGTCATTGGCCTGCACAAGAAAGGCAACGGCGACATGATCGTTGTACCAGCGCATATTGTGGAAATAGCCATCCTGATCAAGCAGGGAGAAATCCCCGACCCGATCAGCGGCTGAAGCGATTACAGGCAACAGCAGCAGGGCCGAAATTATTGTTTTAAGCCAGGTAAGTTTGGACACGGAGCACCTCCGAATTGGGTAGTAGGGTGTCTGGTCAGGCAGAAACCAGGACTATCTGACCGGATGGTCCACTGTAAAAACTCCGACCTTGCAAGTCAAAAAAACAGGCGCATTTCGCCTTTTCCAACTTGTTGTTTATCCTGCAGAAAATTGTAGATTAGACATTCTTTGAGCTACATCAATAAATCCTCGTGCCCGGATCATGGGTTGGGAATCTTGTTCCAGCTATTTTAACTGCGGCTTAATGTCGGTCTTGAAATGAGACACAATTACCCAAGTTAATACCCACGCGGTTGAAAATGCTTTAGGTTTGAAAATATGGCCGCCAACGAACGACTGGACAAAGGCCTCGAGCTGCTGGCGGAACAGCCAGGATTTGGTCCTGAGGCATGCAAAGGTGACCAGGTTACATACAATGTTCGGATTTTTCTCCGTCGCGGCGACGAAGTTTACCCAGGATTTCAATTCTATTGCCCTGTATCGGGACCGGCTTGTCCTGCGTACTGTCGCTGGGAAGGAGCTAATAGATCATGTCACCGAACCGGGCAGGCGCCGAGCTATCGCGGCGATCGAAAAATCGCTGCCGGGGATGCGAGAGGGTGGATACTGTGAGGTACTGGCCAGTGCACACCTTTGTTATGGGGCGAGGGGCTTAGGCGATATCATTCCGCCAGATGCGATGCTGAGAATCCAGTTGTGGCTGCAGAAAGTTTCAAGAAACTAGGCCGCACAAGACAGGACCCGCCCGAAAGGGCTTCCAGACGACCCCACTGCCTTCGTTGCCTTGCTTTACCTTGACAGGCCGACGCGTGCCGGCGGCAATGCGCCTCGTCAGTGAACTCATCTCGAGGCCAGAGTATTTCCATAATTAAGCAGAGGTTCCTTATTCGTTCAATAGCCGATGAATAAGAATTGCTGCACGTTTCGTAGTCTGTACAAACGAGTTCAAGTCGACTTGCTCTCTTTGCGAATGACCACCACTGCCGATCAGCCCCAGAGAGTCCAGCGTCGGCAGTCCTGCTGCCTGGCTCAATGAGCCGTCAGTGCCTCCGCCGGAATCGGCAACGCTGATCTGTTCGCCCAGCAGAGCGCCAATTGCAACGGTCCGATAGAGCAGCTGGTCGGACGCAGGAGTGGGTATCTTGGGCGGGCGGTGCAGGTTGACCCATATCTCGGTGCTGACATCGGTAGAGTCAGCTGGAACACTGTGGTGATTGGCGGCAATGTCCTCAAACTGTTGGCGGGCCGCTATTCCCTGTTGCGGTAGCGGATAACGCAGGTCCACATAGGCTTCAGCACAGGGAGCAACCATGTTGCGTGCCTCGCCTCCGCTAACTAAACCGACATTTACAGTCAGACCGGTCTCGTAATTCGTCATTTCTTCCATGTCGATGATTTTGTAGGCCAGTTCGCGGATAGCAGAACGGCCGTCCTGGTGTGCTGCGCCGGCATGAGAGGCGCGGCCATGAACGACGAATCGTGCTTGTCCCAGACCTTTGCGCTGGCGGATCTGGTTGTTGTTTACCGAGCCTTCGAACACCAGGCCGTAGTCATGCTGGCGAGCCTGTTGTTCGATATATTGACGCGAAGACAGGGAGCCGACCTCTTCATCACTGTTCAACAGCACACTTACTGTCTTTTCATCAAGCAATCCGAATTCTTCTAGCGCTTTGAGGGCATAGAGCATTACCACCAGCCCCCCTTTCATGTCGAATACACCCGGACCCCGAATAAGTCCGTTATCCAGACTGAATTCCTGGAAGGGGCTGTCAGATGGGAAGACAGTATCCATGTGTCCCATTAAAAGTAGACGGGCTCCCGATCCGGCTCGAGTGGCCAGCAGATGGTCTGCCACATCGAATATCAGATTGCTGTTCGGGCAACTGGGCATTTCTATAATGCCACCGGGAAGTTTGTTGGTAGAGAAGCCGAGGCTGCTGAGTTCACCAGCAAAAATGCTGGCTAGCTGGTCCATGCCTTGTTTGTTGAAGCTGCCGGAATTAGTGTTGGTGATAGTCCGGAGCAAACTGACCATGTTGGTTTCCTGGTTTTCTATCCACTCCAGGACTTGCAGTTCGGTATTTGACAGAGGTGGCTCACCTGACTCTGCTGCCAGGGCCCTTTGGTCGAGCAGCATGCCTGACACGCCCGACACAACCAAAAAAGAGAGCAGGAAAACCGAAAGCTGACGACCGCAATAACGAGGAATCATGATAGCGATTCTCCAGTATGTTAACTTGGCAGCACAGAGTACACCATCCACTCCAGGTATCGCCACACCTCTAGGCACCTTGTCAGCTTCCGCGCCTGGCGCATCTTGTTGTAATCACTTTACAGTATGTTCATAATGCTGCGCCCATGAGCACAGCAAAAGATGACGTACTGGTCGTCGAATCACTCAGTAAAATCTATGCGGGTGGATTTGAGGCACTTAAGGATATTAACCTTTGTATTCAGCGTGGCGAAATCTTCGCTCTGCTGGGACCAAATGGTGCCGGTAAAACAACCCTGATTTCCATTATCTGTGGAATCGTCTCGTCGTCATCCGGTCAGGTACAAGTGGATGGCTCTGACATAGTTAAGGACTACCGTAAAACCCGCTCCATGATTGGCCTGGTTCCCCAGGAGCTGACTACTGATTCCTTTGAGACTGTATGGAATACCGTAGCGTTCAGTCGCGGCTTGTTTGGCAAGGCCCCGAATCCCGGCCATATCGAACGGGTGCTGAAATCGCTGTCTCTTTGGGATAAGAAAGACAGTATGGTCATGACGCTTTCAGGTGGCATGAAGCGGCGGCTGTTGATCGCCAAAGCGCTGTCCCATGAACCGACCGTGCTGTTTCTGGATGAGCCTACTGCTGGCGTCGATGTGTCTTTGCGCAAGGACATGTGGGAAATTGTCAATCAACTGAAGGCTTCCGGTGTAACCATTATCCTGACCACACACTACATCGAGGAAGCGGAAGAAATTGCCGATCGGGTTGGGGTCATCAATCGCGGTGAATTGGTGCTGGTTGAAGAAAAACATGCTTTGATGCAGAAACTTGGCAAGAAGCAGCTGACTCTGCACCTTACCGAGCCACTGGGGAAAGTTCCAGAAACCCTGGCGAACTACAACCTGGAACTCGTCGGCGACAATCAGCAATTGATATACACATTTGATACCGGTTCGGATCGCACTGGAATTACCGCACTGCTGGACGACCTGAAAGCTGCCGGTATCCATTTCAATGACCTGCAAACCAGTCAGAGTACGCTGGAAGATATATTCGTCGATCTGATCAGGGAAACGGAATCGACGTCAAAAGCTGAAGAGGCGGGACCGGTATGAATATTCACGGAATCAAGGCGATCTACAAGTTCGAGATGGCGCGCATGAAGCGTACCCTGTTGCAGAGCGTGGTGGCACCGGTCCTGACAACTTCCCTGTATTTCATCGTGTTCGGCGCCGCAATCGGTTCCCGCATTCAGGAAGTGGATGGCGTGAGTTATGGTGCGTTCATCGTTCCCGGTCTTATTATGCTCAACCTGTTAACCCAGAGTATTTCCAATGCCTCGTTCGGTATCTATTTCCCCAAATTTGTTGGCACTGTATACGAAATGCTGTCAGCCCCGGTTTCCATGCTCGAGGTTGTCATCGGCTACGTAGGCGCAGCCGCTACCAAGTCACTGATTCTGGGTTTGATCATCCTGGCAACAGCAAGTTTCTTTGTTGAACTGCGCATCGCCCATCCTTTTGTCATGCTGGCGTTCCTGATTCTGACTACCCTGTCTTTTTCCATGATGGGATTCGCTATAGGTATATGGGCAGATAACTTTGAGAAGCTGTCGCTGGTACCGATGCTGCTAGTGACCCCTTTAATCTTCCTGGGTGGCAGTTTTTACTCCATCGATATGCTGCCACCAGTCTGGCAGACTATTTCTCTCTTTAATCCAGTGCTCTACCTGGTCAGTGGATTTCGCTGGAGCTTCTACGAGATCGCCGATGTCAACGTGGTTGTGAGCCTGGTAAGCATCTGTGTTTTCCTGGCGATCTGCTACGGCGCGGTGTGGTGGATATTCAAGACCGGCTACAAGCTACGCAGTTAGATCCCCTGCAGCCCTGCAGCTCTGGATCGCTATATAGGGAACTGGAAGTTTCCCTGATTGATCTTAACTACTCCTGATTACCGGCCAACCTCGACTCTTTGTTTTGCATTTGAAGCTGCTGGTTCTGAATTAGAATCTGAAGAGCAAGGTAAATAAGAGTACCGAAGACAGCTACCGCTCCCACAACTTCTACGATTGCACCTAGGGCGTCCCAATTCATTCAATTTCTCTCTTTATTCTTGTTGTCAAGGACTGCTAGCGGCCAGCTCCGTTCGTAACATCATTCTGGGTTTCAGTGCAGAACCACAATTGGGCTAATACCGCTTTCAAGTGCTCTAAGACATTTGCTGATTTTGCTATATCCTTTTCTATACTCGTTTGGCCTCGGAGAACCTGCAATATGGTCTATAGCGAGCGGGTATAATTCAGTAGCTCTGCTCGTTGGAACATATTCATTCCATATTAAAATAGGCGACTCACTTAAAGGTAAGTTCTTCTACAAGGTGACCCTCTTGCTTTTTTTCGTCAGCGTTATTTTAGCTTTGGCAAACGCTATGAACGCATTTGGTCTGGTGTTCCACAAGGTCGCAGGCCCACACATTACCTCGCTGGTATGGTTCTTGAGCCTAGCAGGCTTTATGTTTTCTCGCCTGCTGCTCCAACCCGTTTGGAGAAATGTTCGCAAACAAGAGTCGGCTAAGCTAGCGAATGCTACGTCAAGTTGAGTGGCCGCTTTGAGGTGAAACCGGGAGAAGCTTTGCCCACACAGCCTGGGTCGACAGCGGCTCTTAGATCCACCAATGAGGTCTGCCACGAAGATGGCGGGATTTCATTTTTGATATTTTCCGCTTGCAAATTGGAGCGGACGTTATGGTTGACTATGAGCGATTGAAGTTCACGAGTGTGGCTAAGGGCAACTCTCGATATGTAGCAAACATTCAAAGAATTGTAGTTTTGGTTCTAATGTTGTGCAGAAGGGCGAAAATTTGTCTAAAAGGTTTGATAACCCTTGAGAACTGCAGGTCGCGCGATTAGGCTTGCACTATGAAAAAGCTTCCACGCTCAACCGCCAAACGAAGTCTTTGTCCGGTTTCCACGGCTTTGGATGTGGTTGGTGACAAATGGACACTGCTCATTATCCGTGATATCGGATTCCTTGGTCGGCACCGGAACAAGGAATTTCAGCAGGGACCGGAAAAAATTCCAAGTAATATACTAGCCAGTCGACTAAAAATGTTGCTGGAGAAAAAATTAGTCCGTAGGACTCCTTATCAAAGCAATCCATTGCGATACGAATATTTCCTAACAGAAGCTGGTGAAGATCTCCTGCCTGTCATTAATGCCTTGGCAAAGTGGAGTGCAGACAACGTCACGGGAGTTCGTATGCCCCGCAGACTTCAATAAAATACCTGATTAACTAAAATGAATTGCGGTGGCCGGTCACTTGTGTTTTACAAGTGACCGGCTTTAGTCTAGCATCATCAACCCTTGATCACGAGCCAGGCCACGGTATGCCAATTGTTCAAATCAAAGTTCCCAAGAACCATGTGAGTGGAGAAGTTCTGGAAGCGGCGCGTCTAAAAACCCGCGAAAACGTACTCGAATCGTTGTCAGCAACTCAGGCTCACCACGACTACGTCACGGTCAGCGAGGAGATTGGAAAGATAGGTGACGCTTTTCCATTAGTGCTTGTCGATTTGAGTGTCGGTCGCGAAAAATAGCGGAAGGAGAAGTTTGCCAAAGCTACTGCGAAAGTACTCAGTGAAGCTTTAGGGTGCGAAGAAAAGCAAGTGTTCGTGGTCTTTCACGAATCGGCGAGCGGCGAGAACTTCTGGGTTGGCGATGGGTTTTTAGAAACTTTCAATCCAGAAGAGCACAAGTAGTTCCCACTGCGCACTTTTGGAAGTATTTCTGTCGTCTAGGACTAACAATCGCGCGGCGAGCTACTGTCGTCGTTTTTTGTATGGTTATCAATGTTTCTATTGCTGAATATTGGATCCGCTTAACCAGGACACCTGGCAACGGAAATCGTCATTGGAAATACCCGGATGGAAAACGGGTGCACGAATGATGGTGCGCAGGGGAAGGTTCCAGGGAGGCACCGTTCCATTGTCAGGTCAAATCGACAGCAAAGCAGCAAAGCAGCAAAGCAGAAAAAGGTAGCAGCTCGAAAATCAGCCATTAAAGTGCATAAGAGGAAAAGGGTAAGTGATGACCAAAACTCTCCAGTGGTTTTTTAACGCGGGCCTGTTAGCAAATTGCCTGGTGTCCAGTGCGATAGCGCAGCAGGAAGTGCAACAAGAGATGGAGGAAAATTCAAACGTCACTTTCCCGGCCAGCTATTTCGATGAATTCAATCCCTTGACTGTCAATGACATGCTGGACCGGGTTCCCGGCATCGATCTGATTTTGAACGAAGGTGGAAGCGGGCGCTTTGGTGGCGGTGACAGAGGGCTTGGTGCCAGTTCGCAAATCCTGATCGATGGAAAACGTTTAGCGGGCAAAGCCAATGAGGCGCGTAGTCAGCTGGATCGTATTTCTGCTGACCAGGTAAATTACATCGAGATTATCCGCGGTACTTCCAGCGAACTTGACGTTCAAAATAGCGGGCAGATAGTGAATATAGTCCTGCTGGAATCACAGTCCCGATCCAGCCTTGCGACCGAGCTGAACGCGACTCATTTTGAAGATGGCACCGTTGAGCCTGGCGGCTCCGTTGCGTGGAGCGGGCAATCCGGTGACCTGACCTATCTTATCAGTGCAGGGCTACAAACTGGTTATCGCCGTACAGAAAGCTTTGAGAGAAGCTTTAACGGCGATTTCTCGCCAAACGACACGCGGGATTTGGACCGAATTTCCGATCAGAAAACATACACGCTCAATGGCAACCTGACCTACGCACTTACCAGTCGGGATCGAATTGCTCTTAATCTGCTCTATAGCGAAAGTGATCCGCCGGAGCGATTACTACGCACCATTACTGAATTCGATACCGGTAGTCCGTTCGTTCGTTTTGAGCGCGAATCGCTTCCTGCAACGGCAGACAACTGGGAGTTTGGCGGGGACTATCAGCACAACTATGAAAGTGGCGACCGATTAAAATTTTTGTTTATTGTGAACGAAAAGGAAAGCCACCGGACCCGTGAACGCTTTTTGTCCTCTCTGGCCGATCCCGAAGAGACTAAAGATTTGTTCCTGGATACAACCAGCCGTTATCAGGAACGCATTATACGTGGCTCATACACACTCAATCTCGCGGGTGATCAGGGTCTGGAACTGGGTATTGAGGCTGCTCAGACAATTCAGGATTCAGGACTCCGCCTGGGTGCACTTACGCCTGCGGCGGGCTCGCCAGATTTCGGTGGCCTGACACCAATTGACTTTCCCAATGCATTTTCTACCGTTGAGGAGATCCGCTATGAGCCCTTTGCAATTCATAACTGGCAGATCAATCCGCGTATGTCACTGGAATCCTCGTTAGTTGCTGAGTGGTCAGAAATCGAGCAGACCGGGGATATAAACAACAAGCGAGACTTTAACTTTGTCAAACCCAAACTGGATTTTCGCTTTGACGTCAGCAGCTCACTTCAGTTCAGGGCAACGCTTGAAAAAGATGTTTCTCAGTTGAGCTTTGCTGACTTCTCAAGGGCAAGTAATGATCGGGATGATGATCAGGATACGTTCGCCGGCAACCCGACCCTCGAACCAGAGGAGAGCTGGCAGGCAGAAGTCAGTCTGGATTATCGCCTGCCGAATGATGGTGGCGCATTAAATGCCAGGTTCTTCTACTATGACTATGAAAATAAAATCGGTCGCATCGATGTCTCTCCCTCTGATACCGATTTGCAGTCCACCAATGGCAATGTGGGATCCGCAGAAGCCTATGGCCTGATTACCAATGCCAGTATCCGTCTGGGCTTTCTTGGTCTTCCTGCGGCGCTGTTTACCGCAAATCTTACGGTGCAGAATTCGGAATTTGACGATAATCCTTTTGTGCCTTACAAATTCAGGTTTCCGCCCTATGACCGGGGCGGATTCCGCTTAGGTTTCCGTCACGATATACCTTCATTGCGGATGAATTACGGTGCTAATTATTTTTCACGCATCAATGGCAATCGCTGGTTTTTCGACATCGACAATCAATTCGAATACATCTTTCCAAGCAATTTGAGCGCCTGGGTGGAAAGAGTTTGGTTCGGTGATCTTACTTACCGTCTTGAGCTGAATAATCTGGAAAACATCGAAGTATGTGGTGAGCGCCGTCGCTTTGTCGGCAGGCGGATTAACAATATTCTTAGAGAAGTGGAATACAACTGCACTACCACTGGCACGCAAGTGGCATTCAAAGTTCGCGGAACTTTCTAAGCGACACCAGGTTAAAGGCTCCATGAAGCTGAAAGGCATCGAGGCCTGTATCCGTAAGAGGCAAGCATTGCCAGTTCTTGGTATGGGACAGCTTAAGGGCTGCTTCAAGACCAAAAGCCGAAACTGTCAATAGCGAAACCCCGCGACTTGATGGAGGACCTAGGAGGTGGATCTAGGGGCTGCTTCCGGCCCATACCGCAGGATTTCTTTCAGGACACAGGCAGATTCGGATTGGGAGCGGTGATCTGGGAAAACGAGTATTTCTAGACAATTCCACGAGATTTTATCGGTTTGACGTCAGATTTGATCATCTTTTCGATCTCGATAGACCAGGTGAGTAGCCATATAATCCACTTGATTGACAGCGATCAAGAAGCATATTTATCCAGGCGGCCATATCATCTATATGGAATTCAGTGCTCATGCTAGAACAAATTGACGAAAATATTCTGCGACTCGCTATAGCCATAGGTATCGGCTTTCTGGTTGGGTTGCAAAGAGAATGGGTCACAGGTAAACGCGTTGGGTTACGCTCTTTCGTGCTTATTGCCACTTTGGGTGGCATAAGTGGACTCCTGGTTCCGGACCTTGGCCCCTGGCCCCCTGTCGCTGCGCTGGTGGCGCTTGCGTTTGGGCTGTTCTTGCACGCAAAAAGTGTTGAAGACGTGAGGGGTCCGCACGGGATCACGACCGAGATTGCGGCACTCGTAGTCTTCGTACTTGGGGTTTCCGTAGTGCTGGGCTACGTTACAGAGGGCGTGGTGCTTGGCGGTTTCGTCACTATCTTGTTGCACTGGAAACAACCTCTCGAAACGCTGGTTCACAAGATTGGTGACAACGATTTTGCAGCAATCGCTCGATTTCTTGTAGTCGCACTTGTCGTGTTGCCAGTTCTTCCAAATCAGACCTACGGCTTTTTCTCGGTGTTAAACCCCTACCAGATCTGGTTAATGGTTGTGTTGGTCGTGGCAATCAATCTCGCCGGATACATTGTGCTACGTATTGTTGGTGCTCGTTCAGGAGCCACAGTGGCAGGTGCACTTGGCGGATTGATATCGAGCACAGCAACTACAGTCAGCTATGCTGGAACGACTAAAGAAAATAACACTCTCGATGCAGTTGCAGCGATTGTTATTTGTGTTGCATCTACGATGGTGTACGGAAGGATTTTGCTGGAAATTTCGGTAGTGGCGCCTGGTCTGCTTGCCTATACTTTCTGGCCGTTAATCTCGTTCTCCGTTTTCATGGTCATAGTGGTCGCAATAATTGTCAGTCGTGTCCCCGCTGAGCAGATAGAAACACCAGAAACCGATAATCCTGCACAGCTAAAGGTTGCTCTTACGTTTGCGGCTCTTTACGCGGTGGTCATCTTTGCGGTCGCTGCAGTAAAGGAGTTGTTCGGGGATCAGTGGATTTACCTTGTGAGTGCATTATCAGGACTTACTGATGTGGATGCACTGACTTTATCCGTGTCGCAACTCTTTCAAGCTGGAACACTCGATGGCGGAACTGGAGGACGTGCGATATTTATCGCCTCATTGTCAAACTTGATATTCAAGTGGGGTGTGGTATTAACTTTGGGCAACCGGCGATTGAAAAAATGGATCTCTATCGCATTCGGATCAGCCGTAGTTGTTGGTCTATTCATTCTTGTTATCTGGCCTGGAAACTCGATCTAGATTTGATATCCGCTACATTTGCAGTAATCATTAGCGCAAGACACTGCACAATGTGTATCGACACAACGCTATTTTCTGCCCAGCATCCTATTAAAGTTATCAATCATGTCCATTGGCAGTGGAAAAACAATGGTGGAGTTCTTTTCACCGGCAATCTCAGTCAGGGTTTGCAAGTAACGCAGCTGCATGGATTCAGGCTGCTGATTCAGTTCGGTTGCAGCTTCCACCAGCTTCTGTGCTGCTTCCGCTTCGCCACTGGCGTGAATCACCTTAGCACGCCGCTCCCGTTCCGCTTCCGCTTGCTTGGCAATAGCGCGGATCATGCTTTCATCCAGGTCCACATGTTTGATTTCCACATTCGAGACCTTGATACCCCAGCCGTCAGTCTGGGTGTCCAGTATTTCCTGCACGTCGGCATTGAGGCGTTCCCGTTCGGCCAGGAGCTCATCCAGTTCGTGTTGTCCCAGCACTGAACGCAGGGTCGTCTGGGCCAACTGGCCAGTCGCTTCCATGAAGTCTTCCACGTTGATGATAGCTTTCTGTGGGTCAACCACCCGGAAGTAGAGTACCGCATTTACTTTGACTGAAACGTTATCCCTGGTGATGAGATCCTGAGTGGGGATGTCCCAGACAATGGTTCGAAGGTCCACTTTGACCATTTGCTGGAAGAAGGGGATGACGATGATCAGGCCAGGTCCCTTTACCTTGTAGTAGCGGCCAAGCAGGAAAATAACACCTCTATCGTATTCTCGCAGAATACGAAATGAACTCACTAACAATATCAGTATGATTGTTGTCAGCACGATAAAAAATGATTGCATTTGTATTGCCCTCTTAAGCCTGTGAGTCTGCTTGCGGATGCCTGACTTTCAGGGTCAACCCATCCACTTCAGTTATTTCCAGTTCATCGCCTTTTTTAACTGGTAGTTCAGAAATTGCGCTCCAGTTCTCACTGAGCGCACGTACATGACCATGGCCGACAAAGTCTTCGTTGGCCACTGCGACCTCGTCTAACATGCCTTCCATGCCGGTTGTTACACGCCGTTGCCTGGAGGCGACTACCGCACCCAAGGCATAGAGAAAAACGCCGGCGGAGGCAACCGCAAAGGCGCCAATTATCGCCAGGGAAATCTGGAATGCTTCCATCTCGGTATCCATCAACATTACTGAACCGAGCACGAAAGCAACCACACCGCCAAGGCCAAAGACACCAAAGCTCGGTGATAATGCCTCTGCAATCATCAGGCCGATACCCACCACGATCAGTGCCAGGCCGGCATAATTAATCGGTAGCATCTGCAGGGCGAAGGCGCCAAGCAACAGGCAAATAACACCAGTTATCCCTGGCAGGCCCATGCCCGGGTTGTAAAACTCCAGGATCAGACCGTAGATACCGATCATCAGCAGAATGTAAGCAACATTTGGGTCGGTAATCAGGGCCAGAAACTCGTGACGCCAGTCGGGCTCGACAGTGATGACGTTTGGCTCCGATAGGTTGAGGGTAACGGTCTGGCCATCAATTGTTGTGTTGCGTCCGTTCAGTTGGGACAGCAAAGTATCAATGTCATCGGCCATCAGGTCGATGACATTCAATTCCAGCGCCTCAGTCGCTGGCAGGTTGGACGCTTCCACTACCGTTTTTTCAGCCCACTCGACATTGCGACCGCGCAGTTCGGCGAGGCCTTTTATGTAGGCAACGGCATCATTCAACACCTTGCGTTCCATGGCTGTACCGGGAAGCGTGGCTGGCTCAGCTTCTGACGGTTGCTCATCATCGCTTGTTTCCGGTTGTTCGGGCATGGTTGGTATGGGGAACGGGCTGCCGCCTTCACCGCCAAGATTGACCGGCGTGGAAGAACCAATATTGGTAGCCTGGGCCATGGCCGCAAAATGGCTGGCGTACATGATGTAGGTGCCGGCACTGGCTGCCCGGGCTCCGCCTGGCGCCACCCACCCAGCGACCGGAACCTGCGAAGCCAGAATGCTGCGAATGATATCGCGCATGGCGAGGTCCAGACCTCCTGGCGTGTCAATGCGAAGCACCACCAATTCGGCATTCTCTTCAGCAGCATCTTCCAGCGAGCGCATGACGAAATCTGCACTGGCGGGGCCGATGGCACCTTGCAGTTCGACCAACCAGACATCCTCAGCCTGAACCGGGAGTGAAATGAACAAAAACAGGATACTCAGAAACCAATAACTGGCAGGTGGGAAAATCAATCGAGTGTAAGTTTTGCGACTGACCATAAGCCCATCATACCCACAATTTTGCTAATCTGGAACCTCGAAGCACAGGTGAACTACAAGAGCTGCGAATACCCCGCAAGTCGTGGGAATATAACATGCCTGGTGGGCTGCCAGCGGTTTTTTTGTTAAGCACTCTGCATTCCGGGGAATACCTGATTGTCATTCTCACATAGGTTGCTAAATTGCTGTTGTTTAAAGTAATTACTCCTAACTATGAACCGCGAAACACTAATTACCGAGATCAGGCAGTTGTCAGTGGATCTGCTGGGTCCTCTCGTGCAGGCAGCTATCGAGGAAGCAGCCACCAACCTGGCGCACTCGGAGTCACATACTGATCTGGCAACCTGCCTGCTCGACAATCGCAAGGAGATCAGGGATAGGTTCGCCAGGTATTTAGGTTTTGGCTTTGACGAGCTGGTGGGGATTCGTACACGAAAGGTTGACCTGGAGGATTACCCAAGCCTGAGCGTGGTTGATGAGCATTTCATTGAAGCGGCCAATGCGCTGGAGGGAATGGTCAATTATGCACGTAACACTAATATCAAGGCGCTGATTTGCCTCAATACACGCCTGAATAAGTTATTCGATAAGCAGACTGTTGACGAAACTAACAGTCCTCTCGATCCGGATAGAATTGCAGTTGCATTTGTGGATGCCCTGGCACCTTTAGACGTTGAGCAACGACATAGCTTGTCGATTTATCGCTGTTTTAACCAACGCGTACTGCACCGGCTGGATCAGTTATTGCAGAAGGTCGATAATATCTGTATCGCTGCGGGCTTGCTGCCTGATCTGATCGTAGATGGAAGAAGCCGCGAAACTCAGCTTAAGAAGCGCAGTAGTGTGCGCCCAACCAATAGTCCTTTGGAAAGGGCCTTCGCTGATTCTGCATCTGCTGAAGGTGCCTGTGTTTCAAATGAATCGGCGCAGTTACATCATTTGATCAGAGAGCTGTTATGGTCTTCATCGGAAAGCTTGCGATCAAATATGGGGAGTGCCTGTCTGGTTCGGGAGGTTGCTGTACCGACTGTCGCCCTGATTGCACGTTATTTCAATGGCAGCCTGGTGAGTGAGCTGGGCTTGATGCCGCTGATTGCGGAATCCGATATGCAGATTGCTGGTCGAGATGTTGTACTGATTTCTGACCGGCAACTCATGTCACTGCTTGATCATGTACAGGATCGTTTGATTGAAGAATTGAGTGAGGGCCAGGATCTGACGATCGATTTTCGCCGGTTCACCAGCTATCTGGGTGAAGAACTGCTTGAATCTTCACCGGTGGGAATACTGAATGCCATCGACGGAGAAAGCTTCGATACTATACTGACAATCAACCTGCTGTATGAAGCATTCTGCAATGACGTGTCGCTGATCGAGCCGATTAAGGAGCTGATTGCCGCCACTCAGGTTGTCATGATGAAAATGGCATTGAACGATCCGCAACTGTTTTCACTTGCAGGGCATCCGGCGCGCCTGTTGCTTAACGAAATTGCTGCAGCAGGTGTAGGTAGCCTGGACTACGAAACACTCAAGTCTGACCCTGTATTTATTGAGCTTGAGTCAATACTGATCAGGCTGGTCACTGAATATGACGGCAACACGGAGCTGGTGACCGAATTGCTTGAAGAGTTCAGCGCCTTCAATGCCCAAAGACTTGAGGTAAAAACAACTGAGGTGGCCGATTCGGAAATCACTGCAGGAGAATGTCGAGAACGGATCAGTGAAATTCACCAGTATGTTAAGAGCAGGATTGAAGAACGCATCAAGGAGCCGTTGCATCCGTTGATAGATAATCTGGTCAGACAGCATTTTCATCACTTTCTGGTGCACGTCGTGCAACGAGACGGGCAGGGTAGCAATAGTTGGACCCTGGTTATCAAGATTCTGGATCTGTTGCTCTGGACAGTAAGGTCACAGAAGCAGGAAAACGATCAAGCGCGGTTCGAAAAGTTCAATAAGTCGTTACTACCCAATATCAGAAAAGTTCTGCTTGTTTCTGGTCTTGAAGAACGGGCGAGCGACAACCTGGTAGCACAGTTGGAACAGATCCAGAAGGACAGTTTTTCACTCTGGCGTGAGAGTTCCAGGGTAGGAAACGTAGTAATGATGAATAAAAGAACTTACGGTTCAAAAGAGTCGGATTGTAGTGAAGAAGTTCTTGCGTCACTGGCGAGCGAGCGCCCGATGATGGAGCTACTGCCGTCTTTACCGCAAAGTTCTACTGTAGAGCCTGAGGGATCCAGTGACTTTGCCTCTCGCAAGGAGCTTCGCCAGTACTTGCCGCAGGTGGATAAACTTCCGATCAACAGCTGGTTGTCGTTTCGGATGGGCAGCGGGCAGAGTTTGTATTGCACCCTGACAGCACGACTGCAGTCTGATAACAGGCTGATTTTCGTAAACAGCAATGGCGTTAAAGTGCTGGAGAAAACCCGTGAGGGATTAGCTCGGGAACTGCAGGAAGGCTCCGTGCGCATCGTCAGTGAATGGCCGTTGTTTGAGCGCGGAATGGAATCTGTTATCGCCAGGCTGCGCGAGCGCCAGCATCAGCATTGATATCTCAACTTCGACTAAGTTGTCCCGTTGAGAAGGTTTGTCTTCTCTAAGCCTGGCCTGGTTTCGCCTACTTTCGCCTAGCTTCGCCAACTTTCGCCTAGCTTCGCCAACTTTCACCTACTTTCGCCTAGTTTCGCCAGCTTTCACCTGCTTTCCTGGATTACCCCCCACCAGGATTCCGCTATAATCCCGAGCTTTATTTGGCGGGAGAGCAGGGAAAGGTGAAAAAACAACAGGTTGTTACGCTTCGCGGGGCGGTTTCCCTGGCAGTCATCGGCATAGCGCTGCCTTTTGGCAGCACTGCGCAGGATGTTGAAGAAATCGTAGTTGTCGGAGTCACACCGCTGGCAGGCCCCGGTATCGAGCTGAATAAGATTCCCTTCAATGTCCAGACAGTAACTGCGACTGATCTTGCTGAATCCCTCAGCCTCGATATTACAGATCATCTCAACAGCAATTCTGCCAGTGTCAATGTTAACGCGGCACAGAATAATCCGCTGCAACCGGATCTGCAATTTCGCGGTTTCACCGCTTCACCTTTGCTGGGGTTGCCCCAGGGCGTGGCTGTTTACCAGGATGGGGTAAGGATCAATGAACCGTTGGGCGATGCGGTTAACTGGGACATGTTGCCTGAGTCGGCGATCTCCAGCATGACCCTTTTGAGTGGTGCCAACCCTGTATTCGGGCTCAATGCCCTGGGTGGCGCCATCAACATCAACATGAAGAATGGCTTCAACTTCGGCGGCACCGAAGCAGAGTTTTATACTGGCGACTGGAATCGCAACGTCGGTACTATCGAATCAGGTGGAAATAATGGGACCTGGGGTTACTATGCAAACCTCAGTTACTTTGAAGAAGACGGCTGGCGGGATCTGTCGGATTCCGAAGCGATGAATTTTTACGGCAGCATCAGCTGGCGAAATGGTGAACGCTCAGCCCTTGACCTGGCATTCCAGGACGGACAGAGCGATCTGACCGGCAATGGTCCGGCACCCTTAGGTCTGCTGGATCTGGATCGCGAAGCGGTATTTACCGCGCCGGACATTACGGAAAACAACGTTACTCTGTTCAGTCTCAATAGCATCCATCGTCTTAGTGACTCTCTGGTGTTGTCAGGCACCGTATACCGGCGTGACAATGACACTGATTCTTTCAACGGTGACGCTTCCGAGTTCGAGCTCTGTGAGTTTTCCGGTGGTGCCCAGGCATTGCTGGAAGAAACCGATGATATCGAAGATGCCCTGGAATCCGATCTGGGTATTGAACTGGATGATATTTGCACAGGTAACGTTGCTGAAATCACCAGTTTTGACGCTCTCGAACAGCTCATAGAACAACAATCAGTTTTGGCAGGTCTGAATCCCGAAGACTTCGAGCTGGAGGATGCTATCGATGAACTGAGTGGCAGCGGCATCCTCAGTGATGAGGCCATCAACAATATCAGCAATCGGCAGCAAACCAGTGAGGGCCTGGAAGGCCAACTGACATTTCTGGATGAGCTGGCCGGCTTCAATAACCAACTGGTAGTGGGATTCAGCTACTTCAAAGGTGATTCCCGGTTTCGTTCTGTAACCGAGCTGGCTGACCTGGACCCCGATACCCGCTCGACTGCCGGGCTTGGTACCGGTACTTTCTTCGATGAAGCTGCGACCGATATTTCCACCAGGACAGAGACCTGGAGTTTATACTTTACCAACGCTCTTGATCTGTCCGAGACACTGACCCTCACTCTAGCAGGACGTTTTAATGAAAGCGACGTGACCCTGCGAGATAAAAGTGGCGAGAGACCTGAGCTCAACGGCGATCACAGCTTCTCCCGGTTTAATCCTTCAGTGGGGCTGGCCTGGCAGATTGACGAAGGGTTCAATGCCTATCTGTCCTACAACGAATCCAATCGAGTACCGACACCGATCGAGTTGTCGTGTAATGAAGAAATTTTCAGTCTCGCGCAGGCCCGTGCCGAAGCTGAAGGCGACGATCCTGACGATGTGGAATTTGAGTGCCGGTTACCCAATGCCTTTCTGGCAGATCCCCCATTGGATGACGTGGTTACCAGAAATGTGGAGGCTGGTTTCAGGCTGCAGACCGACGACGTGAACTACCGACTGGGGCTGTTTCACGCCACCAATCAGGACGACATCATCTTCCAGACTACCGGTCGCGCCACGGGATTGTTTGCCAATGTGGACAAGACACGCAGGCTGGGATTTGAGTCTGCGCTGAGTGGAAGCCTTGGTTCGCTTAACTGGTTCGCTACTTACAGCTATGTGGACGCCACTTTTGAAGATGATTTTCAGGCCCTCAGCCCCAATCATGATTTTGCTGACGGCGAGGGCAATATCAGTGTAGCAGCGGGGGATCGTATTCCAGGAATTCCCAAACACCAGGCCAAACTTGGTGCCAGTTACCGGTTTGACAGTGACCTGTTGCTTGCTGCCGAAGCAATTTATAACTCCGACCAGCGCCTGCGTGGTGACGAATCGAATCAGCTTGACGAAGTAGACGGCTTCGTCGTTGTAAATCTCAGGGCTATTTATCAGATCAATGACAATTTCAGTGTGTTCGCCCGGATTAACAACCTTTTTGATACCGAATACGAGAGTTTCGGCCTGCTGGGCGAGAATCCTGCTGAAGTTATCGATTTCCTCAATGATGAGAGCCCGTATTTTCTGGGCGCCGGTGCGCCACGCGGGGCTTGGGTGGGGGCACGTTTCCGTTTTTAGAAACACAACGCCTTAACCAGGTTGACCTGAGTCAATGATAGGTGCGTATTTGATTGCAGTGCAGTTTGTTTTTGATCCAGACTGTAACTGGTTAGAAACAATAACTTATTCTTTTCGAGGAGCTGCACATGAATCTGTTTAATAAAATTTCGAAAAAGTTTTTGAGAGGCGGCGCATTGGTAGTAACAGTGTCAGTGCTTACCGCTTGTGGTGGGGGAGGCGGAGAGTCCGCCGAGGCTCGATTACCCATCAGCATCAATGAAGTGATGGCTTCACTGATTAATCACTCTGCGGATCCAATCTGGATTGCGGCATGGCGTAACCCGCAATCGGATCGAGACTGGCGCGAACTGGAGCATCTATCGCGACAGCTTCAGGTGGGTGGTGCACTTCTGACCATACCGGGAACGGGCCCACTGGATGATGAGTGGACTTCCAATGACGATTGGGTCAACTATGCCAATCAATTGAGTGCTGCTGCTGGCCGTGCGGTAAACGCGTCGAGAGCAGAGGACATCCAGCTCATCTCCCGGGCCGGTGACGAGATTGTCGATATCTGCGAAGGATGCCATATCGATTTCAAACCGGATCTTCCCACCATGAACATTTATGGTGAGCTGTCGCCACTGCCGTCAGATAACAACTAACAGTTAGCTGATTGTCAGCCAACGAAAGTAGCAATAAAACCCGGCGCGTGGTTACGACGCCGGGTTTTTTATTGCTGGTATTGAAATACCTGGTCCGTTAGTACATCAAAGACCGCCGCTATCCTGAAGGCCATCTCAGACGCCCCGCCGATATCGGTAGAGCTGCACAGCGACTTTGACATTTATGCGAACATCATTGTGATAAATCTCATCAGCCTGGGCTGCGATGGTGTCAAAGCCAACGGAACAGATCTTTGTCTTGAAAACTGTTAAGTCCAAGTTCTTTTCAACAGGGAGTTATTGGCAGTGTAGTTCAGCGTTAAGGATATTCGTAACCGAGATGTAAATCAGGGGGTGGGGGCACCGGTAGTTGTGCCGGACCTGGCCAAGGCTGCCAGGTTATATCGAGTGACCCGACCGGCCCAGTCATCGAGGTTACGAGGACGTCAGGAAACAATGTTGAGAAGCTCATCGATTCCGTATACGTCAGCAAGACTCACAAGATGCGAACTGAGTCCATGTATCTTCAATTCCCGTTGCTCGGAGTCAGTCATGCCGGCGGCTGTCAATAACAAGGCAAGAGCCGTTGAATCGGCGTGTTCTAGCCGGCAGCAGTCAATCTGTTCAACGCCGCGATTCATCAGGCCGCAGAACTCATGATGTACTTTTTTTGCATTGGCAAAACTTAGTTGGCCTGCTAGAAACAGTGTCTTGCCGTCGGCGCTCAGGGTTACCGAATCGTGGTCAGGTAAAGAGTTTTTCAAAACCACCTCTACTGTGAATTATTTTCAGACTTGAGAGTCTCGATCAGCCTGGCAAATCCGCCCTGTTCAATTTCGTAGGCGAAACTGGCGCGGTAGTTGACTATCAGACTCACACCATCGACCATCACGTCGATTACCTGCCAGCGCTGACCGCGGTTTTCCATGCGAACATCAAGTACAACACGTTGTCCTCTATTGGTAGTCGCCTCACCCCGGATTATTGCTCTGTTCTCCGAAACAGAGCGGGGAGTGATTTTTATATTTGGCAACTCGGTCCGGAAGTCATAGGACACGTTGGCATAGGATCTGATCAGTAACGCCTTAAACTCGGCGGTCAATGAAGCACGCTCGTCATCAGTCGCTCTACTCCAATTCTGGGCCACTGCCAGTTGTGTCATTCTTTCAAAATTGAAATGCGGCGCTATTTTCTCTTCTACCATCGCCTGCAGTCGATCACCGTTGTCTCGATAGAGTTCTTCATTTTCACGCACCTCAGCAAACGCTTCTCGCACGGTTATTTCCACCAGTCGCAAGGGGCCGTCGGTATCCTGCGAAAATGCGTTCGAAGAAACCATCGTAGTCGTGATTGCCAGGCAGAATTGCGCTACCAGTACCGTAACCGAGCAACCATAGATCCTGGTATGATTCATCGCTCAGCCTCGCTTGCACTATTGAACAAAAAGTTACTTATCAAGTTCTCCAGGACCACCGCCGAAGACGTCAACCAGATTTCGCCGCCGTCCGTTAAATGTTCGCTGTCAACACCTGCCTGCAAGCTGACAAACTGTTCTCCGAGTAATCCAGAGGTCAGAATACTCGCCGACGTATCCGTGCTGAAGGCAAATTGTTCATCGATAGCGATTTCAACCACCGCTTTGAACTCGGTTGGGTCAAGGTGGATACCCGATACCCTGCCCACAGTGACACCGGCACTGCGAACCGGGGCCCGTACTTTCAAACCGCCGACGTTTTCAAATCCGGCAGTCACCAAGTACGTGGCATTGGCCCGTAACGTGGTTTGACTTGCGACCCGAAGCGAGAGGAATACGATGGCCGCGGCACCTAGAACGATGAACAGGCCAACC
>Ga0209578_10000727_pt1 | contig 36929 bp, 29 predicted proteins | sample tdAd472_FD_187127 | JGI IMG/M metagenome (GOLD analysis project Ga0209578, IMG submission 187127) | Marine sediment microbial communities from the Atlantic coast under amendment with organic carbon and nitrate - tdAd47.2 (SPAdes)... | ecosystem: Environmental > Aquatic > Marine > Coastal >...
AGACCTTCTATGTTTGCCGTCAGCAGTGCAACCTGCACCTCCGGCGAACCGGTATCACCCTCTGTCAGTTGATAATCTTTAACGACTGCTTCTTTCTGTTGTGCTGATAGTGCCATGTCTTCATTCTCCTAAGAATATGCATAATTACATTCCGTTATCACCCCCGTGCATATTTACAGAGGCATAACTCTATTGAAAGGGCTAGAACTATTAATTCACCCCGTTGTTACTAAACGACGTGGCGCAACACGCCCATCATCCAGTACTTCGCCAATACCGAGAAATCGATTCTCCTTATCAGCTGCTTTATTAAACAAAATCACCCTGCCCTGTGCGCTCGTATTCGGCACGAAGACAGGCTGGCCCTGTTTAACGTAAAAAGTCATTAGCTCCGAGAGCTCTACCTCTGGCAAATTCTCAACTGTGGCCGCGATCGGCAAAAGCATCGCGTCCAAATTTCGAAAACACTCTTCTGTTGTCTCCGCCTTCGCCGCTATTTGCTCCAGCTCATCTAAGCTATGCATTCCTGATGGCTTCATGCCACTGACACTTAAGCGTCTTAACGCTATAACATGAGCTCCGCAGCCTAACACTTCGCCCAGATCATCCACCAAGGTACGCACATAGGTGCCCTTACTACAATAAATTTCCAGTTCCAACTCATCATCCTGCAGGCCTAATAGTTCAAATTTATAGATCTGCACTGGGCGCGGCTTGCGCTCCACCTCGATACCCTGACGGGCTAACTTATAGAGAGGTTCTCCTTGGTGTTTGAGTGCCGAAAACATGGAGGGCACTTGTTCAATATCACCTCGAAACTGCTGTAACGCGGTTTCGATCATTTCCTTATCAAGTTGTGGTACGGAGCGCGTTTGCAATATATCGCTGTCACTATCCCCGCTGGCTGTACGTACGCCTAATTTCGCACGGGTGCGATATACTTTATCAGCCTCCAGCATAAACTGGGAAAACTTAGTCGCTTCACCGAAACAAATCGGCAGCATACCAGTGGCTAACGGATCAAGACTGCCGGTGTGCCCAGCTTTCGCCGCATTGAATATCCGCTTTACCCGTTGCAACGCCTCATTCGAGGACAGACCTATCGGTTTATCCAACAAAAACACACCATTAACCGGACGTCCTTGATTACGCCTGCGTTGCCTTTTCACTAACTAATTGTCCTCTACGTCCTGGTTCGACCGTTGCCGGTCTTCTTGCACCGCTTTATCGATCAATGCCGATAGGTGCTGTCCGCGAGAAATGCTTTCGTCATAATGAAAGCGTAGCGTCGGCACGATACGCAGTTTAATCAAATGTCCCAATCGGCCCCGTAAAAATCCGGCCCCTTTGGTCAGTATCGCCAACGTTTGCTCACGTTTCGCTTTGTCTTCCTGTTCCAGCACAGTCACAAAGACATCGGCGTAACTCATATCACGACTAAGATCCACCGCGCTGACGGTCACCATCCCTAAACGAGGATCTTTCATTTCCAGCTGGATCAAACTCGCCAACTCACGCTGAATCTGATCAGCAACTCTTTGGGTACGACTAAAATCAGCCATGATTTTCTATTCTGCAGTAGGGTAATACACTAAAGCGTACGCTCTACCGCTACCGAATCGTAGACTTCAATCTTATCGCCAACTCTGACATCGGTATAATTCTTAACACCGATACCGCACTCCATACCGTTGCGCACCTCATTGGCGTCATCTTTGAAGCGACGCAAGGATTCCAGCTCACCTTCATAGATCACCACATCTTCGCGTAATACCCGAATTGGCTTGTTACGATAAATAGTGCCTTCGATAACCATACTTCCAGCAATCGAGCCATATTTTGGCGAGTTAAAGATATCCCGCACCTCGGCGACACCCACAATTGTCTCTTTATATTCTGGAGACAGCATGCCGGAAAGCGCATTTCTCACATCATCGACAATATCGTAGATCACGCTGTAATAACGTAAATCAGTACCATTCTCTTCAAATACTTTACGTGCCGAGGCATCTGCTCTGACGTTAAAGCCAATGACCACTGCGCCCGTAGAAACCGCCAGGTTGGCATCAGTTTCCGAGATGCCACCAACGCCACTGGAAACGATAGCAACCTTGACTTCTTCATTACCGATTTTTTCCAGCGCAGAACTTAAGGCTTCTAAACTGCCACGCACGTCCGTTTTCAAAACGATATTGAGTATTTTTGCCTGTCCTTCGCCCATATTGGCAAATAGGTTTTCCAAGTGTACTGCTTGACGCGAAGCTTGCGTTTCTACCTTATGCAACTGCTGACGATATTCAGCTAATTCACGTGTCATTCGTTCGTTCGGTAACACCAGAAAATCATCCCCGGCATTAGGTGTCTCAGTCAGCCCTAACACCTCAACAGGAATTGAAGGCCCAGCGCGTTTCACCGGTTTACCATTTTCATCCATCAGTGCTCTGGCGCGGCCGTAGACTTTTCCGGCAATAATGGCATTACCCTGTTCAAGCGTGCCATTTTGCACTAGTAGTGTCGCAACGGCGCCACGGCCCTTATCTAGGCGCGCTTCAACCACCACACCGCGAGCCGGTGCTGTCGGCACCGCTTTCAATTCTAAAATTTCAGCCTGTAACAGCACCGCATCCAATAAATCATCAATACCCTTTCCGGTATGCGCGGATACGGCAATAAATTGAACATCACCACCCCAGTCTTCAGGAATGACTTCCTTCGCTACCAACTCATGCTTAACACGATCGATATCGGCAGATTCTTTATCAATTTTATTGATCGCCACCACGAGAGGCACCCCAGCTGAACGAGCATGCTGAATCGCTTCTTCCGTTTGTGGCATAACACCGTCGTCAGCAGCCACGACTAAAATAACGATATCCGTCGCCTGTGCGCCACGTGCTCGCATAGCCGTAAACGCCGCGTGTCCCGGTGTATCCAGGAAACAGACCATGCCTTTCTCTGTTTCCACATGGTAGGCGCCGATATGTTGCGTAATACCACCAGACTCACCAGCTGTCACTTTGGTTTTACGAATATAATCCAACAGTGATGTTTTGCCATGATCAACATGCCCCATGACTGTAACCACTGGCGCTCGGGCAACTTCTTCGCCCTCATAATTGATACCTTGTAGCAATTCCTGTTCTAAATTCATAGGCTGTTCTAAACGATATTTATGTCCCATTTCTTCAACTACCAACACCGCCGTTTCCTGATCGATGCTTTGGTTAATGGTCGCCATAACCCCCATTTTCATGAGTGCTCGGATAATATCCGTGGCCTTCACAGACATACGCTGGGCTAATTCAGACACCAGAATATTGTCAGGGATAGCGACCTCTTTCAGTACTGGCGCAGCAGGCTTTGCAAACCCATGCTGTTTGAGAAACTTTGTCGGCTTGGCTAACTTAGGCTCAACATAAACTCTTTTAGAAACCGGTTTATGCAGAATTTCTTCTTCAAATATCTCATCCGCCTCTTCAATCCATTTTTTCTTAGAGGCTTTGGATTTATCAACCTTTTTCGCTTTCTTATCTGGCGTTTTTAGGGCTTCTCGCTCTTCTTTTTCCAGTTTGAACCGCTCTGCCTCGCTAAGCTCTTTAACCGTTGACTCATCATCACTCTCATCTGACTCAGCCACTTCTTGCTGTTGGTCAGCACCACTAGTAGGATCATCAGTTTGCGGTAGATCTTCAGTCGCCGGAGCTACTATTTCGGCCTGCTCAGCCAGTGCCTGTTGCTCACGCTCAGCCTGTTCTGCCGCTAAAATCGCCGCCTGCTCTTCTTCAAGACGTTTTTCCTCTTCACGGCGCAGCACTTCTGCTTCAAGCTTCTCTGCACTTTGCTCGGCCTCAATGGCACTGCGTTTCACGTAGGTACGTTTTTTTCGTACTTCTACATTCACCGTTTTGGCGCTGCGTCCCTGAGAACTTGAAGTTTTCAGCTGTGTCGTGACCTTGCGCTTGAGCGTAATCTTTTTCGGCGCAGCATCGGTGTCACCATGACAACGTTTTAAGTAGGCCAATAAGGTTTGTTTCTCGTCGTCTGAAACCTTATCCTTCGCCGCAACATGCTCAAGACCAGCTTCTTTCATTTGCATCAGCAAACGATCAACGGGAGCGCCTACTATTTCGGCTAGCTTTGCTACCGTTACTTCTGCCATTCTCAGCTCTCCTGTACCTTTAATGCTATTACCATAATAAAACGGTTTTCCTAGTTTTGTTCGCTCTGCTCGGCAAACCAGGGCTCACGGGCTTTCATGATCAATTTGCCTGCTCGCTCTTCATCAATTTCGTCAATATCTAGCAGCTCGTCCACTGATTGTTCCGCCAAATCCTCCATGGTAATAATGCCTTTGTTGGCCAATATAAAGGCCAGATGTCTATCCATGCCTTCCATTTCCAGCAAATCTTGCGCTGGCTCCGTACCTTCTAGCTCTTCTTCGGAGGCGATAGCTTGAGTTAATAACACATCCTTGGCGCGCGAGCGTAGTGCATTGACTATTTCTTCATCAAAGCCTTCAATCGCCATCATCTCCTCAATGGGAACATAAGCAATTTCTTCTAATGTGGTAAAACCCTCTTCAACCAAAACCGCAGCCAGATCTTCATCCACATCCAAACGCTCCATAAAGCGCTCGATAATTGAGCCCGTTTCCTGCTCTTGTTTAGCCCCGGCATCTTCTTCTGTCATTACATTGATGGACCAGCCCGTCAATTCGCTTGCCAGACGTACATTTTGTCCGCTACGACCAATCGCCACCGCCAGATTTTCCGCAGCAACCGCCACATCCATCGAATGCGCATCTTCGTCCATCACGATGGATTCTATTTCCGCAGGCGCCAAGGCGTTAATTACTAGCTGCGCGGGATTATCGTCCCATAACACAATGTCAATACGCTCGCCTGCCAACTCATTGGAGACAGCCTGTACGCGCGACCCACGCATACCAACGCAGGCTCCCACAGGGTCGATACGACCATCATTGGTTTTGACCGCAATTTTGGCGCGCGCTCCAGGGTCTCTTGCCGCAGCACGGATTTCAACAACTTGTTCAGAAACTTCCGGCACTTCAATTTTAAAGAGCTCTAATAACAGTTCCGGCGCCGCACGACTCACTATTAACTGTGGGCCACGCACCTCTGGATTCACATCAACTAACAGTGCTCGAATACGGTCATTCATTCGAAACATTTCTTTGGGAATCATATTCTCACGTGGCAACTGCGCTTCGGCGTTATTACCTAAATCCACTATAATCTGATCCCGCGTTACCTTCTTCACCGTACCATTCAACACTTGTCCGACTTGGTGACGATACGCTTCAACGACCTTGGCGCGCTCGGCATCGCGTACCTTTTGCACGATAACCTGTTTCGCTGTTTGCGCGGCAATTCGCCCAAACTCTACATTTTCAATCTGTTCTTCCCATATATCGCCGACTTGCAAAGACGCATCCTTTGCCTGCGCATCCGCTAAGGTGATATGTATGGTTGGCGAGAATTCAATGCCATCGTCGTCTTCATCAACTAAGCCATCAGCCCAGACCATCCATTTGCGAAAACTCTCATAATTTCCAGTGTTGCGATCAATCGCAACACGAATATTTGCCTGGTCGTCATCGCCATAGCGTTTACGAGTAGCGGTCGCTAAAGCCAGCTCAATCGCTTCGAAAATGATTTCTTCTGGCACACCCTTTTCGTTGGATACGGCTTCTACAACTAATAGAACCTCTTTACTCATTTCACTTTGCCTCGTTAGAAACCCAACGGTAATGCATTAACCGAACTGGGGTACTATATTTGCTTTCTCAATACTTTCAATGGGCAAAAAATACTCGTGCTGATCTACCACGAGGCTTACCTCATCATTTTCAACCGCTCGTAAAATACCTTTAAATCTTCGCCTTCCTTCAAATGGGCGGCGCAGCTTCACGTTGATCACATGCCCCACATATTTAAGATAATGCTCAACAATAAAAAGCGGTCGATCCATTCCCGGGGAAGATACCTCTAATACATATTCTCCCGAAATAGGGTCTTCTACATCGAACAAACTGCTGACCTGTCGACTCACCTCTTCACAATCCGATAACTTGACGCCATCGTTATGATCGATATATATACGCACCGTCTTACGCTGATCCAGCGTTAAGCACTCTATGCCCCATAGCTGCAAATCCTGAGCTTTAACTACCGGCTCAACCAAAGCGGCTAACTTTGCATCACTCTGCACCACTCATTCACCTTGCGGCTTGCCAACCACAGTAAACAATAAACGGGCAATCGCCCAAACTTTACCTTACCGCACACAATTCTTTACTAGCTGCTGAGAAACAAAAAGCCCCTAAAAAGGGGCTTCTCACAAAATATATTGGCAATGCCAGGCACTTCCAATTTCTATCAATAAGCTCAGCGGCGGATTGTAAACTCTTTCGACAATAGATTCAACGCCGTTTTCAAGCCCCCTTCTTGCCCTCAGCTATCCTGATTTTTTTATCTATTGCGCAGCAATCACAGCAAATTGGCTTGCGGTATATTTTATTGGCTTTTCTCCAGGGCCGCCTATACTTAAAAACAGGCCATTAAATAACCTGATCATTCTTATGGACAAACAGGATACTTAACATCAATCCTATAAAAATGTTGCACACCACCATTAAAAGAGCACGTATATTTTTCAGCTGAGCAATATTGCAACCCGCTCAAAGGTGCTCCTTGAGAAACCAGCTTAAATGAAATCATCACCGCTTATAAAACATTACCTCCCGATACTTTTGGTGTTTTTAATCGGTGTCTTTTTATCCTTTTTCGCGCAACACTATATCGTTAGCGAAGACAGACAACAAAAATTAGCCGCCTTCGAAACATTAGCCTCAACCTCCACGGCTAAATTACAGGATGAAAAAAGAAGGCACCTCGTTATATTAAATACACTTAGCGCGGCAATTTCGAGTTACCCGCAAATTATATCCTCTTCGCAATTCGATCTGCTTTCAGCGCAGATAATGTCCGACATTCCAGCCCTAAAGCGCCTTCTCGTCGTCACTACAACCGAAAATGCAGATAGCGACGCCATTAAAGTACCGATCTCTTCTAACCCAGAAAGGTGGTATAAAATTGATTATGCTTACCCCAAACAGAGTCTTAGCAAAGCGAATACCACCAGCAAGGTGGTTTATAACTATCGCGCCCTGAACGCAAATATTGACCTCGATACAACAGCGCCAACCACTGCCTATCTTATTGGTGAAATAAACGTAGATATCGCTTTTTCAAGCGCCTTGTCCGATATTATCCCGGCTTGGCTCGATATTTATATTTACAAACACGGCGCCAATGGCGAGCCAGAGTTCTTTTATTCCTATCCACCGAACCCTGATCACACCAGTTCAAGCATACAGATTAACCCCACCCAGCCACCGAATAAATTCGCCATCTACCACCCTAACCAGGTAAAAACGGATACCGACAGACTTTCCATTTTATATTTACCGAGAGACAACAATTTTTTTGAACCCACCGCGTTAACGAAATGGGGGCCGTTACTATCGGGGTTATTACTCACACTAATCGCCACTATTTATCTTCATACGCTGCTTAAGCGTAGTGACACGGTAACCGCATTAGTCAAAGTCCGTACCCAAGAATTGCTTGAAACGGCAGACTCGCTACGAGAAGAATCTCACAAAAGACAAAGTTTAGTTGAGCAGCTTTCCGAATCAGAAAAACAATTGCGTGCAGTGATCAATTCTGTTGATGGGATGTTCTGGGAGCGCGATCTGATTCAGGATCGATTTAATTTTATCAGCGAGCACATTGAAAAACTCATGGGCTATACCAGAAAAGATGTTTTGAATAATGTCAACTTACTCATGTCCCGCTTTCTTCCAGAATACGAGAAAAAATTCCAAGACTCCATCCGTCAAGCCAAGGAAGAAGATGAACCTCTTCAACTAGAGGCACAAACCCGGCGCGCCGACAACCAGGTAATTTGGGTACGAATAATTTATTCTGTCGTTTTTGCAAACGGGCAACCCGCTAAAGTGCGTGGCGTTACCATGGATGTCACAAAATACAAAAAAATGGGGGAAGAACGCGGCAAGCTCATGGAGAGTATTAGTCAATCCCAACAGAAACTTACCTCTTTGATCAACTCAATTGATGGCGTGCTTTGGCAATTTAATCTTGACCCACCTCAATATACCTATGTTAGCAAACAGGTGGAGAACTTCCTTGGCTGCAACACAAAGGACATCCTTGACGACCCTCAATACATTAAAAACAGGGTAGTGCGTGAAGATGCCGAGCATCTGCGTAAAGAATTACCCGGTTTGTTTAGCCAAAATATTCGCAGCCGGAATGTAGAGTTCCGCTTAATCAGAGATGACGGCAAACTGGTGTATATTCGTAATATCGTCACGCCCGTCATAGAGCATGGAAAGGTGACTAGTTTTCATGGCGTCATGCTCGACGTTACCCGTGAAAAGAAAATGCAAGAGGAGCACGACTCACTCAGCGAACAGCTTAAACAGGCACAAAAACTAGAGTCCATCGGCCAGCTCGCAGCGGGTATAGCACACGAAATTAATACACCAACTCAATTTGTTGGTGACAATATCCGTTATCTGCAAGATAGCTTTGCGGATTTAAGGCAGCTTTACGAATTATACTCCGAGCTCCTTAACAGCCTAGAAAACGGGGGGGATAACAAACCTTTCCTGGAAAAAATCAAAGGCTATGAAAAAGAAATTGATCTGGCCTTTTTATTTAAGGACATTCCATCCTCTATTGAACAGTCCCTGGAAGGCACCACTCGCATACGAGATATTGTGAAAGCGATGAAAGAGTTTTCTCACCCCGGCTCAACCTGCAAAGTACAGACGGATTTGAATCGTGCCATTGAAAGCACTATTACCGTAGCGCGCAATGAATGGAAATATTTAGCGGAAATGGAAACTGAGCTGGCCGATGATTTGCCGGCGGTGATGCTGTTACCGGGTGAGTTTAATCAAGTTATTCTAAACATTATTGTTAATGCTGCTCACGCCATCGAGGAAAAAAGAACCCAATCAGAATCAGACAAGCTGGGGACAATTAAAATACGCACCGAACAGCAGGATAACTCTATACTGATCAGTATTAGCGATACGGGCAACGGCATTCCGGAGAATATCAAGGAGCGCGTATTCGATCCCTTTTTCACCACCAAGCAGGTAGGTAAAGGGACCGGGCAGGGTTTAGCCATTGCCTACTCGGTGGTTGTCGATAAACATCAGGGGAAAATAAACGTAGAAAGCACACTCGGAGAAGGAACGACTTTCTATATTAAACTGCCAATTGAAAATCAGTTAGAAATGCCACAAACCGAATCCGGCACGCCAACAGCAATGGCAAGCTAGAGACAGTATGTACGATAGGCTAAATATATTATGAAGCATATGGAGCAGGCTAAAAAGGAGGTCTACCACCGATGAAACGCGTGCTATTTGTCGATGATGAAACAAGTATTTTAGATGGTTTACGCAGAATGCTCAGGCCTTACCGAAATGAATGGGAGATGTCGTTTGCCGAAAGTGGCGAACAGGCGCTTGCGCTTATGGAAGATGCTGTATTTGATGTGGTCGTTAGTGACATGAAAATGCCAGGCATCAATGGCGTCGAACTTCTGACTAAAATTAAAAACCAATATCCTGACACGATTCGCATTGCCCTTTCCGGCCATGCCGAAATGGAAATGTTGTTGGAAAGCGTACAGGTAACCCACCAGTTTCTGGCCAAACCATCCGATGCAGAACATATTAGAAATGTGGTTTCTCAAGCCTTTGCTCTTAGAAGCATGCTGGAAGATGAAAAGCTGCGATCCTGCATAGCCAGCATCGATATACTGCCTAGTCTGCCTGACCTCTATGCGCGGGTCATGGAGGCGGCAGCTTCTCCTGATGGAACATTAAGAGATATCGGGAGTATCGTCGGTGAAGATATCAGCATGAGTGCAAAACTGCTTAAAATAGTCAATTCAGCTTATTTTGGTTTGGCCCGGGAAGTCTCTTCGCCGGAAGAGGCAACCACAATACTTGGTTTAAATATTATTCGAAGCCTGATTCTTTCGGTCAAAATATTCAGTAGTTTTGAGAAAAACGACTGTGCATTGAATTTGCAACAGCTTAACCGCCATTGCCAAAATGTTGCTTTTCTGGCTAAAGCCATTGCCCAACACGAAAATCAACCCCGCAAAATATGCGACTTATCCTTTATGTCAGGGCTGTTACACGATATCGGCAAACTTGTTCTCGCAACGGCCTATGTCGATAAATTTTCTAAGACGCTCAATTCAATTCAACCTTATGAGGCCTGGGAAGAAGAACAACATATCTTCGGTATTTCACATGCCCAAATAGGTGCCTATTTATTAGGCGTCTGGAATTTACCCAGTTCGGTCGTAGAAGCAGTTGCCTATCACCATATCCCGGATAAAGCCATTGAGCATTCCTTTTCACCCTTAACGGCAACCCATATCGCCGATGCTTTGCTTCTTGAGCTTGAAACCAATAACCGGAATGAACAAGACCCCGCATTTTGCGTGGACTATATCGCTAAATTTGCTGATGCCGAAAAGATCAATGACTGGCGCGCACTCACTGTAGAGTTATTTGGGGGAGGTTAATTAATTTTTCATGAGCAACAACATACTATTCGTCGACGACGAATCCAATGTGCTGGACGCTTACCGGCGCAATTTACGTAAGCAGTTCAATATAACCACTGCCGTCAGCGGTGCCGAAGGATTGGCCGCTATACAAACACAGGGGCCATTTGCCGTTATTGTATCTGATATGCGCATGCCCGAAATGGATGGCATAACATTTTTGATGAAAGCCAAGAGTCTTGCACCTGATGCCATTCGTATGATGCTCACAGGTAACGCAGACCAACAAACCGCCATTGATGCCGTTAATAAGGGCGATGTGTTTCGCTTTTTAAATAAGCCCTGCGCACCTGAAGATATGGCTAACTCTCTGAGTGACGCGATAAAACAGTACGATCTGATTAACGCTGAAAAAGCTGTTCTCGAAAATACGCTTAAAGCCAGTATAGAGACGCTGGCGGAAGTGCTTTCTTTGATCAGTCCTGACGTTTTTGGACGCACCACACGAATTAAGCGTTATATGCTCGAATGCGCGAAGATATTGGCATTGCCTAATCTCTGGGAACTCGAGTCCGCCGCGTTAATGAGTCAAATGGGCTGCGTCACCTTACCCGAAGAACTTACCAAAAAGGCGCTTTCGCTTTCTCCGTTAAATGAAGAGGAGTCAACGCAGTATAACCGTCACCCCCTTTTGGGGGCAGAGCTTATTGTGAAAATCCCCCGCATGGAAGCAGTGGCAAGTAGCATCAAATACCAACACAAATATTATGATGGCTCAGGCTCACCTGCGGACGATTTGCAAGGAGATGAGATACCCATCGGCGCCAGAATTTTGCGTGTACTGCTCGATTATGACCTATTGGAAACGGCTGGGCTGCGCGGCAATGCAGCCTTAGAAAAACTAAAACGGCGCCCCGGTAAATACGACCCCAAGGTACTTGATGCATTCGAGCAATTTTTAAATGAAGAATTAGGCGCTCTGGAGCAGGAAGTTTCTGTCACCCAACTCAATTCCTCCATGATTTTAGCGGAAGATGTGATTACCAAAGGCGGCACTCTACTCATGTGTAAAGGACAACAAACATCGGAATCCGTGGCGGAACGGCTGACCAATTTTTGGCGTAACGGCGCTATCGCCAATAAAATAAAAGTATTCCATATTAAAAGTGCTGACGATGGGGAAGCAATGACCTGAGCGGTTAATTGAGAGCCCACCTACACTCGCCCATGTCAAATACTGACGAAGGAAAATATGCTCGTCGGCAATGGCCGTCGATTGGGCTAGAATCCGTATCTGGCTGACAAATAGAGATTACTGTTGTCCTCAAACTGCCCAAAAAAAGTATGCTGATTTTCGCCGTAAAACAGATTTACACCCCCTTCGACTTGCCATGCATCCGAAATCTTGTATTGCGCCTTAAGTCGTGCGTAACCATCTTTATCCGTAGGGCTATAAAAATTGAACAGCGAAAGCACGAGGTTTTGATTCAACAATAGCCGGGTTAACCGAAGATTCCAAACCAGACGATCCTCATCGGCCTCGGCAGCACCATCAGGAAGACTCTCCAGATAAGCTCGGTAATCCTCTTTATGCTCTAAATAGAACTGCATCGAACCACTGAAATTTTTTATTAATTCTTGCTCATAACCCACCAGCACCCGCCATTCGCTATTGCGCACGAAGGGGTTTTTTCCGCTACTATCATCTTTACTGTGATAATAGCCTAGCTCCAGATTGGCGATACCCTGATACACTGGCCCGCGCAAACTCAGCCCCCCCACTTCAAGCCGTGGAAAAATAAAACGTCCGGTTTTTGCATCAGATCCGTTCGGACTTTTCCAATAACCCTGATAAGCATAGAACGCCAACTCCAACGACCCTCGATTAGTGTATAAACGGGCAGCCCACTCATCTTGTGAAAACCATTGATCGGGACGATCCACGCGAAAATAGTCATGCTGTCCGACCACGGCACCCTGATTTGGATTAAAAAAGGAAATACGTGAACCGTCGATATAGCGATCCGCATCAAAGCTAGGCGTATAAATCATCTCGATATTAAAACGAGATCCGAAAACGCCAACTTTTAACGCATCGGAAGGTGCCTTTAAATACTCATCATCTCTGCCAATAAAAAATGCATTCCAATCTTTCGGAAACAGGTCATTGATAAACATCAAATCCCCAGTTCCCCAAGTCAGTATTTGCCTTCCGGCCTTGATATCCATTTTTGCAAAGGGGCGGAATAGCAAATAGGCCTCTCGCAGATCTAACCAGCCCCGGCCTGATTCCAAAGCTACGCTTTTGTCATCGACAACATCGTCGTATAGCAAGTCCAACGTTAGCCGGGAAGTTAGCGCCAGCCATTGTTGCTCCCATTGAATTTGCAACCGGCTTTCAAGAATGGACTTCTGCTTTTCATTGTTATCATTACTGATCCGACTGCCGGCTCGCACCTCGGCAAATCCACTTAGATCGATAGGGTCACGCTCCAGTCCCTCCGATTCTTTAAACTGAGGCCCAGCTTCCACCTCCCCTAACCCTGTCGGCAGTGATGGCTCTCCTTGTTCGCTGCCAGAAATACTTAATCCCTGGGGGAGCAATGGCTCGTCGCTAACCACTTCACTGCCAAGCCCCGCTGGCAGCTCCGGTTCGTCATCTGCAGCCCCATAGAGATGGTTGCTGAAACAGATAATTATCAGCAAGACAACCCGCTGGAGCTGCATGTCACCTAAGCTCGCGGCGTGGTGGGTTACGCAGGTAACGTTCCGAAAACAAATCATCGGCAAGGCCAACATTGTATTGCACATCGCTGTAACTCATTTCTGTATAACCACCGATACGTGAATCTGCCATGCGACTTTGTGTCACGGTTTGAAAACCATCTATCTCCTCTACCTTGAGTGCTGAATAGGTACGGTATAGTGTATCGTTGTTATCATAGTATTCTGTTTTCACCGGGATAAAGGTTTCCCGGTGAATCCAGTTTTTGTAATAGGCAAACTCCACAGCATTTGCATTTTTTGGCGTACTTTTCACCACATAATAATTTTTGCTTTGCTCCAAAAGCACGTGCACATCCTCATCAATAGCACGCCCAGATACATCTTCGTAAAAAAAATGTGAGCCGACAAAACTGGTTCTTTCATCACTTGCCGCAATACGCTTAACTAAGTCCAATGCCGGTAGATAGAGCCAACGATCATCATCCTGATCAATTTTTTTCCATACCAGAAAAACCGTTTTGCTCACATCAGACGGCCGCGTAAAGTAAACAAAAAACTTCTGTTCGGCATCCACCTCATTGGTGTCATCGCGACGAAGAATAGTAAAATCACGATTACGTTCGCGGCCCTGCGCGTCAAAGATTGACATATGCACCTTCGCACGCCCATCCTCTCCTTTATAGTACGCAGCCTGGTTGGCTTTGCTGACAATTTCAGACACATCCATTGACCAAGCCGCACTAGCACAGAGCATTACCACGCCCGCCATAAATATTTTTAATTGACCGATACACATTTCAAGCACCTCGCTCTGACTTGGTTAGGGAGCCTCGGAATAAGACATTCTCGAAGAGACGAATGAGTGCTGGCAATAACAATAGGGTTGCAGCACCCGCCAATAAAAGAATGGTTGATATAAAAAATCCAACTGTTTGATAGGGAACCAGCGGCGCTAGCAGTAGCGGCAAAAAGCCACAGCCAATGACAATAATATTACGCGTGATAGCGCGCGCCGGCTCTCCATAGACAGCCCGAACCGTTTCTTCCCAGCTGGCATAGCGCTTGCGCAATTCACGAGCGCGGGCGAGGAAGTGAATTGCATAGTCAATCGCCAAACCGAGACTTAAAGATGAGAGTACCGCCACCGGCATATCGTAATCTTTGCCAATAAAACCGATGAAGCCATAGGTCAGGGCAATCGTTACGGTCAAGGGCACCATACTGAGCAACCCCCACCAAAATGAGCGGAACAAAAAGGCCATCATAGCTAACACAATCACAAAACTACCGAGAAAGGCCTTCATCATGCCCGTCACCATCTTGTCCTGCCAAACCAGGTTGATATAGGTTAGGCCGAACCAGTCATGGCTCAAGGCCAGTGGCGGAGGATTTTCAACAAAATAATGATTAACCTCCGCCACTAGCTTTTTCATATCTTGATTATCACCACTTTTCAGCTGTATCCACAGATTGGTTTTACGATAATCCGGCGTCACAAAATGCCATAGATCCTGAGGCCGGTGGCTACCTTGATAGGTCATCAGCGTTTGCGCCACGGCAGCTTTAGTAGTCGGCACCTTGAAGGCGGAGGCTTCACCCAAGAGCAGCTCTCGATGCACCGTCTTCACGATATCTGTCAGCGAATTACTTTTACCGACTAACCCGGTAGTGAGCAAAAAGTCCTGTAAACCACTGATATAGGTTAGTAACTCCGGGTTTTTAAATACCTCTTTGTTTTGTTGCTGTGCTTGCAGAAAAGCAACCGCCTCATCCCAAGACTCCCAGTCAGCATCTGTTTCCGCTTGCTCGGCTTGTACCGAAGCAAAACTTTGCAGCTGCTGTATTATTTCACTGAACTCTCCTTTTGCTGCAGCAAGATTCGTTGTCTTACCTTGCAGAGTCTGTGCTACTCCTTGCGCAAGTGAGTCCATTCCGGTCAATAAATTTTCTATCGTCTGTTCTCTAGATATATCCTCAGTCGTTGCCTGCAAAGAAAGGTAGGCCATATAGGTGCCAGCAAAACGTTCGTTCAGGGCGCGGTCGGCAACCCGAATTTCATGGCTGGGAGCAAACCATTTAACCGGGTTATCATTGATTTGAATTTGCTGTATTCCATAATAAGCGACGCCTACCAGTGCTAGCACAGCAACCAGGATTAATTTCGCATATTGGTAGGTACCTTTACCCAGGGCAAATAACAACCGCGCCAGTAAGGATGGATGTTCTTCTCCCCCCTTGTGTTGAGCCATGCCAAAGCCTTTTAGGGAGGACTCCGACATCAACATGATATAGGCGGGCACCAGTGTAACCGTGAATAACCAGGCAAGCAGAACCCCAATGCCAACAAATAGGCCGAACACTTGCACCGGGGGAATCGGCGTTAGTGCTAAGGAAGCAAAACCAATACTGGTCGTTAACGAGGTGTAGAGCATCGGGGATGACAGTTCCTCCATCACCTCACGCAATGTTTGATAACGATCTCCTGAACGAGGATAGCGATCAAAGAAGTCAGATAGAATATGTACCGCATCTAAGACCGCTATTGGCATAATAAAGATGGGTATCATGGAACTCATGATATGCACGGTATTACCGGTAATGATGAGCAATCCCATTGTTATAATCACCGCAACCAGCGCAACAATCATTGGCGAGACAATGAGCTTCAGGTTGCGAAAAAACAGCCACATTAATAAAAAAATTAACGCCATCGCCGCCGGTGCAGATATGGCCATCTGCTGAAACATCTCTACGCCAAACTGATCCTGGGCAACCGGCAAGCCGGTGATATAAAAGTCATCATCACCATCAAAGCTATCTATTTTTTCTCGTAATAGCGTCGCTACCTGATAGCTAACTTTTTTCTCACTGATAGGAATGTAAAGCGCCAGCGCCTTTCGATCGGACGAAACCAGTGTATCCTTGAGAAAAGGAATTCGAGAGGCCTTGTCGGCAATACTTATCGCTTCAGTTTCAGATTGCGGCGGCTGCGCCATCAACCATTCAAAGCGAATACTGCCAAGACCCGCCTGTTCGATGTTATCCACACTGGAGGGCGCAATCAGATCAACACCGATCACTCCTTTCTGCTCACCATCATCCTGCCACACTATGGATTGCGCGTAGGTGGTTAGCTGATATACGCGTGTCAGTGTCGCCTGATTAAACACTCCTTGAGGGTGATGCTGATTAACGACCCCCACCACCAACATGTCATGCAGGTTAAATTCATGGCGCAGACTATTATGAGTTACTCGCACAGGCTCTTCTGCACTTAGCATATTTTCAGGATCGGTATCGATCTGTATCGATTGCAGTAGCGGAAAAGAGGCGGGCCATATGCTTGGCAACGCCACCAGTAGAAATATTAGTAAACTAATAAACCCAGACAGCGAAAGAAAAACCTTCGGTCTACGGCTCGCGCTTTCCGATAACAATAACACGACGACCCCCAATTATTTAAAAGCGCAGCCCGGCTGCATACCCATTTTCTTAAGCACTATCGCCATTGGACAAAAACCCGTAAATGCCGACTGCAACATATTCAGCCCGACAAAGGCGGACAGTAGAAAACCGTAAGGGTGCAACCAATACCCCAACACCAAACCCAACAAATTCATGGCTCCGGCAAACGCAAACATGATTCGGTCGACATTCATCTTTAGTTCCTCATTTTATATTAGCCAGCACTAATTTAATGGCTTATTTTAGTTTTATCTAATATATAAAGTCAATCGGAAAGATATCTATTTTCCGATCTCAGGCTTTCTAACAGGGGAATTTTACTCGTTGGCTATACGTCTCAAATGTTCAGAGAGCGTTTGCAGTGATCTTTCGGAAGGGGGGGGGCAGTTAAATTAGTTTAAGGCGTAACCACTAGATAGCGTAGGTCACTTTTTATTCATTCCATGACCCTTTGAGCAAGGTTTTCAAAATCTTTGCAGATAGCAACGATCACCGGGGCAAAAGCAGCGCTTTCGCACCAGCGCATTCTCTATCGGTTAGTTTGCCGCTTCGTGAAAGCCTAATCGCGCAATGGCATCAACCAGCTTTTGACGCGAATGCACTACCTCCGTTAAAGGGTCTTTACGCAAAACCCCAACTTCCGCGACCGTTAAGGGTTGATAATTCTCAGGCAGCTCTTGCGCACTAAATTCCAACAACATCCAATTCAACAACTCAGTCAACTCGACATCATCCAAGGCTGAGTTGGCCGAACCCGGTACTTGAATTAAAAACTCTCTGCCGCCTTCAACCCGGAGGAAATGTCCCGCAAAGTCTTTAATGCTAGGTACTTTATCGGGAACACCAGAAGCATCCGGCAGATGACAGCCCTGACAAAGCATTATGTAGTTGTCTAACGCCCGTTGGCGGTTAATTTCCGCCGAAGTAAACGGCGATACCAGGACTACCAACAACGACATGATGACGAAAATTATTCGTCCACTGATGCTTCTCATTTCCTAAGCCTTTCTTTGTTACACCCGAACACCGAAAACATTCTTACTGATTATTGCTTTAACGCAGTTCCCACAACAATCGCTGTGGAACAGTTATAGATACTGCTTTTGGTGCCGATACACCAGTTGAGATCGTTGGCTTTATCAGGTCGATAAATTGGCCGGTCGCTTTCATTACGCGTACAAAGGCAAGCCCCACAACCAGTTTTGCCACAGCAATCATTATAAGAAATTATATAGTTGATCCCGTCGTGCGGATTACGACAAGTACCAATCCAGGTGATCGGCGACATCTCCGTACCAGGAGGACAGCTATTCTGGGTACCGCCACAGCAACTGCACAAAAACCCGTCGATCGCACAATAGCGCCAGTAATCACACTTGGTCGGGTCTCCCGACTCATCAGGCTGCCCAGCTTTCGGAGCCTCCGCCGCTCGCGCCACAGGTAATAATGGAAGCGTGGCGGAACCGACCAAAAACGCACCTAAATGACGTAACATTGAACGTCTTGACGAGCGTTGTGCAATTTTACGCGCCGAGCTTTCTGTTAACTTATCCATCCAATTCATGGACGTTCTCCTATCGAACTTCTGTGTAAAGGCTGTTGTCGTTTTGCTGTTTACTCATGTATTCCTGAATTGAAGCGACCTGATGCTCCTTCGCTTCAAACAAACTTTCCAAATGCTCCCGGGAATTAACGATGCCCATTGAGGCTATTTTACCCTGCTCATCAATCAACACCGCATAGGGTAATTTCCCCACCCCGTAAGTCCTCCCCAGCACTTCAGAGATGACATACTGCTGACTCTCCAAATGATGCGCCTTCACATAGGCGGCATGTGGTTGTTCTTCACCATCGCTGGCTAACACCAGGTCAACCCAATCCTTTTCGCTGTTACTTGCCGATTTGATAACAGGCAATAACGTTTTACACACCGGGCAATCCGGAGAAAGGAAGAATAGTAGCTGGCTGCGTCCACTTGCAGGTGCGCCGCCGATTTCGATAACACTGCCTGATAGCGTTTCGGCAGCTACCTTTGGCGCATCCATACCCACCTCAAGCTGCTTATTCACCATGAGTGCGCCCGCCGGAGCTACGCGCTCATAGAGTACGCCAATTTGACGCGCCAGAGCAAAAACCACCAAGGCTAAAACCACTACGGCTATCCAGAGCAAAATGTTTGATATGACCAACGTCTGCAACATACTAACCCCGTAATCTCACCAATAAATGGCTATTAAACAATAGGCGCTCACATATTTGATAAAGCAGTATGGCAAGCAAAGACCCAAACAAAATGACGAACCAGCCAAACCATGCTATTGATTGCACCGTCATTTGAGAGCTCGCATAAAGCGCGATCAATACTAACAAAACATTGCGCCACAACAACCAACCACTCAGGGGCTGCCGACCTAGCGGGCCACTACAGCCACAATCAATATCGCGTTTGCCACGCAAAATATTAACACCAATGGCCATTCCATAAATTACCAGCAGAACAGCAGCCAGCAATGCTGCATAGGGTCGCGTCCAAACCATCAATAATGCAACAGCAATGACCAGTTCCAACCCGGCGATACTCCAGACCAGTGACCGGCTTCCTTTCAGCAGAGGTAAGTCATAGGCATTAATCACACGGATATAATGCTGCGGCTCTCGCACCTTATGCCACCCAGCGGTAACAAATAGCCAAGCCAAAAAAATTGATGCCAGAAGAATGCTGACGGGTTCCATCGTCACTTTTGCCTCAGTCTACTGAGCCGGATACACCACGAAGGGTGTTTCCTGGCCAAAGTCACTCAGAGTGCGAATAAATTTACCCGTTTTTGCCTCATACACTTCCAGGTTCATTTCCGGCGTCGTAACCACCAGCCTGGGATTTTTTCCCGAGGTTAATGCCAGTGAAATACCCCAGCTATTCAACTTTATACGCTGTTCTCGTTTACCCTTTTTGGCATTAAAGACCCAAACTTCAGGTCCTCCATCCTTGTGGCTGCCATTAAAACTCTCCGGATTCATGAGTATATACAGACGACCGCTATCATCCGCACCCAATAATTGCCAGCCGCCCGGACGCCAGCCTTGAGTACGTTCTTCAGCGCTGATTAAAGACCATTGTTTCAGTATCTTTGGCTTGTTTTTGCTCAAATCGATGGGCTGAACCTGACCAGCCAAGCCCGGAAAATATGCAATACCATTGATAATTGCGGACTTTTCAAACAGTGTATTTTTATCGGTATCAAAAAATACTTCCGTTCGATTTTCCTCGGCTACCTGCCCGTTTTTATCGAGCTGAATTGACAGCATCGCACCGTTGCTGCAGAGGGAGCTAAACCCACGCGCCCCAGTGGGGTAGATTAATGCGCAACCAGGCGTCTGTACTTCACTCAGAATTTTACGCGCAACAACGTCGACGACGGTTACCGATGAAGCCGGCGTAAAATTAGAGATGAGTAGCAGCCGTTCGTCATCAATCAGGGCAACAGACTGTTTTTCGGGCATCGATTTCATCAGTTTGCCTTCCGGCAACACAATTTCATCGATCGGCGCTAAGGTTGCTTTATCATAGATGGTCAATACGTCGGTTCTTTCGCCACGATTACCGCGCGCATGAAAGGTTTCGCCGACATACATTTCCGGTCGCTTGCTAGACTGAATAAATTGCCCGATAAAGGAATTATTAAACATTCCTTTATACTGTTCACCCAAGGTCTCGGCACTGGTATCAAGCACGATCATCTTACCTTCCAGCATATGAAAGAAAGCCGCATCGTGAGCGATCACCCAATCTGACGGGTAGGGTACCGGCAGCGTATTAATCTTGCCGATAGTTTCGGGTTTTATTTCCGCTTGAACTAAACAGCTCAGCAGCATCCCTATAAAAAAAACAACCTTAATGTTCATGAAGTTGTCCTCAGGCTTTTTCGATGTGAACAGCTTGAACGTTAGTGTATTCCTCTAAACCGATTTGACCAAACTCAACACCCAGCCCCGAATCTTTCACGCCACCGAAGGGCACGTGTGGTTTAACCAACGCATGACCATTAATCCACACCGAACCACATTCCATACGAGCCGCAATTGCTTTAGCTTTGTCGATATCATTCGACCAAACTGAACCACCGAGGCCATTAGGGTTATTGTTGGAGCGCTCGATCACCTCATCGATATCCGAATACTTAATAATAGGCAGAATCGGCCCAAACTGCTCTTCATCAACCAGACGGCAACCATCGGTTACGTCTGCCACCAGCGTTAACGGGTAGAAGTATCCTGGCCCCGACATCGCTTTACCACCGACCAAGAAGCGTCCACCATCAGCTCTGGCCGCATCAGCCAACTCACGCACGATATCCAACTGGGCGCGGTTTTGTACGGGCCCGAAATCAATCCCATCGTCCATACCGTTGCCCATTTTAACATTTTCCGCAAATTGCGTTAGTGCTGCACACATGTCATCGTAGATGCTGTCATGAACGTAGAGGCGCTTGAGCGCCGCGCAAGTTTGCCCCGAATTAATAAATGATGTGGCAAATATTTTGGGTGCGATGGCATTAACATCAACATCCGGGAGAACGATACCCGCATCGTTTCCGCCCAGCTCTAGGGTTACCTTTTTCAGTGTGTCTGCCGCGCTCTTCATAATGCCTTTGCCGGTCGGAGTCGAACCAGTGAATACAATCTTCTGAATGCCCGGATGGCTAGTGATCAGGCGACCTAAACCGCCTTCACCAGTAACGATATTCAACACGCCTGCTGGCAGCACTTCATTTGCCAGCTCAACGAACCTGATGGTGGATAACGGGGTCATGGATGAGGGCTTAATCACAACGGTATTGCCCGTCATGATGGCAGGAATCACATGCCAAATACCGATCATTAGCGGCCAATTCCAGGGTGTAATCGAGCCGACAACGCCCAAGGGCTTACGGTGCAATTCAACCCGGCATTCATCGTCATCCTGCAAAACGGCGACTGGCAAGTCTAAAGTCGTAGTGTAGCGACACCAAGCCACGCAACCACCCACTTCAAAGCCAGAGCCCAGCCCAGCAAAACCTTGTATGGGTTTACCTTGCTCCTGTGTAATAAGCGCGGCCAACTCGTCAAAATGTGCCTCGATTTTATCCGCAACCTCATTAATTTTTTGCTTGCGGGTTGCCATATCAACCTTACTCCAGGTCTTGAATGCCTTTTGTGCGGCGGCAACAGCCTGATCCAAATGCTCTTGCTTGGCCACCGGACACTGGGCAACCAATGCTTCTGTCGCTGGGTTTAACACATCGAAATAGTCTTGGGTATCAACCTTTTTACCATCAATAATTAACGAATACTGAGCCATATCATATCCTCATTTAGGCGCTTTTAACGCTCTGCCTGCTCTATAAAAAATCGTCGAAAATGCTACCAACCTAATCTAACCTTAGGCTTCGCTAGGCCTTTTATAGTCACATTGATTAGATCACCTCTTGATGATGACCTCCTTGACACCACTGATAGCAATCCAGGGTAGCAAGTAGAACAAATTCCCTCAATCTTTTCTTGCTCTACAGGGAAGTCAGGATTGTATTAGAGAGAAGTTCCTGAAGGACCCGCATTCAGCACCGAACAAAAAATGGAGAGACAAACCAAACTCTGAAATTCACGCTCTATTCAACCCTATCCTTAATTGTTATAGAATAGGCGCTTTTTGATTGTCATCTGTCTTTCCTCTTTAGTGCAAACTAAGCCTTTTCAAACCGCAGGTTAACCGACACCATCACTATGTTAAGTGTTAAAACCACACGATGTCTTACAGTGCTTATTCTCTTCTTTACCCATTTTTCCTTTGCCGGGTCATCAATAGAACAGCAAGACAAGCAGGCGATCAAGCGCTCAACCTTTGTGATCGGAAAGGTCAGCAGTAACTTTAAAAAACACCGTAAAATGCTGACTCCGATGGCCGCATATCTCGCTAAAAATATGACCGATTTAGGCGTTCAATCAGGCACCGTGCTACTCGCTAAAAACAACGAGGAAATGATCCAATTCCTGAAGCAAGGCAAGGTTGACTTGGTAACTGAAACCCCTTTTTCCGCAATGCTCTACACTTTAGAAGCACCCGCTGAACCTATTGTACGAAAATGGAAGAAAGGGGTTCCCACCTATTACTCTATCATCTTTGCCCGCAATGACAGCGGTATTAACCAACTTTCCGATTTGCCTGGAAAAACGTTGGCATTTGAAGACCCCGGCTCGACCAGCGCATACATGCTGCCTTTAGCAACCTTATTGCGTCAGGGCTATACATTAGTCGCAAAAGAATCTAAAAACTTCATAGTACCGGATGACATGGTTGGCTATATCTTCAGCGGTGCTGAACAACAAACCTCTCAGCTCGTGATGCGCGGTGTTGCCGACGCGGGTGCCATTAGCAATTTGGACTGGGACAAACCCGATCATATCCCTATCGCCCACAAACGCAACTATCATATTATTCATCGTTCCAGCGCTATCCCACGTGCCATCGAAGTCATTCGAAGTGATCTGGACGCTAACATGAAAGCCCGCATCAAAACACTCTTGCTCAATGCGCACAACGATCCACATGCCGCGCGCGCGCTCAAGCGTTATCAAAAAACTAAGCGCTTTGACGAGCTAGACGAAGAAACCCTGTTACGTCTGGAAGAAATAAAGAAATTTTCTTATCTGTTCAGCACACCAAATTAACCAGTCTTTAGCTGAGCCAGCATTTTATCTAGACTATCTTTAAGACACCGTTAATTGTCTAAAACCACAATAAGACGATCCAGTTGCCCTCTCCTGAAGTTATTTGACTTAAACCGACTTGATTTATGATAATGGGGTCTGGGGTGCAGTTATAAGCCCTTTAGCACAAAAAAATAAATAATATCAAACCGTTAGAGGCGAACCGAAAGTTTAGAGAGGCTTTATGACTGGGAGAAAATCCAGCCCCGACAGCAAGCATCCGACAAAAACGGACCGACGCAGCTTCAATACCTGGGAAACCTTTACGTCAATGGCACGAGTCGGCATCTCGTTGCCACTGTTATTTACCCCGCAACTTGTCAGCCTGGGCACGGAGCTCACTCGCATCATCTCCGGAAAATCAACCCTGCGGCCGGGGCTGGATGATTATCGCTTTAAAGACTCCACCTGGGAAACCAACCCCATCTATAAAGCGTCAATGCAAACCTACCTTGCCTGGTGCGACTATCTGCAAGGATTGATCGAAGAAACCCCGCTCAGCGATGAGGAAAAACTCCAGGCAAAGGACGCTATCGAACGACTTACTCATCCGCTTTCCCCTAGTCATCCGGGAGCTAATTTAGATGTCGTTCAGCGTACGATTAAAGCACGCGGCGCCAGTCTGGTTCACGGACTTAATCGTATGACAAGTGATGTGCTGGGACTCGAAGAACCCGTCATTTCCTCGGCGTCAAGCAAACTAACCATTGGCAAGGATATCGCGACCACCGCAGGCTCAGTTGTTTTTCGCAACGAACTGCTCGAATTAATTCAATATAAAACCGCCGCCACAAAGGTGTATCGCGAACCCATTTTGTTAATTTCATCACCCATCAACAAGTTCTATATCTATGATCTATATCCGCATAACAGCCTAACCCATTATCTGGTTGAAGCCGGGTTCCAAGTCTTTACTTTAAGTTGGCGCAACCCCAGCCAGAAACACAAGCATTGGAATCTAGAGTCTTATATTGAGGCACTACTGGATGCTACCGAAACGCTCCACGCCATCACGGGGAATACAAAACTCCATTTATTTGGCTACTCCGCCGGAGGCATATTCGCAGCATTGCTAAGCAGTATTCTCGCACAACGCGATGGCTTCGAAGTAGCCACAGCAAGTTTTGTTGTTACTAATTTTTATACGCAAACACGTACGCAGGTGGGTCTTGCCATCAGTCAACAAATGCTACTGGCAGCTAAAACTCTATTAAAACTAAGAGGCGTTTTGGAGGGTAAGGAATTAGCATGTATGTTCGCCTGGCTACGACCCAATTGTTTGCTCTGGAATGCGTGGACTTGTAATTATTTTGCCGGGGAAGATCAGTCTACCGCTGATGTTCGCTACTGGAATACCGATATACCACGCCTACCCAACTCACTATTCTGTGATTTTCTTGATCTCTATAACGAAGATTATCTGCTACAACCAGGCCACCTTACTTTGTGCGATTATCCTGTCGACTTATCATTGATGACTGGTGATAAATACTTTGTCGCTGGCTCCAGTGACCACATCACACCCTGGGAATACTGTTACCAAAGCAGCTTAAAGTTGAGTGGTCAAAGCGAGTTTGTGCTGGTGAATCGTGGCCATATGCGCTCGCTCATCTGTCCTGAAGGCAGTAAAGCCGCCCGTTTTTACACCAATACTCGAGCGGATGAAAATTACAATGACTGGCTCTCAGAGGCCACCCAGCATCAAGGCTCCTGGTGGTCACATTGGATTGATTGGCTACAACAGCGAAGCACAAACACAAAAAATAACCTACATAAGCTTGGCAACACCGAATTCCCACCTTTGACTCCCGCGCCCGGCAAATACGTCATTGAGTGACTTTATCTCACTATGGAATGATGGGGGGATCGATTGCTCCCGCACGAAAAAGCCACACACCCCCCCAACCAGCCCCACTTACTGATTAGCCTATTGCCTCTTTAGCTGGCACATAATCATAATCAAGCGCATCACTCACTGCCTGGTAAGTAACTTTACCCTGGTGTACATTCAAGCCATTCATTAAATGTGGGTCATCCAACAGTGCTTGCCTGTAACCCTTGTTTGCCAGGGCCAGCGCAAAAGGCAGGGTTGCATTATTCAATGCCATCGTCGATGTGCGAGCGACACCACCTGGCATATTCGCCACACAATAATGGATAACATCGTCCACGACGTAAGTCGGCGACTGATGGGTGGTCGCTTTCGACGTTTCAAAGCAACCACCTTGATCGATTGCCACATCGCAAACCACCGAGCCAGGTCGCATATTCGCCAGATGTTCTTTACGTAACAACTTGGGTGATGTAGCACCGGGAATGAGTACCGCACCGATCACTAAGTCTGCACTAGCTGAATAATAATCAATAGCGTCAACCGTGGAGTAAACCGTTTTAATTTGATTACCAAACAAATTATCCAGCTCACGCAAGCGAGGTGTTGAGCGATCCAAAATTGTCACGTCGGCACGCATGCCCACCGCCATTTGCGCGGCATTGGTGCCAACTACGCCGCCACCGATAATAAGCACTTTCCCTGGTGCAACGCCAGGCACACCACCCAAGAGCACACCCGAACCACCCTGGGCTTTCTCCAGATGATGCGCCCCAGCCTGAATCGACATGCGTCCCGCCACTTCGCTCATCGGTGCTAATAGCGGTAATCCACCACGTGCATCTGTCACTGTTTCATAGGCAACACAGGTCGCCCCTGAGGCCACCAACAATTCTGTTTGCTGTGGGTCAGGCGCCAAATGCAGATAAGTGTAGAGCAACTGCCCTTCCCGTAGCATTTTGCACTCGTTGGGCTGCGGTTCTTTGACCTTTATGATCATTTCAGCCTGCGCGAATATTTGCTCCGCCGACGCCTCAATTCTCGCTCCAGCGGCAATATATTGGTCATCGGTAAAACCAATAGAGGCACCCGCATTTCGTTCCACCACCACCGCATGGCCATGTGCCACCAACTCTCGCACAGAACTTGGCGCTAAACCAATACGATACTCATGATTTTTTATTTCTTTTGGTACACCAATTAACATTTTTACCCCCCAAGAGACTAGATTTTATATTTAGAATATGCGGCTATTATATTGATAATAATCTAGTGTTTTTTCTTTATTTAATGAATAAAATAGTGGTTTCATCTACTATTATTTAAAAAACAGTAATTTCAACTATTTAAAATTACCTGTATGAAACCCTCTGCCGCACAATTAAACCGAATTGATCGACACATCCTCCGCATTCTGCAACGGGAAGGACGCACCACCTACGCCGAACTCGCACGCCAAGTCGGTCTGACCACAACGCCCTGTATAGAGCGGGTTAGACGTCTGGAGAGAGAGGGTTATATCAAGGGTTACACCGCCATTCTAACGCCCGAATTCCTGGACGCCGGACTAATTGTATTTGTACAGATTCGACTCGCCCGCACCTCCCCCGAAACCTTTGAGGATTTTAAGCACGCTGTGATTAACTTGCCGGAAGTACAAGAATGTTATTTGGTGTCCGGTAATTTTGACTACCTGCTGAAAGCTCGGGTTGCCAATATGGGCGCCTATAGAGAGTTTCTCGGCGAGACACTGCTAACGGTGCCGGGCGTGAACGAATCTACCAGTATCGTGGTAATGGAGGCGGTCAAAGAAACATTGACCATTCCTATCTCTTATCAATAAGCCAAGAGCCGGACAGCATGATTTATGATTACATCATTATTGGCGGCGGTATTATTGGGCTAGCGACGGCCTGGCAATTGCAACAGCAACAACCGCAATCCTCAATTTTACTGTTAGAGAAAGAATCCGATTTCGCCCAACACCAAACCGGTCGCAATAGCGGGGTTATTCATGCTGGCGTTTACTATGCTCCGGGCAGTTTGAAGGCACGCTTTTGCCGTGCAGGCCTCGCCGCCACGTTGGCATTTTGTCACCGTTACGACATACCCTATCAACAATGCGGAAAGCTTTTGGTTGCAACTGACAAGCTTGAAGCACAGCGCATGGCAGCATTGCGCCAACGCTGCGAACAAAACCACATCGAAGTTGACACCTTAAACCAAACCCAACTTAGCGAAAAAGAACCGTCCATCAGCGGCATCAGCGCTCTTTATGTAAAAACAACCAGTATCGTTGATTACTTAGCGGTGTCACACCGGATGGCTAGAGAATTTAGCGCCGCTGGCGGTGAGTATTTACTAGAGCATGAAGTTGTAGGTTTATCTGAGTCCAGCGAGGAAGTGTCAGTAAACACGAAACAGGGCACTTTTCGCTGTCGCTTTTTAATCGCTTGTGCAGGTTTAATGGCGGATCGCATGGCACGACTACTTCGAATCCCGATTGATTTCCAGATCATTCCCTTTCGTGGTGAGTACTATCAACTTCCAGCTCGGCTTAACGGGCTGATCAAGCATCTGATCTACCCGATTCCTGATCCCGCTTTACCCTTCCTAGGGGTACACTTGACCCGCATGATCGATGGTTCAATCACGGTTGGCCCTAACGCGCTGCTGGGCTGGAAGCGTGAAGGCTACGGCAAATTCAACCTGAATATAAAAGACAGCTGTGAGATGCTTGGCTTTCCGGGTTTTTGGGCTAGTATAAAGCAGCAAATCAAACCCGGTTTAGTAGAGTTCAAAAATGCCTGGTTCAAGTCAGGTTATCTGAAACAGGTGCAGAAATATTGTCCTCAAATCGAAACAGACGACTTACTACCTCATGCCACCGGAATTCGTGCGCAGGCAGTTTTAAAAGACGGCTCGATGGTACAGGATTTTTTATTTGCTGAATCACCCAGATCTTTGCATGTGTGCAATGCGCCTTCTCCGGCGGCAACGTCCGCCATCCCTATCGGCAACTATATCTGTGAAAAAATTTCCTTAAAACGTGATGAATTAAACCAGCGTTAAATGCACAGCTTGCTATTTATCATCTCCGCGAACATGAATCGTGCCTGTCATTTCGGGGTGAGGACCACAGCGATAAGGAAAACTACCTGCTTTCTCAAAAGTCCGCTCAAACACTTCGTCAGGCCAGAAATACTCACCATCTTTTTCATCTAGCGCCTCAAAATAAACACTATGATACTGGCGTTTTTCCTTATTCACCCAGCGGACTGTATCGCCCTTATTAATTGTCAGCTCCTGAGGAATATACTGCTTTTTAAAAATTTCCACCGCTACGGTCTCGGCCTGAGCAAGGCTGGCTAGAATCGGCATAATAACCAGAAAGTGACGTTTTTTATTGAGTACAGCGCAGAGATATTGCCCCATCATCATTTTACCTACCTTTATCAATGACTTGATCACGAATATCGACGTCGGCCTATGCTAACACTTTGTTTCAATGGCTTTAAATCCCCGCCGTTTGCAGGGATTCCTCCGAACGTTTATCGCTCAACCGCATTAACCTCAACCTCAATGTTATCAAACGCCAATTTATAGCCCAATGAAACATGGTGATAACGCGCATTGCTGTAATCATCGTGGATAGCAAAACCAAAATTGTAGACTTGATCCAATGCTAAACTAATATCATCCGGCCGGTCAGATTTGAGTGGTCTTTTGATTTCAACAACCCACTGACCATTCTGATTAATGGCATTGAATTCACCGATAGAGTTTTCCTGCATGACTCGATCTGCCAGGACCGCACCGTCTTCCACTTTGTCTTCTCCGGCTTTATAACGAATGATATCCATGTAATGTCCGGCACTAAATTCCGCCTTGATTTCATCCTCGGTTTTGCGCTGATCCCAACCACCTAAGGGCTTGTCATTGCGGCCACGAACCTCAATATCAGTTCGGCTTTCAGTGAGATACTTCGTCACATCCTGGCCCTGCGGTGCATATGGCATACTGTTGAGGTCTGCATGACAGGTACCCCAACAACCAGCTCTATCAGCATACTCCACATCATCCGTAGCCAGCATGACAGCCAATTTCATAGCATTTTTGCTATCCATCTTGCCACCCGCCACGAAGGGTACCGGTGTATGCTCGGTATCGGCCCACTGAAACCGCAAATACAGGTTTTCCTTATCGTGCATTGCTTGTACTGCCACCGGAATGCTGCCTCGCTTGCCGGGTATCACCTGAGACTCGAGTTTTTCACCGGAGACTATTTTCTGCCCTATGTCCGCCGTTTCTTCATCATGGCAATCGACACAACGATCACCCTTTTTGAAGGGTCGAGAGCCGCCGTGCCTACGACCTAACACCCACTCCATCGAGGCCTCGCCCGGATAAAACACAGTAACATTGCGCACCGGGGCAGGACTCCAATCAAGTGATGAAGTGCTGACTGGTGCTGTGCCAGCATTATCGGCAATAACCGAAGTTGCCTGCGCGATAGCGACATCTTCAGCAAAGTTTGTTGCAGCCGGCTGCTCATTCGACTCTTTCGCCGCCGCCTGCTCTTCCAAAAACTTAACCCATTGCGGCGGCAACGGAATTGCACGGTCAGGTTTTGGTGCCGTTAACTTATCCAGTTCTTCATCTGTTAACTGATCATGAACCGCTTTGTGCGCAATACCTTTATGGCAGTCGATACAGGTGTTGCCAGCCTGCATCGCATTCATGTGCTGTTTACGCGCCCGCGGTTTCTGGGTTTCCGGGGTCATAGTGTTAAAGTCGTGGCAATTACGGCACTCTCGTGAGTTGGTATCCTTCATGTCATGCCAAACATTTTTAGCCAGTTTTAGGCGTTTAGCATTAAACTTTTCAGGCGTATTAATACTGCCTAAGGCTTTATGCAGTAACTCATTGGAAGCTTTGATTTTGCGTACGAATTTATAGACCCAAGGATCCGGCACGTGGCAATCGGAACAGGTTGCACGTACACCACTACGGTTAGTGTAGTGGATCGTTTTTGTGTACTCTTGATAGACATTTTCTTCCATCTCATGGCAGCTGATACAGAAACCGAGCGTATTGGTCGCTTCCATCGCCGTGTTAAAACCACCCCAGAAGATAACGCCCGCCAACATGAATATCAGTGCAGAACCAATAGTGGTGCCTAATATCAGCTTATTCGAAAACAGGCTTTTTAGTTTGTTTGTTGTTCCCATCGCAGGGACTCCCCAGGAAAGAAGAAAATAATGAAATTTTTTGTCAGGTTAAACATGGCAGGATGGGGGAAACCCATCCTGCCATTTTAACATCCACCGACTACAACTTAGGTTACGTGATTAATTCGGTTATGGACGTTGAACTTACCTGTTGGCGTAGTTAACCCTTTGATACGTTTTTTCTCTTTTAGAGTTTTGGCATCATAGACGACAATTTCACCAGTAGGGTTACTGGCATCTTTACGGTTCCAAACAGACACCCAAACCTCTGTGCCATCTTGGTTGAACTCCATATGAACGGCCGCTTTACCTTCCTCTTCAGTCACTCGAATTGTTTTCACAATCTTGCGTGTTTTCTTATCGAAAACCTGCACACTTTGCTGTACTTCAGGTTCAGGGTGCTTGGTTTGATCAGCCCAGACATACTGTGATGTTGGATGGGTACGAATAAATACACCAGCGCCGTCAGTTTCAACTTCATAACAAAGCTTCCAAGCCTGGTCTTTATGATTGATTGGATCATTACCCCAAACAGAGACCAAACCAACACCTAAGTGAGTGGTTCCCGCCACCGGGCCACACTTAGGATCGTCCCAGTTAGCGCCTGGCCCCGGGTGCGGCTTGGCATCTGTGTCAATCATCGCTTCCAGCTTACGTTCTTTGGTATCAACAACAACCATTTTATCGGAAGCATTTGCCGCAATTTGGAAGTAGCGCCCGGTTGGATCAAAGAATCCGTCGTGCAGGAACTTAGCGGAATTAATTTGCTCTATGCGCAGATTATCCAGGTCAGAGTAATCCACTTGCCACATTTGCCCCAACTCTTTTACCGCGACCAGGAAAGTAGGTTCATTTGGCGTAGTGTAGATTGCTGCTACTCGTGCTTCGTTGACATAGTTACCATCAACATCAATACCACGTGTGGAAACAACTTTCAGCGGCTCCATGGTTTTGGCATCCAAAATAACGAAGTGAGGCGGCCAGTAACCACCACCGATAACGTACTTGCCGTCGCCAGATACCGCCACATCACGCGCGTCATAGGCCATTTGTGTTTCCGCCACCAACATACTGCCGGGCTTCTGCCACAAATCGATCTTAGTCATTTTTCCATCACGGCCCTGGGTATACCAGAAACGTCCTACCGCATCCTTTTCAGGATGCTGTGTGTTGTGATGCTCCGTGCCTTTGATCACGTGAACGGCGTAACCCGTATTAATGTGATCAACCACCTCATAAGTATCGCCATCAATGATGGCAACCTTACCTGCATCGCGCTCAATAACAACAAAGAAGTTTTCCCAATTGCGGCCATGTAATGGTTTGGCTGGGTAGTCCTTGGGATCCAAGTAAACCTTATGACGCTCTTTCATTAAGGAGAGCGACATTTCCGGCGGAACGGGAGGTTCGATCTGAATGTATTTTGCTAACAAATCAATCTCTGCTTTACTAAAGATGTCGTCAAAATTATTCATACCGCCTTCGGTTCCCAACTCGATAATACGGCTCAGGCGTTGCGTACCTTTTTCTAAGGTGTCTTTCGGTAACAGACTTTTACCAGTGGCACCTTTACGCAGCACACCATGACAACCGGCACAGCGTTGAAAGTACATTGATTTAGCTTTTTCAAATTCTGCGGGAGTTAAGGTCGGTGCGGCATTGGTCGCAGCCTGCACAGCACTCCCCAAACCTAAACCTAGCGTTAATGCTAGTGTTGATAAGGCTAGTCTAGAGCGTTTCATTGATGATCTCCTTTGGTGTTGTAGAAATCGGTTCTCACTATCCCTTTTTACCCCAGGTGAATTTAGCGAAAACCTGTTCTTCTTAATTATCTTTGCTCTCTTCAGCGTCGAATAACTGACTACAACTATAGTGACTGGCACATAGAGCAATTTGATCGAGATCAATAGTTGTTGGTGAAAAGACAGGGCACAAAACGACAATTACCACTTAGGAGGTAACTCGAAAAACACAAAATATTTATTTAAAAACAGATAGTTGCAATTTCAACGAAGAAATATAAAGAGACGCACGCGCACCCGAGTTTATTAGGGGTATTTTATCGACTTACAGCAATTTGATTATCAAAATGATGCTAAAAATTAACTTTTAGCCTTCAATCTAGAGCCTATTATCCCAGTTCGGCGAGACCAACCTAGAACCCTGACACTACATTCTATCCATCACCTCGATACCCAGCAGGTTGAGCCCGGTATGCAGCGTCCTTTCCGCCAACTGACACAATCGCAAACGACTCTCGCGTATTTCTGCTGCGATACCCTGCTTAAGAATCGGGCAGTTTTCATAGAAGCTCATGGTGTCACTGGCCAGCTCATAAAGATAACCACACAGTTGATGCGGAGTACATTCCAGAGCAACCTGTTCAATGGTTTCAGAAAACTGTAGTAATTTTAACGCCAGCTGCACTTCACTCGGCTCAATGAGCTGGATGACCCGCTGCGTCGTCTCAGCATTGATCTCCGCTTTACGGAAAATACTCTGGATACGCGTATAGGCATACTGCAAATAGGGCGCCGTATTGCCCTCAAAGCTCAGCATACTATCCCAATTAAACACGTAATCACTGGTTCGGTGCTTAGACAAATCGGCATATTTCACCGCGCCAATACCAACCTTTGCAGCGATCTCTGCGCGCTCCTGAGCACTTAATTCATGGTTTTTACTCGCAACTAACTGATCTGCCCTTGCGACCGCCTCATCCAATAATTCCGCCAATTTAACGGTGCCGCCGCTACGGGTTTTAAACGGTTTACCGTCCGCTCCCATCATCGTACCGAAAGCAAGATGTTCCAGGGAAACCTGCTCGCCAACCCATCCTGCTTTACGCGCTACTGTATAAACCTGTTGTAGGTGCAGAGATTGCCTCGCATCAACAAAATACAGCACGCGATCCGCTTTTAACCTGTCATTGCGGTAGCGTAACGCCGCCAAATCTGAAGTAGCGTAGAGATAACCACCATCGGATTTTTGTACAATAACCGGTGACGGTTTGCCCTCTTTGTCGGCAAACTCATCGAGAAAAACTACCTGTGCGCCTTGATCGGTTACCGCCAAACCCTTTGTTTTTAATTCAGCTACCACGTGCGGCAGATCTTCGTTATAGGCACTCTCTGGCATGATGTGCTCATGTGATAAGGTCACCTTTAGCTTTTTATAGATCGCTTCGCTATGGGCAATGGAAACATCGATAAATTTCTGCCACAACTTTAGACAGTGTGCATCTCCTGCCTGCAACTTAACCACATACTCACGAGCGCGATTGGCAAACGTAACGTCTTCATCGAAGCGAATTTTAGCTTCCCGATAAAAAGCCTCTAAATCCTCTAGCGCGACCTCAGCGAGCGCCTGCTCCGCCGACAGCCGATCCTCTAAGTGCGCAATCAACATACCAAATTGGGTACCCCAATCACCCATGTGGTTCTGCCGAATCACTTTGTCACCCATAAACTCAAGCACACGGACTACCGCATCACCAATAATAGTGCCACGCAAATGCCCGACGTGCATTTCCTTAGCCAAATTCGGTGCCGAATAGTCCACTACGACGGTCGCAGGGTCAGCATGACGGGCAACCCCTAAATGCGAATCCTGTAATGATTCTTCGCACTGCGCCGCCAACCAACCGGGTGCTAAATGGATATTAATAAATCCCGGTCCGGCAATTTCGATTTTTTCTGCAACATCCGTCAAGTTCAGTTGCTTGACGATGGCCGCCGCTAACTCTCGCGGATTCGTTTTCATTTGCTTTGCTGCTGGCAAAGCACCATTGGCCTGATAGTGCCCAAATTCAGGACGCGTGCTCTGCGTTAGTAAAACGGCGCTTTCTACTGAAAGCCCGGCGGCATCCATTGCCTGCTTAACCTGATTCGATAGATATTGTCTTATATTCATGTGCTGAATTTGAACCGATGACTTGAAAACCAAATGAACCCGAAGGGGGCGGCGTAGTATAGCCGAAGCCGGTGATTTATTAAACGAAGCCTTGCACAGAGAATGCGTCTTTCCCTGGCATTTGATATATTGCCAAGAACAAGTGATTAAAGAGATTCCGCGCACGATGAAAAAAGAAGCTTACCGGGTGATCTTTAAAGGCGAATTAGCGTCAGAGGCTGACCCCAACCAAGTCAAGATTGGCATGGCCAAGCTGTTTACGCTAAACCCAGCACGACCCGACCACTTAGCTAAATTACGGCGCATGTTTTCAGGTAGAAACATCGTGATAAAAGATAATCTCACGAAAGCCGAAGCCGAAAAGTACCAGCAGGCAATCTCACTGGTCGGCGGTGTCAGCCAAATTGAATTAACCCCTGAGGCCGATCAGCGCAAAGATCAGCGCCGCAAACAGAGCGAAAGACGTGCGGTACGTCGGACTTCCTCCATCCTTCCGGATAGAAGAAAAAACACCGGACGTAGACAAACAGATCCGCACAACGAATAGACCATCTTACCTTTCAGTGGATAGTTTTTACTTCCGGATAAAGCTCATTTAATGGTATTGACAGCCCGTTATCGCCAACGATTCTGGCATGGCATCTACGCAGCAAACGCGGCTCTTTTACACCGCAGGAATGGGCAATGATCTCTACTTCATGCATCATATTCAGCGCATAATGCTTTACCCGCTCCGACTTATCCATAGGATCAAGTCCCCGCTGGAGTCGTTTATCATGTGTAGCAATCCCGGTGGGGCAAGTATTTTTATTACATTGGATCGACTGAATACACCCCAAAGCAAACATAAAACCACGAGCAGAGGTGATAAAGTCCGCACCCACGCAGAGCGCCCAGGCAACTCCGGATGGTGTAATTAATTTTCCGGCAGCCACTACCTTCACCCGCTCACGTAAATGATATTCCTGAAGCTTATCCACTAACATGGGCAGACTTTCCTTCAATGGCAGCCCCATATAGTCAATCAGACTTTGCGGTGCGGCACCGGAGCCGCCGTCAGCACTATCTAGCGCGATAAAGTCAGGTGCGCAGGCAATGCCTCTTTTAGCGATGACGGTAAAAAACTCATCCAACTCCTGTGCGGAACTGAGAACTGCCTTTATACCGACCGGTTTACCGGTGATCTCTCGAATACGGTTGATCAGATCAACTAGACTTTCCGGGCCGTCAACCTCCACATGCCGGTTCGGGCTGATGGAGTCCTGTGCTATCGCGATACCGCGAATATTAGCAACCTCTGGCGTCACTTTTACCGCAGGTAAAATACCGCCCTTGCCAGGCTTTGCCCCTTGACTCATTTTAATCTCAAACATCTTAATCCGCTCATTCAGCGCCAGTTCGCGGAGTTTATCCTCGTTGAGCTTTCCGTCCGGCGTTCGTACTCCATACTTAGCAGTACCAATTTGAAAGACTAGGTCGGCACCACCTTCAAGATGGTAGGGTGAGAGCCCTCCTTCACCGGTATTCATCCAGCACCCCGCCATGCTTGCGCCTTTGGACAAGGCCAGTACCGCCGGTTTGGAAATAGCGCCGAAGGACATACCAGAGATGTTATAAAAGGAAGTGGCGCAATAGGGCATTCGGCAACCTTCACCAATGATGACGGCCTGCGGTGCCGCTGCCTCCTTCTCCAACGTCGGGTAGCTAGAATTAGTAAAAAGCACCGTTCCAGGAATATTGAGATTGCGCGTGGATCCAAACGCGACCGTGGTATCGAGGTTTTTTGCTGCCCGATATGCCCAAGATCGCTCCGCTCTGTTAAAGGGCATTTCTTCGCGATCCAACGCAAAAAAGTACTGCCGGAAAAATCCCCCTAAATGCTCAAACATATAACGGAATCGACCAACCACCGGATAATTATGCCGAATGGCATGCTTAGTTTGGCTGCGATCAATGATGTACATAAACAATATGCACAACAGCCCCAGGAGTATTAGTGCTAGAAAAATACCAACAAAAATACCCATCGCATTAGCAATCACATTCAGTCCTTCCGTCATACCTGCACCCCTACGCTAATCAATATTTCGCCGTACAATCAAAACCTCAAGCAAAGATGTTATCCGTTAAAAGGTATTTTAATGCTGGTCAATTAAAGCATATTTTGGGGCTAATTCGCAGAAGGCTCTGGGATTTGATCGAAGCAATAAAAAAAGGCGCTTACACCCTAAAGCGTAAGCGCCTTTTTTAAATAATAAAACCTACCGTCCGGTAGCCCGCAGGTTTTGTACCGTGAACTTACTGACCGGGTTCAATTCAGGATCGACCTGACCTTTGAACTGACCGGTAGTGCAGTGGTTGGCCTGGACATCAAT
>Ga0209578_10000729_pt1 | contig 36921 bp, 32 predicted proteins | sample tdAd472_FD_187127 | JGI IMG/M metagenome (GOLD analysis project Ga0209578, IMG submission 187127) | Marine sediment microbial communities from the Atlantic coast under amendment with organic carbon and nitrate - tdAd47.2 (SPAdes)... | ecosystem: Environmental > Aquatic > Marine > Coastal >...
GACAGCAGAGAGGGCATCGAAGGCGGCAATGAATACCTGTCGCTTCTGGATGACGGATTGAACGTCAACGCAACTCTGCAACAGAGCTTTTTCGATAAGGCCTTGAGCGTTGACCCAGATGCCAGGGCCAAGCAATTGCGACAGGCGAAAGAAACCAACCTCCCGCTCGGCTTTGTCGAACGCAATCCAAAGCAAACCGACCATGCGCTTCAAAGGTCCAAAAGCAACTTGGACAATCTACCGAAAGTGACGTCTCGCTTTCTTTCGGACCCGCTCAATGCCGAGGTCGCTCATGACGACCTTGAAAACCTCTCAGGCCTTGAGTGGATGTGGAAAGCCGGGAAGCAGGCATTCAAAGCTGGAGAGAAGGACGTGGAGCTTTCCGGCTTGCGCTTCCGGGAGATGTTCGGTGCAGAGGTTGATCATAACCGGATCGCCGCCCTGACCAACCGCAAGCCAGACAGTCTCGGGGCTGATGGCTGGTTCTCGGGTGCCTGGACGGAAGCGGCCAAGATGATACCGCAACTTTGGGAGAGCGCCAAGGGGGGGCTAGAGGGGGGCCTGCAGGGAGCCATAGGCGCAGGCAGCGCTGCTGCGCTAGCCGGACAGGCTGGGCCGCAAATTGCTCTGCCTGAAGAGGTCATTACCGTTCCGACGGCCTCCTCCCTCGGCTTCGCAGTAGGTTCACGTCCCGGTGCGGCGGAGGTGGCCTTTCGTATGGAAGCCGGGCTGGCCTATGACGAATTTGTGCAGCTCACCGATGAAACCGGCAACCCAATGGAAGCCGATGTAGCCAAGACGGCCGCCCTGGTTTCAGGGGCGGTCAATGCGGGGTTGGAAGTCTTTGCCCTTGATACCTTGGCCAAATCACTCCCCGGCGGTGATAAGGTTCTGGCCGGATTATCCCGAGGCGGAATTAAGAAGCTCTTGAGGGTCCCGACAATCCGAAAAGCGTTGGCGGACTTCTCCAAGGGGTATGCCAAGACTTGGAGCACGGAGACGGCGACAGAGGTTGCCCAGGAGGCCGTTACCATGATGGCTGGGGAAATCGCCAAAATGGCCTCAGATGGAGACTTTGAGGGTATGACCCAAGAGGAGGTCGCTACCCGCTTAGTAGAAACCGGTAAAAAGGCCGCTCAGGCCACCATGTTGCTTTCGGCACCGGGGCATGCAGCAACCCTCGCCGGGGGTGTGGTCAAGGCTCGGAAAGCCAAGCAGACGCAAAATACCCTTCAGGCTATGGGGAAAAGCGCCCAGGCCTCCAAACTGCGCCAAAGGCTACCGGCGAAGTACCAGGAGTTCGTTGAAGCCGTGCGTGAGGGTGGTGAGGTTGAAAACATTCACATTCCCGGCGAGCGCTTCGTTGAGTATTTTCAGTCCAAGGAAATGGATCCCTTCGAGTTGCGCGACGAACTACCCGAAGTGGTTAAGCAACTTCCCGAGGCCCTGGCGACCGGTGGCGATCTGGTTATCCCCCTAGAGGTTTATCAGACCCACATCGCTCCAACCGAGCATCATGCCGGGCTTATGCCGGATATCCGCTTCCATGCCGGTGATATGACCCTCAGGGAGGCTGAAGCCTTCGAGGCCAATCTGGGGGATACACTTGACCAACTGTCGGCAGAATCTGCTGCTGATATGGAGACCCTTCCTGGGGGTGGGGATAGGGTGCGCGAGGACGTGCGCTCCAAGCTGGTGACCGCCGGTAGACCCCTCGACGTGGCGGAGCGTGAGGCCGATGTATTCGGGGCATTTTTCCAGACTATGGGGGGCCGTGCGGAGGTAGATGCCTGGGAGCTCTACAAGAGCTACGGGCTCGATATCAAGGGTGGGCTTCCCGAGGCCCTGCAGGGACGGGATGATCTGGACGTCCTGATAGAAAACCTACGGGCTGGGGATACGGCGCCAGATAAGCGACGCTCTTTGGTGGCCTTCCTCCGGGAGAAGGGGCTGCGGGATGATGCCGGTGAAGTTGCTGCCCTCGGCCTCAAGGACTGGCCCTTTAGCCCCAAGCTGATCCGAGAAGAAGGCCAAAGTCTTGATGACGCCACCCTGGCCGCCTGGGAGGCTGGATATCTACCGGAGTTCACCGAGCGTCCAACCCCCAATGACCTTTTGGCTGTGCTTGGAGACAGGCCGCGCTACCGGGAGGCCGATAGGGATTCTGTACGCGAGGACCGCGCCAAAGCTGTCAAGACCCTTGACCGGGTGTTGCACCAAATGGGGGTCGATATCAACTCCGCCACCAACGAGGAGGTCAAGGCAGCCCTTGAGGGGTTGAATCAGGAAGCCGGGGACTATTTCCAAGAAAATGTTGTCACAGAACTAACCGGAGACGAAGTGGCCGGGATAATCGAAGGGGACGTAAAAGCCTCGCAGGAAGCGGCCAATGAATGGTATCGGACCACCCTACAGGGCACCACCGCTGAAACCGAAATCGGGACAGTGCGCTTCAATGCCGTCGGCCGTAAGAAGTACGCTTTTGACAATGCCGATCCCAATACCCTGCGCATGGGTGCGGCGGTGAAAGACATACTGGAAAAAGGAACCTATAAAGGCGCACGCGACCTCGTAAAGTCCCGGAAAGACAATATTGTTCGTTTCCACCGTTTCGAGGCCCCAGTGGCGCTGCGCGGGGAAGTCCATACCGCAGCCGTGTTGGTCGGCGAGGACAAGGCCGGAAATCTATTCTACGACCTCTATAAAGACAACCCCCCCGTTGACCAGACAGAAACTCCAGTCGCCGAGGGGCCATCGAAGGACGAAGGATCATCCTTCAGTCAAAGTATACTCCAGCCGAAGGACGGTTTCAATCTAACCCTCGACAAAGACGGAGACCGCAAGCGTGGCTCCATCCGTTTCGGCGAAGCATCAACCCTCATCACCCTGTTTGAGGAGGCGGACTTATCGACGGTGTTGCACGAGGGTGGACACTTCTTCCTCCGGACCTTCGGTGATCTGGCCGAACGAGACGACGCCCCCCAGCAGATACGTAAAGACATGGAGGCTGTAGTCACTTGGCTGGGGGTAGGAGACGTCGCCGAGATCGGCATTGACCAGCATGAGCAATTCGCCCGCGGCTTTGAGGCTTACCTGCGTGAGGGCAAGGCTCCATCGTTGGAACTGCAATCCACCTTCGACCGCTTCAAGGCCTGGTTGGTGACCATCTATCGCAACCTCCGCGGCCTCAACGTGGAGGTGCCGACGGATATTTCGGCGGTGTTTGATCGCATGCTGGCGACGGACGAAGAGATTGCCGCAGTCGAAAGGGCCAACCGTTTCCTGGCCGACCCGGCCATTGCCGACCTGATGACCGAGGCCGAACGAACCGACTACGCCAAGGCGGCCGAGACGGCAACACGGGCCGCAGAAACGGACCTTCTGAAACGTTCGCTCTCTGAAGTCACTAGGGAAACCAAGCGCTGGTGGAAAGAGGAGCGGGCCAAGGTCCGGAGTGAGGTAGAATCGGAAATTAACTCCCAACCGGTTTACCAGGCCCTCTATTTCCTTCAAACGGGCAAGACCTTCGATGGTCAGCACCTTGAGGTAACAAAGCTCTCCAAGGAGGCTTTGGTGGGTGAATACGGAGAAGGCGTCTTGAAGCTGCTGCCGCGGCCCTACGTCTACTCACGGAAAGGCGGCATCCATCCTGACGAAGCTGCCGACCTATTTGGACTTTCTTCCGGTGACGAACTGGTCAAGGCCCTGATGAATGCCAAACCGCGCAAGGCCCTCATCGAGGCAGAAACAGACCAGCGCATGAAGGACCGCCACGGCGACATGCTAAACGACGGCTCCATTCAGGAAGAAGCACTCAAGGCCGTCCACGGCGACGAGCGGGCGGCCTTTCTGGCTACCGAACTGCGGGCGCTCTCCCGGCGCGGCGGCGGCGATCCCACCCCAGTCTCCGTGATCAAAAAAGCAGCCCGGCGGGTCATTGCCGAAAAGAAAACGGCGGAAGCCTCACGCTTAGGTGTCTATGCCGCAGCAGAAGTCCGGGCGGCTAAGGCGGCTCAACAGGCGGTGGCCGATGGTGACTATTCCGAAGCGGCTAATCAGAAGCGCCGCCAACTGCTCAACCATTCTCTGTTCATGGAAGCCCGCAAGGCTCAAGATGAGGTGGAAAAGGCTGTACGCTACCTGGGCAAGTTTTCCAAGCCAGGAACCCGTAAGAATCTCGACCCTGGCCACCTGGAGCAGATCGACCGGTTGCTGGAGCGCTTCGACCTGCGCAAGGGGGTGAGCCTCAAGGCCATCGAGAAACGGAAAGCCCTTGCTCAGTGGGTACAGGAGCAGGAAAAGGCGGGCCATCAAGTGATTATCCCCGATACCCTGCTCGATGAAGCCGACCGGCGGCACTACAAAGACATGACCCTCGAGGAACTGCGCGGACTCAAAGACTCGGTGAAGAACATCGAGCACCTTGGGCGGCTCAAAAAGCGTCTACTCACGGATAAGGCCAAGCGGGAGTTTGACGAGGTGGTGACTGGTATGGTCGACCACATCTATGAGCACAACGACACCTTGGAGGAAAGCGCCAACCTCTCGCCAACCTTTAAGGAGAAGCTCAAGAATGGACTGAGCCGGGTCCATGCCGAACACACCAAGATGGAGTTCCTGTTCCGCAAGCTCGACGGCTACCAGGAGCTCGGCCCCATCTGGACGGCTCTGTTCAAGCCGCTGGCAGATGCCGAAACCGCCGAACAGGCGATAATGGGGGAAACGACCAAGAAACTCAGTGGCATCTTCGACCGCTATAGCCGCCTGGACCGGGCTAAATGGACTTGGAAGCGCACCTACATCGAAGAGGCGGGCAAGTCCTTCACCAAGGCTGAAATCCTCGCTGTGGCGCTCAACTGGGGCAACGAGGGCAACCGGGAGGCCATCCGGCAAGGCTATGGCTGGAACGACGCTTCGGTTGACGCCATCCTCGCCCGGATGGACCAGAAAGACTGGGAGACGGTGCAGGCCGTTTGGGACTTGGTCGATTCCTTCTGGCCGCAGATCGCCGAAATGCAAAAGGACCTGGCCGGAGTAGCGCCGGAGAAGGTGGAGGCCACCCCTATACAGACCCCATTTGGCAGCTTCAAGGGGGGGTACTACCCCCTCCATTACGATGCTGATAAGTCGCACAAGGCGCATCAGCACGAGGAAAAGCGCAACACCCAGGACCTATTCGAGAGCAACTGGCTCCGGCCCAACACCAGACAGGGGCATACTAATGAGCGGGTGGGTTCGGCAGGCCAGCCGGTCAAACTATCCCTAAACGTGCTGACTGACCATCTGGGTAACGTGGTCCACGACCTGACCCACCGGAAGGCCATCCTCGACGCTGACAAGCTGATTGGAGATAAACTTTTCCGTGAGGCCGTTGAGCAGACCGCAGGGCGGGAGATGTATCGGGAGATGCGCCCCTGGCTCCAGGCCATCGCCAGTGACCAGCGCGACCCCATGGGCTTCTGGGAGCCAATCATTGGCCGGGCCCGCAAAGGCGCTACGGTTGTCAATATGGGCTGGAAAATCACCACGGCCATTGTCCAGCCTTTGGGCTATCTCCAATCCGTTGATCGGCTAGGCGAACGCTATGCCATGAAGGGGCTCACCAAGTTCTACGGCAACCCGGCCCGGATGAAGGAGAAACTCTCCTTCGTCATGGAGCGCTCGGTGATGATGCAAAACCGGCAGAAGGCCTTTGACCGAGACGTACGGGACAGCATCAAGAAGATAGGGCTCAAGGGCCCGCTGCACGAGGTCCAGCAATCCATGTTCTACCTCACCGGCTTGATGGACATGGGGGTGGCAGTTCCTACTTGGTTGGGGGCATACGAGAAGGGCATGGCCGACTTCCAGGGCGATGAAGGCAAGGCAGTCGATTACGCCGACTCAGTGGTCCGTATGACCCAGTCGGCGGGCGGCACCAAGGATCTGGCGGCCATTCAGCGCGGCGGTGAGTTCAAGCGCATGTTCACCATGTTCTACTCCTACTTCTCGGCCCTCTACAACATGGGCGCCGACCGGTTAGGTCAAACCAAGAGTTTCAAAGACCTGCCCCAGTTAGCCGCCTCGGCTTTCTACCTCTGGTTCGCCCCGGCGGTGCTCTCCGAACTGGTCGCCGGTAGGGGGCCGGGAGAAGACGAGGACAAGGAAAAATGGGCCGCTAAGACCCTGGCGCTCTACCCGGCCCAAGCCGTCGTTGGCCTAAGGGACATCGCCCAAGGCGCTATTGGTGATTATGGTTATGGCATGACGCCGGTCGCCGACGCCTTCGAGGCAACCACCCTGACCATGCAAGGGATAGCCGACGGTGAGCCGGACAAGGCCCTGGCCAGGAATGCTCTATTGACCCTCGGCTACTGGGGCCAACTTCCGTCCCGCCAGATGTGGATCACCGGAGAGCATGTCTATGACGTGATGACCGGAGAGGACGACTTCAGCCTTCGGGATTTGATGCTGGCGAAGCGGCGGGATTAGGGCGTAAATATTTCCGGGTGACGACAGATTGCTCGTGGAGAGTGTGTTTTGCCATAGGGCACTGAAAACAGTTTGGTCAGACTCATTTATTTACACAGCCTTGCCTTCAACATATTGTGGATGCTTCAAGCAAAAACTCCTGATAAGCACCAAATAAAGTCTTTTTTTGAGAACTACTGAATGTTTCTGGTTTTATAGAGCTGAAGTAGCCGCTATCGTTGCAACTCCGCTACGCTTTATTCTATTTGGTATGCCTCTATGAACTTCCTCTACATTGATGAATCGGGTGAATTTGGTGCCGCGCCAAGGTCCAGTAATCATATGTTGATCACCGTTCTCAGCACCCCGTCTCCTAAAGCATTGAAAAAGCGGGTATGGAAGGTAAAGGCTCAGCTGTATGCGAAGGGCTGGCCTAAGGATATCGAGATAAAGGGGACTTCCTTGTGGGGCGCAAAACACATTCCTAGCGTTCCCGAGATAGTTGCCGAGGAGGCGCGAGATTATCTGCACCAAATGATTAATGCTATTTGCCGTGGTGAGACGAGCGTTTACTACAGCATTGTTCGAAAGTCGAGAATCAGCCAGCGCATTCTTGGAGCACCTTACGGAATTGCCTACAATTGGCAGGCTGGGAACTTGCTAGTCCGCGCTTACGAACATTACGAAGGGGCGCTTGATATTACCGTCGACCAGCGAAACAAGGAAACCCACCACAAGCTTAAGTTCGATGGATACCTTGAAACGCGCCTATATACGGACTGCGAGCACGCCCACGATCTTTCGATTAGGCATGCTGAATCGCACGATGAATTTGGCCTACAAGCCGTTGATTTTATTAGCTGGGGTCTGTTCCGTCACTTTGAGCACGGGGACAGCCAGTTCTGCGAGACGATTCGGCCAAGCGTCCGCTATGTCGACGATTGGTATTCTCAAAAACACTGCCCTGGAAAATAAAAAACCCCGTTCGCACGGGGTTTAGGTGCTCGAACCAAGGGGCGGCCACGACACACGGGGCTTATCTCCTAGAAGACGCTACCCTGAGGAATTACCGAGCCCACAAAATATGCGTTTCACGTATAGAGTTGTCAACCATTTGTTCTGTTGGACCACCCATGGCAACCATTAGGTTAGGCAGCTAAGAACGCCCACGATTCTATCCCGTGATCCCCTTAGGCCTTGATTATTACCAAAAAAGCAATCTGCATCCCGGTTCACACTTGCCCCACCGCAACGTGTGCGAGAATTTGTTGCATAGTACCTTCGGGGGGGGGAAATGAAACAATATGAAAGCGATTCAGGCCAAAAGGGTCGACAGGCAAGGCATGAAATCAAAGTAATTATCCTTAAGTATGCATCCTATCGTATACTATCCGGTTTTCTGATTGGCAGCACCTTCAACGCTTGTAGACTCTGTTAGTTGCCATGCTAACAGCCTGCTATCCCGAGGTACGGCGATGCTCCCGGGCGCTACCGACAAAACATCAAAAGGGGTGAAGTTCGGTAGTGGTGCGTGTCGTCTCCCCCTTGTTCCCCGAAACGGGATGTTCAGACGACCCGAGAAGGTTTTGGCCGGTTGAGCATGGCAACACCTATAGCCTCAGGCCTTAGCATCATTTACTTGTAGAGGCCACTCCGTATGAGCGTGTGCTTGATTGCCGATTTCAATTACCTCTTTAGGCATTGGCCCCCATTTTGGGCTCCAGTGCTTGCTGAACGTCACTTGCTGGCAGCCAACATTGCCATACTCATGTGCTTCAGGAGGATAGTACTGGAACCAAAGAAACTCCGACGGATTCGGCCTCCTTTTAAAGCCGATGGCCTTCAGTATTTTTTCCAGAATTCCTCTAGGTTCGGCTTGCTCTGAAATCTTCTGATAAACGCTGACCGCCACATGCTCGACATTGTTTGTAATCGAGGTTTGATTTAAGTGTGGCGGATTAGAGAGCATTACAGAGGGCGATCCCTGGTACTCAAAAAATAGGATGCCAAAATAGGCAGGCAACGTCCAACCGAGGTCAGAAAAATCCAACACCAAAAAGCCATTGACTGGTAGCTTGCGAAGGCGGACACCAGGCCCTTCACTATTTTCAGGGATAAAGATTACTCCGGCCCATTCAAGTGCCCGCCGAATTTCACAAAGAGTTCTTTCATAAGGAAATCTCTTTGATCCCTCGAAATCTGCGAGGGTCTTTCTTGCAACCTTTGATTCCAGCTCCAAATCGGACTGTGACCATCCAAGGAGCGCCCTGGCTGCTCTGCATTGTTCTGGTGTAATCATCCGAAACCTTACTCAAAATGAGTTGACTTAATATGAGTAACTTGATACAGAATGAGTAACATACATTGAGCGGGGATTTCAATCATGTTAGGCGCAAACAGATACCAGCACTCTCGAGAACACGTACAGTCAGCCAAGATCATCTCTTTTCCTGAGACGCCAGAGTTCCGTCAGGAAAAAGAAATTCAGCAGCTTCAAGAAGTTCTTCTTGCTTGTGAAGTTCGGCGCCAAGACGGTGGCCTGCTTACCGGAGCAGAGTGTTGGAAGGTGGCCGAGAGAATGCATGCAAGGGTAATCGAGAAGGTGGGGCAATTGTGAGAATAGCGAGTTGCACAGACAAAAGGTGCCCAAGAAGGACTGGGTGCGCCAAATTCCGGCCCGCAGCCCAATACTCTACTGGTGGGCATTCAATGACCAGTTTCCAGCATTTATCAAAAAGAGAGCGCCACCCCCATCCAACCTCCTAAAACTTCCAGCCGAAGTTCAAGCTTCGACCCCACGGGCGTCCTTCAAAACCCTGTAGAGGCTTGCCGTCGAGAACCCAAGCTTTTCAGCTATTTCCTTATCCTTGCCTTCGTAGTCTCCGCTTGTCTTCATTTCCTGAGCTTTGCGAACCATGTCAGGGGTGATTTTCCTGGGAGCGCCATGGCGGGAGACAGCGAAGTACTGATAGACCGGCTCCACCGCTGCAGGGTCGCGGCCAAGCCAGTGGGCTATAGTCTCACAGTTTTCCCCCCGCTTGACGGCGCGGTGCAGAATATTTAGATCAGCCTCAGACCAAGATAGATTATCCCGTTGCTGGTAGACCATCTTGTAAAAATATCTCCTGACAGAATGTTCGCCGCGACTTAAGACGCGAGCCGCCAATTTCTTGCCAATCAAACCTTCCTTGACCACTCCGTCGATAAGGCTTTGGTTTTCAATATGTGTCCAGGTGCGTTGCGCCCGTTTTCCACTCAAGGCACGAGCTCGTTGTTTGACATCTTTCAGGGATCGGCCCGGAAGGCGTTTGGCTATCCGCGTGTAAGAAAGACTGTTCTCCAGTCCATCAATGACCTCTCGATCTTCGTCAAGACGCCAGGGGCCGGCTACCGCCCGTCCTTCAAGTAGCAACCGCCTAGCCACAACAGTGGCGGGCCGTTTCAATGCCTGGGCTATGTAGCCAATTGAGCGCCCCTCTGACCGCAGGGCACGTAAGGTCGTCAGGTCTTCTCCGTTCCAGCGGTTATCGCCCGGAGGTATTGGGGCCAGGAGCATTTGGCGGGCCATAAAAAAACGGCGCCAAAAGGCCCGGTGATTGATCCTGGTGCCATCATCATCCAAGTCAATCCCTCGGCGCTCCGCATCGGCAAGGAGATAACGCAATCTGCGGAACCGCCAAGCGGGGATATGCCCACGAAAATCTGGGGTCCGAACAAGTTCCAGTTCCCGGGCTCGCATTAAGACCTCGCCGCCGCTACGGGAAAGTCTAACTGCGATATCCGATGCCGGAACACCATTCGGCCAAGCCTCCATCAGGTACCGATCCTCTGTAGACCGCCAAGGCGCAAGACGCTCCATTTCCTGTTTGGTCAAGGCTGTGACACCGACTATTCCCTGCCCAGCCTTGCTGACTTCATCCGAAAGATGCCCTTGCTCAAGAAGATGGTCTATAGCCGCACCGGTGAAGCGTCGCGCCAGCTCGAGGCGATTGAAGGGAATCTTGGAGCGGTGAACCAAAAGGATGATCTTGCGGTGATCCTCGGGAAGATGATGGAAGTTCGTGCGTTGCTGCATCGGAAATTCGAGCCCAATACCGTTACTGTCGCGGCCGCTCGGCCAACGGATGGTCTACCGGCTCTCAGCGTCAGATGCTATACTGGCGATGCGCGCGTAAGGCGTCCGACCGTCGGGTGTAGGAATCAGACGCTCCCCGTCAGGTATCCCATCAGCGAATAAGGCCGTTGACGGAGACTCGGGCGCCGAACGTGCGCCATTGCTTATTAGACACCGCACGCGGCGCGGAGGACAGAATGGCGGGGATGCTAACGCCATGTCGGCTCGCGGTAAATCACCCAAACGGGTGAGGGGACTTCGGAACCTCATGGTTGGCACGCCTTCATAAGGAAGTAACCAGTTGGAATGAGGTGCATTCCTTCTTCCGGGTTGGCATAGCGGTCGGAGTCTTCAGGATCGATCCATTGTTGGAAAGGATTTGGCTCTAACGACCCATTAGAAACCAAAAACTGCATTTGAATTTTATGGATCAACTGTTCTAGACCAGCAGGGTTTAGTTTCCGCCCGTCGGTGTAGACAAGTTCTTGTACAGTGTGGGCAGCACGCCCTGAGAGATAGTTATTAATGGTATCCAGCAGAAGCGTGTCATCTGTATTAATTGGTTCTAATTCGAAGGCAGCCAGGCGCAATCTAGTTACATTGTGAATTGCTAACTTCTGTGTGGCCACATTGTAGTGCCGCCACCTTTCCACCTTTGTCTCTTCAAGCTTTTTTACGCCTTCTTCAATTTGTCTCTCGTCGCTCATAGCTTCGGAAGATACTGACTTTTCCCACAAAACTTGCAGCAGCCCAGCTTCGGGCCCACTCAATTGACACAAGATGTCGACATGATGTTTTTGGGCCGGATACTCATTCTCTGGATCAAGAGAACTGGCAAGTAAATTAGCCCACATATCCATAAGATTATCATCTTCTTCTAAACTGGCATTCTCAAGCAGGGGAAGAGCAATTTTTGGAGGCAACGGTACCGTTTGCTTGATCCCCCTCTTTTGTAGGCGCTGATTCGATTTGTTGGCAAGAAGGAGAACGCGCTCTCGACGGTAGAAGTGCAGCCAGTCTCCCCCCAACAATCCGGCTGCATCAGCTACCGACTCACCAAAAATTTTGACAAGAAAACCGCCTAACTCTGAGCCAGCATCGATTGCCTTACTGGTAGTTTTCGCAATTTCTTGGACGGCTTTTGCGCTTTCTACGGTCTCTTCATCCATGGTCAATCCTTGTAACGCACTTATAGTGCTGCCTACTGGAGACGAAGCGTAAACCCTCGGCAATTGCCTTCACCGTTTTTCATTGCCTCACGGATACAACCTCTCTGCATCTCAAGGTCAGCCGAAATATTTTCACCTCTCAAAGCTCTCAAACTGAACGTCAGAAGCTCATGCCACTGCATATCCTGATTGAGGGGATCATTGTAAAACCGCTCGAGCAGACTTAGAACAGCAGACGGTTCAAATGGGGAAAACTGCGTAACTATGTCAGGGTCTCCAGAAATTTCATTTTTTCCCTGCTGGCGTGCCAATTTAGCGCTCTTGATCATCTTCACCCTATTGGCGTCTATTAGCGCGGAGTTAAAGCCGTCGACAAATCCGCTAACATAATTGGCTTTTGTCTTCGCGCTGGCTTCAGCCCACTCCGTTCCTCTTAAAATTTCTGAAGCATGAACCGGTTTAAGCGACATAGTAAAAAGGGCCGCACAAACGAAAAATAATCGTATCATTTTCTATCCTTTTACAAACGTTCAACGAGGTAGTTACGTTCGGAAATGAAGGGAGAGGGAGCGTAATACGGACGCCACCTAACTGAATTCTGGCTCCTCTAAGTCAAGCTCAACTTGATCGCCGGTACGGGGGTAGGCTCTTGTCAGGGCTCTTTGAAATCCGGCCCAGGTAGATGAAGATCGCATAATGGCGACGACCCCGATAAGGTGTTCACGCAATTTCGGGTGCCCGATTTCTTCAGTCAGCCACTGGTGGTGTTTATCTCTTCGACCGCCTGATGATTGCTTCGGATTTCGTTTTTTGAGTTCATCAAGGAGACCTGGCGCCAAACGCTCATAAACAACATCATTAGTATACGTCCCGACGATACTGGGACGGTTTAATTTCATTCCCTTCCACTGCCAACCTTTCAGCCTAAAAATTTCTTGATAGAATTCATCGGGAAAGCGCTTGGCCCATGCCGCCAACTTATCAAGTAAGTAGTCGTCCAGAATTTTCTGAAGAGCATCTTTGTCACGGATTTCCTGATAACCTGTGGCTTCGTCAATTAAAGCATCAACAGCAACGTCAACCAGGGCATCCCTGAGCATTTCAGCATTTTCGGCGTACCGTATTTCAGCGGGTGATTTCAGGAGTCCATTGCGGTTCGCTTGCGACAGCGCCTTCACAACATTCCCTAAGATAGATGACCTGTACCCAATTGCTTTTTTGCCGTTTTGAAGGAAGATGATTGGGTTTTGGATGTCCACCCATACTTCCTTTTTAATCAATGCATTAAGGTACGATTTACCCAAAATAGAGGGAATGCGATGTCCACCTCTTGCACCACGTCCTTTTGCACCAAGGATTGAGAGCAAAGCCCTTTCAGTGAATACGTGGGTTTTGTCATCAAGGACGCAACAGGGCAGGCTAAGGCCCCCAATGGGTACTTCTCCAGTGTGTGTTGCTTCAAGCATACTCTATCCAATCAAAAGTTGGAGAGCCGCTTGACCTCGATTTCGGTATCAGACTATAACCGAGTTGCATTCGGGAGGATCGTAGCGGCTCTCACAATTGCTGCGAAAATTCGAATCAGGGTCGGTGCGTACCAGGCATCGGCCCTTTTTCGTATGAAGAACTTTATGAGAACAAAAATACCTTTCTGATTCGTATTCGTCGAATCTTTTTCGATTCGCACACTCTATACAATGTGGATTATGGTGGATTACGGGGATAATTCTGCACCAAATATTGATTGACGTGCATATTATTGCGGTTCACCACTCATCTCGCCCAGGTATAATTTCATCCAACACCCATTAGATGTTCTAGCCTCATCGCTTACTCTCTTGGGTATTGGTTGCTGGAATTGTAAGTGAGAACTCTCGATGAAAGACGATGAAGAACCTAAAGAACCATCATTCAGCAGCGAGATCAAAAAGGAAGGTGCTAAATCGTTATCTGGTGCCGCCGCCGAACTTCTTCTCCGTGCGGGCGGTCCTGCGGCTGATGAAATTGGAATTTATCTTGCTGACAACTTTCACGCATGGAGATGGCGCAAAGAGAACGCTGAAAAGGTTGGTGAAAAGCATATTGAGACAGCAAAACGCAGGGGCATTAATGAGGATCATCTTCAGCCGTTGCCTGAGGGAGACTTCTATCGAGCAATGGAAGCTTGCTCACTTGAAGATAATGACACGGTTCAACAGCTTTGGGCGGGTTTGCTTACAAGCGCCATGGATCCGAATAATCCAGCAAAATCCTCAAAAGCTTTTATAGATATCCTTAAATCTATTGGCCCTGTTGAGACTGGCCTACTGATTGTGCTCCATGCCTTAGACGTTATTCCTAACTATCCCAAACGCGGAATGGCTACCGCAGCTAATGACTCGATAGAAAAAGCCATATTTCGTTTCGAAAAGTTTGCCGAAAAAGCTTGGCGTCATTTTCCACATAACGAGCAAGAAGTTGCTGTCCAAAACCTTATGCGATTGAGGTGCGTTGGCTATAGAACTGGAAAGCGATATGTGACCTCTAAGCTCATGAAGTCCTCTCCAACTAGAGTACCAGAACATGAGCTTGTTCTCCGGGCTCAACCCGTAGCACAGGCTATGGACCATCTTGAGAATCTAGCATTGGCGGCATCGGGTACTGGCAAAGTACCTGCTTGGCTTGAGGTTGGGCCTTACGGCTCCCCCCCAAGAGAAGCCCATTACGAGCTTACAACACTCGGAAAATCATTGGTCCACGCCTGCATAGCCGAAGACGAACTCAAAATATTCGAAGAAAGTTAATGTTATCCAACTGGCTCTCCCTCATTGGTCTCGGCCTCGATATCTACGGCTTCTTTCTAATTGCCTGGAATCTTCTTAAGCACCCGGATGATAGACCGGCGTGGGGAGGAGGGGCCTTTGAATGGTCCCGCGACCGGATAGCTTTTATCTGCGTGATAGTGGGGTTTGTATTCCAGGCGGCGGCGCAAATGGTGGAGATGTGGTCTTAGGAAGGAATTGATCGCTCTACGCAATCCTGAATGTGGGTATAAATGTGGGCTAGCTATGATAAATGCAGTTTATTCCATTTAATATCAATGATGTATACTAAATAAATGGCGGAGAGGGTGGGATTCGAACCCACGGAAGGTTGCCCTTCAACGGTTTTCAAGACCGCCGCTTTCGACCACTCAGCCACCTCTCCTGACCGGTTGGAACGTGGGTTTCTAACCTGTTCTTTTCGACGCGTCCAGTCTTCTTGTTTGGCCGGATTTACAATTCCGAAACCCCCTTCGGGTCATTATTTGATCCGAATCGAAAAGCTGTCCGTAAACCGATGAGAACGGGAGCTTTTTGAGGCATCTTGGCTTTGCATCGAAATGAATGAAAGTTAAGGTCGCTGGTTACCTAGAGCGCGATCGACTTAATCTGAATCGCTTTGCGATCCCGATTAAGTCGTGAATCGCCCTCTAAACTATTGAAAACGAGCAGATTCACGCATTCATATTTCACCACGAAGTGGTTCAATATAAATACGATCTGCTCTAGGCTTTTGGGGATTTTGGTTTAATTTGAGGGACGCAATGCATTCAAGTAACTCTTTTGTCCGGGAGGCTGTTCGCTGGGCGGGCGCTGGAGCGATCATCGCCACGATCGCCATTGGGATCAGTTTTGCCGCCTACGCGGCGGAGCCCGTTAAAGATTTTTCTTTATGGATGAAAGAACTGAAGCAAGAAGCGGAAAACAAAGGCATTCGGCCGGAAATCATTTCTGCCGCACTGGACAACGTCAAACCGATTCCGCGAGTGATCGAACTGGATCGCAAGCAACCGGAATTCACCCTGACGTTCCAAGATTACCAAAAACGCGTCGTTCCGCGGGCACGTGTTGAAAAAGCGAAGGCCCGACTTAAGGAAAACAAAGTGTTACTGGAAGCCGCTGCCGCCAAATATGGCGTTCAGCCGCGTTTCATTGTCGCCTTTTGGGGCATCGAAACGGACTTCGGCCGTGTAACCGGGGGCTTTAAGGTCGTCGACGCTCTCGTCACCCTGGCCTACGACGGGCGGCGAAGCGCCTATTTTCGCAAAGAACTCTTCAACGCGCTTAAGATTTTAAATGAAGGCCACATTGCACCGGACGACATGATGGGATCTTGGGCCGGCGCCATGGGGCAATGCCAATTCATGCCATCGTCTTTTTTGAACTTCGCCCAAGACTCCAATGGCGACGGACAAAAAAATATCTGGAGCGATAAGTCGGACGTCTTCGCCTCGGCCGCCAACTATTTGGCGTCATCGGGGTGGAAGGGCGATCAAACCTGGGGCCGCCCCGTTGAACTCCCCAAGGATTTCGACCTCGGCTTGGCGGGACTGAAAACGCAAAAGCGACTTAGCGAATGGCAAGAGCTCGGCGTCAGACGGCTAGGGGGCAGAGACCTGCCGACGCGCGACCTTATGGCTTCCCTGGTGTTGGGCGACGGGGAGAAGGGTCCGCCGTTCCTCGTCTACAATAATTACCGGACCATCTTGAAATGGAACCGCTCGACGTATTTCGCCGTTGCCGTCGGCACCCTTGCCGACCGCATGGTTGGCCGGTAGGTTTAGAATTGAGACAACAGATACAAAACCCATGAAAACCATATCGAACCGACCTTGGATAGTCGCCTTACTGTTAGCTGTTTTTCTGCTTGGAGGCTGTGCGGAAATTCAATTGATCTCCCATGCAACCAAAAGAATGGGAGGGGCGACAGGAGACGCCAGCACCTACAAGGTCGGGAAACCGTATAAAATCGCCGGGGTTTGGTACTATCCCGAGGAAGACTGGAACTACGAAGAGACAGGCATCGCTTCTTGGTACGGTCCCAATTTCCACGGGCGACCGACGGCAAACGGCGAAGTGTTCGATATGAACCTTGTTTCTGCGGCGCACCGGACCCTACCGATGCCCAGCTACGTCATGGTGACCAATCTAGAAAACGGCCGTTCGATGGAAGTTCGCGTCAATGACCGGGGACCGTACGCCCACGGACGGATCATCGATCTTTCCAAGCGGGCGGCGGAACTGCTTGGATTTAAAAACAAAGGAACCGCGAAGGTTAAGCTGTCCATTATCCGCGAAAAAAGCATGGAAGTGGCGCGTGCCGCGGGAAGACCGGGAGCTCAACTGGCGAAGAACGACTCCCCGATTAAGGTCGATAAGCTTCCCAAAGCCGGTGTTACCCAAGAGCAATTGTCCCCGTTACCCGGACAGGAACCGGTTCAGCCCGCCGTATACAACAACTCCCCCAATACCTATACGCAGATCGCCAGCCGCGAACCCGTTTCTCCGGCTCCCGTAACAAAAATGCCGTTGGCAGAACCGAAGGTCACGGTTGCCGCCGTCCAACCGACCAATATCTACATTCAAGCAGGCGCATTCTCTCAATACGCCAACGCCAACCGGGTTAAAGCGGTTTTGTCGGGCCTTGGCGACGTCAACATAACCTCGATAACGGTCAACGGGCAGGAACTGTTCCGTGTCAGGGTTGGTCCGCTGGAGTCGGTCGAAGTGGCCGACGGCAAGCTGGAACAAATCATTTCATCCGGCTATGCGAATGCCCGGGTCATCGTCGACTAGTTTTATAAACTCCGTATTTCTCCTCACGACAAAAAGATGAATAGGTTTTTAAGAATGGGTTTGATGCAGTTGCTAGCGAAAACACTGAGATACACGGCTCTGTTCATTGGAGCTCTGCTGGCAATTGCCCAACCCGCCGCCGCATTTGAAACCAGCGCAACGGAAGCGATCGTCATTGATGTCGAAACCGGCGCCGTTCTGTTTGAAAAAGACGCCGACAAACTGACCCCGCCGTCTTCGATGACGAAAATCATGACGATGTACTTGGTTTTCGAACGCTTGAAAGACGGCAGCCTTTCACTTGACGACAAACTTCGCGTCAGCGAAAAGGCTTGGCGGAAGGGCGGTTCGAAAATGTTTGTCGAAGTCGGCAAGCGGGTTCGGGTGGAAGACCTGATCAGGGGGGTTATCGTCCAATCCGGTAACGACGCCTGTATTGTAATTGCCGAAGGACTGGCCGGCAGCGAAGACGCTTTCGCCGCCGACATGACCGCCAAAGCCAGGGAAATCGGCATGACATCCTCGGTGTTTAAGAATGCATCTGGCTGGCCGGACCCAGAACACCTGGTCACCGTCCGCGATTTGGCGACTTTGGCGCTCCGGACGGTCAAAGACTTTCCCGAGTATTATCACTACTATTCGGAGCGCGAGTTCACCTTCAATAAGATTCGCCAGTCCAATAGAAACCCTCTGCTCTATAAAAACATGGGGGCCGACGGCATTAAAACGGGCCATACGGAAGCCGCCGGTTTCGGGTTGGTCGGCACGGCGAAACGCAACGACCGCCGTATCGTCGCGGTTTTAAACGGAATGGAGAGCATCAAGGAACGGGCGAACGAATCCGAACGGGTTATCGAGTGGGCGTTCCGCGAATTCGATAATTACAAACTCTTCGCTGCCGGCGAAAAAGTGATCGATGCCGATGTTTGGTTAGGCAACGCAATCACGGTTCCCTTGTTGATCGAACGTGGCGTCAAAATTACCCTGCCGCGCAAGGCGCGCCGGGAGATGAAAGTCGCCGTCCGTTACAACAGCCCCATCCCAGCCCCGATCCGCAAAGGCGACCGGCTGGCGACACTTGTCATCGAAGCCCCGGATTTTAAAACCATGGAAATTCCCCTGATTTCAGGCGCACAGGTAGACCGCCTGGGGCTTTTCGGCCGTCTTGGCGCCGCCTTGAAATACATCCTCTGGGGCGCGTCGGGTTAGCCCCATGCCCAAGGCGCGATTTATTACTCTTGAAGGCGGGGAAGGTACGGGAAAATCAACCCAAATCAAGCTCCTGTCTGAATGGCTTAACGCTTTAGGTCATACCGTCGTTACAACAAGAGAACCCGGCGGATCGCCCGGGGCCGAGCAGATCAGAAAGCTGTTGGTCGAAGGGGATACCGCGCGCTGGGACGGCATCACTGAATCCTTGCTGCATTTCGCCGCCCGAAGGGATCATCTGGTCAAAACCGTTCTCCCGGCATTGGAAAAAGGTCATTGGGTGGTTTGCGACCGCTTTGCCGATTCCACCTACGCCTATCAAGGCGTCGGTCACGGCATTGACAAAACCATTCTTGATTCCCTTTACGAAGCCGCGGTCGGGACGTTTCAGCCGGACCTAACGCTCGTTCTCGATCTCCCGGTGGAAGAAGGCCTGAAAAGGGCTGGAGCGCGGGGCGAGGGCGAAGACCGCTACGAAAGAATGGGCGTTTCTTTTCACGAAAGTCTCAGACAAGCTTTTCTTGCGATTGCCGCAGAAAACCCAGATCGTTGCGAAGTCGTTGACGCGAGCGGCTCGATAGATGAGATTCACCAAGCTATCCGGCAAACCGTTGCCAAACGCTTGGATTTCAAAGGCCAATGACACAGGAAGACGCTACGGACCTGACGCCCGAACCGCGCGCCAACTCTCTACTTGCCGGACACGAAAGCGCCGAGCAGGTGCTTTTGGACGCTTACAGTTCGGAACGCCTCCATCACGCCTGGCTGATCTGCGGCCCCAAAGGAATTGGCAAGGCGACCCTGGCTTTCCGGTTCGCCCGGTTCTTGCTCAGTCAACCGGCTGAAACGGGTAACAGCGGCCTTTTTGGCGACGCCCTCCCGGCATCCCCGCTCACCAGCCTGGAAGTCCCGCCGGAAAACCCGGTTTTTCACCGGGTCGCCGCCAACGGTCACGCCGACCTAATGACCGTTGAGCGGGGATATGACGACAAAAAGGAACGCCGTAAAACCGAAATAGCGGTCGGCGACGTGCGGGGCGTCGGCGGATTCCTGTCAAAAACCGCGGCGGAAGGGGGATGGCGTATCGTCGTCATCGATGCCGCCGACGAAATGAACCGCAATGCCGCCAACGCCGTGCTGAAAATCCTCGAAGAGCCGCCGAAGAAGGCCGTTCTCCTGTTGGTTTGTCACAATCCGGGGAGGCTCTTGCCGACAATCCGCTCCCGGTGTCGTAAATTGGTGCTCAATCCGCTCGCCGATCAAGAGGTGTCGGACCTCATTCACCGCTACCGACCGGACATTTCCGAGCAAGATACACAAGGACTCGCCATTTTGTCGGAAGGCAGCATCGGCCGGGCGTTGTCCCTGGCGGAAGAGGGCGGGTTGGATTTTTACAAGGATCTGCTTGATCTGCTCGCCACGTTACCCAAACTGGATACGGGAAAGCTGCACGGGTTAAGCGACCGCTTGGCGGCGCGGGGCGGGGAAGCGTCTTTCGTCACCGTGATGGATCTGCTGAAATGGTGGCTTGGCCGTCTGATACGCTTTGGCGCCGCTGGAGAGCTGGCTTCACCTGCCGTGCTTCAAGTCGAAATCGATCTTTATCAACGTTTATTGGGGCTTGCCGGACTTGATCGTTGGGTAGAGGTATGGGAAAAGGTCTCCCAGCTGATTTCCCGCGCTGGCGGTGGCGCGCAGCTCGACCGGAAACAGGTCGTCCTCAACGCCTTTTTAGCGATTGAGGCGACGGCGCGCCGCTAACCTCGCAACCTTTTGCCGGAGAGCCTCAAATGGCCGGGTCCAAGCCCTATTACATTACAACGCCCATCTACTACGTGAACGATGCGCCCCATATCGGCCATGCTTACACGACCCTGGCCTGCGACGTCTTGGCCCGGTTTAAGAGGCTGGACGGATTTGACGTCAAGTTCCTCACCGGCACCGACGAACACGGCCAAAAGGTTGAAAACTCGGCTAATGCCGCCGGGGTCGACCCGCAAGCCTTTACCGACCGCGTCTCCCAGAACTTCCGCGATCTGGCGGTCACCATGAAGTTCACCAACGACGACTTTATCCGCACGACCGAAGCGCGGCATAAAACATCCTGCCAGGCCTTGTGGAACGAGCTGATTGAACAAGGCCATATTTACCTCGGCTCCTACGCCGGGTGGTATGCGGTCAGGGACGAAGCTTTTTACACCGAGACCGAGCTGACCAAAACGCCGGACGGCAAACGGATTGCCCCGACGGGGGCGGAAGTCGAATGGGTCGAGGAGCCCAGCTATTTCTTCAAGCTGTCAGCCTGGGAAGACAAGCTGCTGAAGTTTTATGAGGAAAATCCCGGCTTTATCTTGCCGAAAAGCCGCCGCAACGAAGTGTTGAGCTTCGTCAAAGGGGGCTTGAACGACCTGTCCGTCTCACGGACCACGTTCAAGTGGGGGATTCCGGTTCCCGGCGACGACGCCCATATCATGTACGTTTGGCTCGACGCCCTGACCAACTACATCACCGCCGTCGGCTATCCTGAAACCGAAGCTGGGGAATACGCCAAGTTCTGGCCCGCCGATTTGCACATGGTCGGCAAGGATATTCTGCGTTTTCACACGGTTTACTGGCCGGCCTTTTTGATGGCGGCCGGACTGGAGCCGCCCAAGCGGGTTTTCGCCCACGGCTGGTGGACCAACGAAGGCCAAAAAATTTCCAAATCCCTTGGCAACGTTATCGATCCGCTTGAACTTGTCGAAAAATACGGTCTTGATCAGGTGCGTTACTTCCTGCTGCGCGAAGTGCCCTTCGGCAACGACGGAGACTTCTCCCACCGGGCCATGGTCAACCGGATGAACGGTGAATTGGCGAACGATTTGGGTAACTTGGCGCAACGCGTGCTTTCGATGATCGCCAAAAACTGCGACAAGGCAATCCCGCAGCCAGGAGAGTTCACCAAAGAAGATCAGGAAATTCTCGCCAGTTGCCACAAACTGCTGCCGCAGGTCCGTGAAAAACTCGACGCTCAGGCGTTCAACGACGCTCTGGAGACGATCTGGGTGGTAATCCGGGCCGCCAATGCTTACGTGGACTACCAGGCCCCCTGGAAGCTCCGTAAGGAAGATCCGGAACGTATGAAGACGGTGCTTTACACTCTGGCGGAAGTCATCCGCCACCTCGGCATTATTTTACAGCCCTTCATGCCCGATGCCTGCGCAAGTCTTCTCGACCTCCTGTCCCTGCAAGCGAACGAACGGGCCTTCGATCAGTTGGACTCGCACCATGCCCTTAATCCCGGTCGAGAAATCCCCAAGCCGGAAGGCGTCTTTCCAAGATATGTCGAGGAGGAGGGGCAGGCCTGATGCTGGTCGACAGCCACTGCCATTTGGACTTTCCGGATTTCGAAGACGATCTGGATACAATCATCCGCCGCGCCGGACATGCCGGCGTCGATACGCTTTTGACCATCTGCACCCATGTCAGTCGCTTCGACCAGGTCCGCACGATTGCCGAGAGCCACGACAACATTTTCTGCACTGTCGGCATTCACCCCCACAATGCGGAGTCCGAACAGGACGTTACGCCGGAACAGTTGATCGCCTTAGCCGACCACCCCAAAACGATTGGCTTTGGCGAGACGGGACTGGACCTCTATTACGAACACAGCCCGCTTGAAGTCCAAGAGCGGCAGTTCCGCGCCCATATCGCGGCGGCACGGAAAGCCGAACTCCCGCTTGTCGTCCACACCAGAGATGCCGACGAGCAAATGATCGAAATCCTGACGGAAGAGCATAAGAAGGGCCCTTTTACCGGCCTGATCCATTGTTTCAGCTCAGGCCCCGAGTTAGCCAAAAGGGCGGTAGAGCTTGGATTTTATATTTCCATTTCAGGTATCGTGACCTTTAAAGCCGCTGAAGAGCTCCGTGAAACGGTCAAGCAGGTTCCTCTAAACCGCCTTCTCGTTGAGACGGACGCCCCGTTTTTAGCGCCGGTCCCCATGCGCGGAAAACGCAACGAACCGGCCTTTACCGCCCATACGGCGGCCAAGGTCGCAGAACTCAAAGACATCCCAATCGCCGAGTTTTCCCAACAAACGACCGAGAACTTCTTCAGCCTATTTACAAAAGCGAAGAGGCCTTAGCGTCATGAAAGTAACGGTCCTCGGATGCGGTTCGTCGTTCGGAATGCCGGGGGTCAATTACGGCTGGGGAAGTTGCGATCCGGAAAATCCGAAGAACCGGCGGACCCGGCCTTCCATTCTGGTCGAAGAGGGCGAAACCCGAATTTTAATCGACACATCGCCGGATTTGCGCCAACAACTTCTTTCCAATGATATCAAGACGTTAACGGCGCTCTTCTATACCCATTACCATGCCGATCATTTGCATGGGATCGACGATTTACGGGCGATCAACCAGAATATGAACGCCGATCTGCCTGTCTATTGCGACAAAGACACGCTCAAAGTCATCGAACAACGGTTCGGCTACGTTCTGGAGCCGATCGCCGAAGGCGCAAATTTCTATTACAAACCGACCCTTGAGCCGCACCTAATAGAGAACAAGAAATCCTTCCAGGTCGATAACCTCACTGTGTTTCCGTATTTTCAGGATCACGGGTATTGCGACACGGTCGGCTTTAAATTCGACAACCGGTTTGCATACTCGACCGATGTCGTTGCTCTAACAAATGAAGACCTTGAAGCGCTCAAGGGAGTAGGGGTTTGGATTATCGGTGTATTGACCGACCAGCCGCATGAAACCCACGCCGATGTGGAAAAAGCCCTCGCATGGATCGATATCGTCAAGCCGGGCCGCGCTTATCTTACCCATCTCGGTCCGGCACTCGACTACGACAAACTCAATGCCAGGCTGCCGAACAACGTGGAACCAGCCTACGACAATCTTGTGGTAGAGGTGAGATAAACGAAGATGGATAAAAACTTTAGGTAAATACCTTATCGCATTGTTATGAATGAATATTGCAATCACTTATCCATATGCGCCATAACATACATTATGCGACTTTTCCCTAGTGTGGGAAGTGTTGCACTTAACCTCCCTTCTATATCTTCTCAGAGGCTTTTGAACTAGGTTGTCATCAAACTAATTGAGACGCCTTCCCATGAGAAAGAACCTAAGATCACGAGCAATCCCTAAAAAATTACGCGGGCACATTTTGGTAAACCACGTTGGACTACCAAGATATTGGCCTATCGTTTGGGAAAGCCTTCATGCGGGAAAATTAAGCTCGACCACCGTTTCAAAGAAACTGTTGGCAATTGATCGGTTCTATCGCTTCGTCTTTGAGCGTACAGGCAAAGATTGCTTAGACGATCTTCTTTCTCAATGCGATTACACCGTTATTGAGCCGTTGTTGGAGGCCTACTTTGTTCATCTTCGTAATGTCGCCGGCAGCGCAAAAAGCACTCAAAACTTCCCTTGGCAAACCGTCTTAGCGTTTATTAAGGACATCTTGCTTCGAAACGGTGCCCAAGATTCAGTTACAAATCGCCTTAACGCCCATATTCGTCGTCTCGATCAACTTTATCAGAGCCTATACCTTGGTAGTCAGGCCAAGAGATCTTCTGTTCGTGCCCTTCCCCCGCAAGTCCTAGACGAACTCTTTGATATTGTTGATCCAAGATCTCCATCAAATCCCTTCCGTAATGATCGGGCAAAGTGGCGGAACCTCGCGTTATTTTCGCTTTTTTTGTTCCAAGGCCTTCGGCGTTCTGAGGCGCTTATTCTGCCAATTGACGCCATTCGGTCTGAGGTATCATCAAATGGTGATCAAACTCTCTACTGGTTGAATATCGTTGATAATCATTACGAGCCAGACGAAGAAAGAAGCCTAGCCCCAAGCATTAAAACGACTGATTCTGTTCGCCAAATCCCAATCTCCAAAGAACTTGTTGATATAATTGACTTTTATGGTCAGAACTATCGTGGTCCACAAGACCACACATTCCTCTTTTCGTCATCAAGACAGAAGCCCCTTTCCCACCCTAGCGTGGATCTCATCTTCTCGTGCTTAACGGACTGCCTAAGCGCGAAAGCGAAATCAGAGCTCGTTCAAAAGGGATTTCCTAAAAGGATCACTCCTCACAGCTTACGACATACCTGTGCCGTCAGCCGTCTTAGCCAGTTCATCGACAACGGGGAGGAAATGGAAATCGCTTTGCAGAAACTCCGATCCTTTTTTGGCTGGTCCAGAACCTCTGAGATGCCAAGACACTATGCAAGAGCGTACTTTGAAGATCGCCTCAAAAACCATTGGGCAAATAATTTTGATGAACGTTCTCGACTCCTAAGAAGCCTTCCACGTTCCTATCCGTAAAACGAGATTCCTTTTCATGAATGCCGTTAAGCAGCTCCCAGGGCACTCAAATGAATTTGAGTTTGCAAGAGAAGCCGTCGCCTCTCTGCCTCCACTTCCCTCTATTGTGAGATACCTGGACGACTATTCGGATGAATGGAGAACGATACGAACTCCTGAAGCTTCGGAAAAGTGGTCTGTTCAGTACGATACCTTATCTGCGTCGCTCTCTTTCTCGGCCTTTGTCGATCAATCCAGCAGAGCTCTTGCAAAACACTTTGCCAACTACTGTTTAGGTAATTTTTCGCCGGGCCATACCGTTCAGATGATAACTGGCCTTTCAAAAATTCCGGAGAAAACAACCCAGCACTGGCTCCTTGAGGCTGTGGAAAGAATTCCCTCTTCTTGGGAGGAATACTGGAACCACACTCTTCGCCACAAGCTTTCTCAAAAAGAAGCTCAATCAGCAAAACTATTCCTACGTTTTCTCTGCGAAATGAACATTGGGCATTTGTCTCCTGGGGACTATGCCGGGTTCTCTGGAGCCCTTACCTTCGATTGGGGAAAGCACTATAAGGGCGTGGAAGCTGGCACTTCAGTCATCTCTATTGAGCAAGAACAAGCCATCATTGAGCATCTTGATGAGGTCGCCAGGCACCTCATTCGTGGGATTGAGATTTCAGACGAAGCCCTCGTCAAAGCCTGCCTTTTGAGCATCTCTTACCAACACGGCTTGCGACCGGTCCAAATATCTAGGATCGAGTTCAAAGACCTTAGAATTTACGAAAACGATGCCGCTCCTATCGTCCATTTCACAGCCCATAGGGCGAAGAAAAGGACTTCCAATCAGAAAACGATATTCACCAGAAAAATCAAACAGGATTGGTCTCCCCTGTTTGCTGAATACTTTGCAAGGCGCAAACATGGGCCGGTGTGGTTGACGTCAAAGACAGTCTCTGTTTCTAAACTCTTTACCCTGCCAAAGTCGAAGATCATCTCTTCAATTGCGGATGTACTTGAGGAGGCAACAGGGGAACGTCTTACCGCAACCAACCTAAGGCACAGCGCGGCTCAAAGGATGGCTGACGCCGGGGCGACGATTGAAGAGATCGCAGAATTCATGGGGCACTCAGATCATGACACGTCACTTGTCTACATCGAAGCCTCTCCGACTCAGGCCGAGACACTCAATCGAGCAATGTCCGCCTCCCCTATTTACAGCAAGATCGCTGAAATTGCGCGAAACGGAACAATCAACAAAGATGAGTTGGCCGAGTTTCCTGAAGACCAGCAAATAGGCGGAATGCCTCATGGTATCTCTATAGCTGGGATCGGCGCCTGTAATCTGGGGCAGTCTCTCTGCGCTAACAATCCGGTTCTATCATGCTATGGATGCCGGAAATTTATTCCCGTGAGCGACACAGCTATTCATCAAGACGTCCTGGAATCCCTACGAGAGGTCGTTCAGCACTTCTTTATGGAAAGCCGTGGCGGCAACCAGTCTCCTGCGTACCGGCAGTTGTCGTCCACCCTCGATGCGGTTCAAAGCGTTTTGAAATTGCTGAGCGGTAAGGAGGCCTTCTCATGAACGAGAGATTTCCTGCTTACATCGCTGAGGCGAAGCGACTAGCAAACGAAAGAGGCATCCTCTGGTCCTTCCCTATCTCCGATGATGGATCAATTTCCAAAGAGAAAGCCTGGGACTTAACGGCGCTCTGCGGGTCAACTCCTCCCCCAACTCACCGCTTGGCCGACCTGGGATACGACCGCAAAACTTTGCCGGTATTAAACGGCTTCCTCGAGAAAAGAGGCCGGCAACAGGTAACCCAAATTGCCCTATCCAATGGCTGGCAGGATTTAGTTAAAGCAACGGCCCTGCATCAAGTTCTAGTTCGAAGAAACTCTCCTGGTCACGTCTATCTACAGATTATCCGCCCCCTTCGAGTTCTTGGAACCTGCGTCCATGCCCTATCGGGTAATGAACCATGGGAGATGACCACTGATGACATTGTTTTTGCCCATAAAGTTTCTAAAGCAGTTCAAGCGTCAGGAAAGCTCGGAGAATTGGTGGCCGGCGTAGTTAATTATATCATGGATGCACGACACCTTTGCGACAACGGCCCTTTCTTTCACCTCATCCAGCCCCAGAGAACCGAGAAGGCGAAACGAGGTCCTCAGGTAATCCGTACGTCGCTGAAAGACCGTAAGGCTTCTGAAAAGTTGCCGGACATGAAAGCACTTTGGGAGCTGGTGCGGATTGTTTTTACAGAGAAACCACAGACTTTTGCTGACGCTATCCGGTTTGCCCAGATCAGAGTGTTGATCATTACAGGGCTTAGGGTTGGCGAGGTATGCTCCATTCCGGCCGATTGGAAACGAACCAAGGAATACGTTTCCCTGCCTACCCATCCGAGCGAGGACACAGGTTTTGTCTCAACGTCAGTTCTTCTTCGTCATTTCGCGGAAAAGCAAAGAGGCCGCAACGAGAATTCGTCCACGCTCTATGAAAAGCACCAGGACGTCCCACTGCTCTTTCAGGACATTCTTGAAGAAACTCTTGAAAAGGTCGTCAGGATTACCACCCCCCTGCGCACTCGGCTCAGGAAACAAATTGCTTCAGACCGTCTCTTTCCCGAATACGACCAAGAAGACCTTATAGAGCTTGAAGAAGCCTATGTCATGGTGACCGGAAACCCTGCTGTAAGGCAGCTTGTTCCGGAAAAGTTGATGAATAATTACAGGGATGAGTTTAGTTCCGAGGCATTGCGGGAAATCACCCAAATTCAAGAAGCAAGCGGCAAGGAACTACGCCGCAACATTCAGACCTTCTACCGCCGTTTTACCCGGAAATTTGAAGGACCGTTTTTCAATATTAGTGGCGACCCAGCTCCATTTCGCCCTTCCCGTATTGATGAGCTCCTTCTAAAGGTTTGTGACCTTGAAAAATACGCGAGAAAACACTTACCAACCAAAATTCCGGACACCTACCTACTCCCCTTGGAAAACGGCAAAAAGCTCAAAGCTAGCGAACTCCTTTTTCTGGCTCCGAAACGATCCTTAAGCGAAGGCCGTGAAGGCGGTATCTGTGACGTCACTCGATGCTTCGGCGTAGGCCGAGCAACACCTGACGACCTGATTAACTCTTTGGACGGCAGAAAGAACGGAATCTTCGCCCGTTACGGAGAGAGTGAGGAAGATCGACAAAGAAGCATCAATACCCATGCTTTGCGCCACCTTCAGAACACCGAACTCTTCAGACTTGGCATTGCCGACACCCTGATTACCAAACGTTTCAACAGGCGAAGTGTGGCGCAGAGCTACGTCTACGATCACCGTAGCCTTGCCGAAGACCTTGCTGATATGGATCTCCCCTCCCCGGCCAAGGCTCTTCCCGAAAAACCGCGAACAGTCGCCAGCCTTATCGCATCGGGGAAGGCATCCGGTCCACTAGTCGATCAGTTCAAGAGAATTCAGAGAGAAAATGGTGACGAGGAGGCCTTCGCTTTCTTAAGTGTCGAAGCCGACGGTTTCCACGCGACGCCTTACGGCTACTGCGTGAACAGCTTTCTAGTTGATCCTTGCACCAAACACCTTCAGTGCTTCGACGGGTGTAAATACCTCATCGCCTGCCTCGTCGATCGGCAGCGGGCAACCCTAGAAAGCCTGAGAGACAAAATACTGGCGTCAATCGACAAAATGGAGAGCCGCAAAGGCGGTATCGGACTTCGAAACCAACTAGAACACGCTGACCGGCTTCTCAGGAACATTGAAATCCTGCTCGTTTCATCCGAGGGAGACATGCCCTTCGTTGATGGCCGAGATCTATCAGACAAGATTGGCGACAACGGAGGCCCTTCCCTCGATGCATTCGTTTGAATACCCCAACAGAAAATCCCAAAAGGCATCGGAACTCGACCGTAAGCTCGTTGTTCTTCTGGAGGGAATGCTCAAAGAGAACGAAACCATTACGGCTCGTGGACTAGTTAAGTTCTCAGAAGGAGCGATCAAGAACGCGTCCGACATAACACGGGACAACTGGCGAAATGATCGATTGGGTGAATGGGCAAAGCGCCAACGTGAAATGCGCCTACTCATGGAGAAAGCCGACAAGACGTCTAGAACCAATCTTCAAAAACAACTAGCAAAGAAGCAGGCAAGGATAGAAGAGCTGGAAGAACAGGTTCAGCTCCTACTTGCGTCCCACAAGGCCATGTTTCTCTCTGTAGGTGAAAATGGCGGTATGAAAGCTTGGCTGAGATTCTTTGAAGACCATCAAGAGGCATTAAAGGCCCTTAAGGGTTGGGCATGGAACCAGTCCGCTGATGCACCAATAACCGACTAGACCTATCGAAGCTAGTTAAGTCCCTTCCTGACCCATAGCGGACCTTCTTGAAACTGTGAATCACTTCATATTTCACTTACAGACTGACGAAGCTGCTTCCTGATCTATAAACTTTGCCACTCGTTCTTCCCCCTGCTCTGTATCAAGCAAATCCTCAACAAAATAAGCTACCAGTTCGTTGCGATTTTTTATGCCGGCTTTTTGATAAATCGCGCTGCTTTGGCTCTTGACCGTGCCTTGCCATGTAGAGCGGACATCTGCAATTTCTTGGGTTGTCAGCCCCTTCATAAGAAGCAGAGCAATATCTCGTTCCGATGTTGTTAGCTGCCAGTCATCAAACTTTGCATAGACAACTGAAAGGAGTTCTCCTTTGGCGACCTGAACGGCATCCTGCGCTTCTCGGTGTTGCTTTAGGAGCCGTTTAATCTGGTATCCGATCACTATGAGAGCAAAAGCAAGGGTCACCGCAGAAATCAGTTCAATGGAACTATGATCGATCCAGGTAGTATCGATATCGACGTAGAAAAAATCAGCCGCCACATCGATCAGAAAAAACGCCTCGCTGATGGCGATGATGACAAACGACACGATGAGGGATTTTACCTCAAAGGACTTTTTGCTTTTCATTGCTTCCCCCTTTTATCGCGGCGATGTATCAGAATTGTAGACGCCCACAATCCCAATACAAGCCAAGCCGTTACTTAGTCGTCGTCATAATCGCCTTTTACCGCACGAGGATGGCAGGCGAGACAATTGGCCTTCGATTTCACCTTGGGGTCATTCCAGGCCCATTTCGGCACCTCTTCATTGTGCTCGCGAACCCAGTAAGGCGTCTCCGTAATCCGCAGGGGCGCCGATGAGTCAGACAAGCCTCGCATGAACTTGCCGCCCCACCATTTGGAGTTGGCGGCGTTCTCTACGTGATATTTCTTGAGGTGGGCAACGGTTTCTTTGTCGAGAGACGCATCCTCGCCAAAATGATCCGACAATCCATCCATGATCTTTTCCCAGGATTTTGCGGGTAGCATCTGAGGCTGAAATGCCATGTGACAAGCCCCACATTCCTTCAACGTCGTTTGGTCTTTGACTGGGTTGTATCTTTCATCGGCAATGGCCGAGCCGCTTGCCACAATAAAACCAGTTGCCGTTGCAATGGCGATTTGGGGGAATTTAAACATAGTTTAGTACTCCTAAAGGAACTCGTTATTGGCTGATCATGAAGGTGATGATGTCGCCCTTTTCCAGAGGCGTGCAGATGCGCCCAAGAACGCTTTTGCAGTTTCGGCGAAACCACTTCTCAACCTTCTTGCGGTCCGTGTAGCGAGCAGGTGTTTTAGACAGAGCCATAGGGGCAATATCTTTTCCCGCTCTGGTCCGACCGGAATTCAATGGATCAGTGGAATGACAGGATGTGCAGGAGGGCGTATCCGGTTTGCCGCTTGCTGGGCTGGACAGAAATAGATTTCGCCCACGGTCAGCGGAGAAAGCCTCAAGTCCGGGGTTTTGTGTTTTGGCACTGGTGAGATAGTCGGCCAGTATTTGTTTGTCTGAACTACCGGCAACACTGGTTCCCGGCAACGATGCTGTGGCAATTACCGCTCCGGCGACAATCGCAAAAAGTGGTTTTCTATAGACTGATTTCATTCTTCGACTCCGTCTGGAATTTGAATTTCGTGATCGTCAAAGCGCCCGGTTGCCGCATCTCTATGACAGGCGGAGCAATTGATCTTCGAACCGATGGCTTTGTGGCTAAACGTTGCTTGGGGGATATCTGCGTGGCGCTCTTTCCAGAGTTTAGTATCTGTCATGCGTAGTGTTGACAGCGGCACTGAACGACCGATCCGATAGGCCACTTCTGTATCGAATTTATCGGCCTGATTGGCAGTCAGGAAAATTGCAATTTCTTCAACTATTTCCTGATCTAAGGACGCGTCTTCACCGTAGTGGTCAGTCAAGTCGCTCAAGACTGCCTGCCAAGTTTTTTTGCTGGCTAGGCTCGGGTGGTATGCGTCGTGGCAATCGCCACATTCTGAAAGATAAACGGGAGGATATTGGACGCTTGGAACAGCTTGGGGCGAAAGCTTCGTGAAAGTGAAGCCGAGAGCCAAAAGAACTGATGCTGCCGTGGCAAAAACGTAGACCCCACGTTTTCCAAAACCTGTCGCGCTCGTTCCTGTTTTCTTGTTTGAGTGTTCCGTGAGGCCCGTAATCATGGCACTCAAGACCGGGTGACGGTAAACAACTGTTTCAAGAAGGACGCCGGCAATGTGAATGCCAATACATCCAACCAAGACCCAAGCTACTACTTCATGAAATTCGGCTGTGGCCTCGCCTATCTTGAAAGGAATGAAGGAAGCTAAGGGCCCTGTTTTTTCCAGCCCACCAGTGACGACCAAACCACTCACAACGAGTGCCGCCAAAGTCGCGAGAAGGATGATAATCATCCAGGCCCCAACGGGGTTGTGACCAAGATGCTGGGCCGGAGATCCTTTTAAAATGGAACGTAGATGATTGAAGGCTTCTAATGGTGATAGCGGGAAGGTCGCAAACTTGCTGTAGTGACTTCCGGCAATGCCCCAGACGACACGAAACGTCAGCAGAATGCCGACCGCGTAGCCCGCCACAACGTGAATATCCAACCACCATTCAGGAGCGAGAAACCCTGTGATAGCAGCGATGACGACTACACTCACCAGAGACCAGTGAAAGAGTCTTAGCGGCAAATCCCAAACCAATAGCTTATGGCTCGTGGTTTGTTCTTCCGATCCCGGTTTTGTTGAAATGACAGTCGTGTCCATCTCGTTGCTCGTAGGTGAAAATCGATGCAAGCAACGAAACACGAATGGGCGTCCCCGCCAATCAACCCAGGTGCCGTTTTAAGGGATTTAGAACTTTGGTTTATATGAGTTAGGCTCAGCTGGGGATGAGCTGTAATCTGAATTACAGACCAAGTACCAATCTACTTTTTAGTAGTCCTTTTTGCCGGCCGAAATAGGAGGCGTTCTTGTGGGTAATGAAGACAATTAGGGTGCTTATTTTGTGCTGAACTGTTTGTTTCTGGCTATGTGCAGACAGAAGCCCGTTTCACTAGCAACATCACCTCCTGACCCTAAGCCGACAATACCGCCACGATAAGCAGGTTATATGCCACCTTTTTTAAAAGGAAAATGACAGTCAACAGAGCCTATGCTCTACGAGTGACTGCAAGACGAAGCAATCACCTACTTGTCCAGTATCGTGTTCGGAGGCGATGCGTTTCAGTTCTTTTTCGAGGCGCCTAAGTTTTTTAATTTTTTCTCTGACTGTTTCAAGCTGTTTGTCGGCGATTTGGTGGGCGGCTCCACAGTCCATTTCAGGGTGGCTCCCTAGCTCTATGAGGTCCTTTATATCCTCAATTGGTAGGCCGAGGCCTCGCGCATGCCGGATAAACGACAGACGTTCCATCTGTTCCTTCGTGTATCGTCGCTGATTACCTGCGGTTCTTTCCGGAGTGCTCATCAATCCAACCTGTTCGTAATAACGAATGGTCGGAATTTTGACGCCGGAGCGCCTTGCTAACTGGCCAATTGAAAGCATAAAAAATAGTCCTTGAACCTCTAGTGACTAGAGATATTACACTACTCTAAACAGATCACAAGAGGATCGAGAAATGGAACTGACCCAGGAAAACCGGATGACTGGCAAAAATGTAGAACGAGAAGAATCCAATGAGCCCTTCAACGGCATGTCGGAAGGTTATCGAAAACGCCTTTGGGGCGTTATGGCAATCAACGCTGCGATGTTCGCCGTCGAGATAACGGCAGGAAATGTGGCCCAATCCCAGGCTCTTCTTGCCGACTCCCTAGATTTTTTCGGCGACTCTCTGACCTACGCCATTTCTTTGGCGGTCATTGGGGCGTCGCTGCAAACAAGATCAAACGTCGCCATTCTCAAAGGCGCGAGTTTGCTTCTCATGGGAGTTTGGGTTCTGGGCTCGACGGCAGTTCAGTTTTTTAATTCAAGCGTGCCTCAAGCCGAGGTCATGGGCAGCATTGGAGTTTTGGCCCTGCTGGCGAATGTAGCTTCCGCATTTCTTCTGCTCAGTTATAGGGAGGGAGACGCCAATATCCGTTCGGCCTGGCTTTGCACCCGCAACGATGCAATTGGCAATATTGCCGTTGTGGTCGCTGCTTTTGGCGTCTGGGGAACCAATGCTGCTCTTCCCGACCTGATTGTTGGGGCCATCATGGCTGGCTTGTTTCTTTCCGCTTCCGTTCAAATCATCTCACAGGCCGTCGCTGAAAAGCGATCAGCCCGATCTCGTTAGGAGGAACAACCAATGACCGGATATATTCTTGACGCTTCGGCATGGCTGCAGGTCGCACTCATTATTCTGTTTTGGCTGGCCTTTATATTGCGCAACCTAATCACTAGGTTCTCGTATCACAGGTCACCCATCGTATTTGGCCGCGACACCAAGGGCGTCGTCCGAATTGTCGAATTTGGCTTGCCAGTGTTTTCGCTCGTTCTAGTCATTGAAACCGTACTTTTCGCGCAGGGAAGGTCCTTGTTGCCGGAAAGCATCAATGTTGTACTTTTCGGTAACGCCTCAGTGGTTTTGGTTGGACTTGTCTTCGAAGCACTGGCCATAGGCCTCTTTGCCATGGCGTCTCGCCAGATGAAGAGCTCTTGGAGAGCTGGAGTAGACAATCAAGCTTCGGATCCACTGATCAGTACGGGCTTGTTCGCCTTCAGTCGAAACCCAGTCTATTTAGCCATGTTCCTTTTCCTATTCGGCGCAATTCTTGTTACGGGAACCAGTGGAATCATTGCCTATGCCGCCACCGGACTCGGCCTCATTCATTTTCAGGTGTTACAGGAGGAAACCGCCCTGGAAGAACGTTTTGGGGAAAACTATGACGCCTACCGAGCCAAGGTACCTCGGTATTTGTTTCTTTAAATGAGACTGGGAGTTTTTCCCATACACGACCAAGGTCAAGTTTGCATCCTATCCAAAACGCTATATAGCTAACCCATGGAAAGAACGAAGCATCCCCACCGGAATTCTAATCCGAAGTTTGGCCGCCTTGCAAAAGGTGGCCTGGGGCTGCTTGCGTTCTTCATTCATATTCTGGTCTCGTTGGCGCAATCGACACCCGTACAAGCCTATGTAGACATTGAGCCTAGCTCGGAGCCTTTAGCGGCATGTGATTCTTTTGCTTCGCATAACCTTGTTATTCAGGGCAAAGCCGATCCGCGCCACGAAGAGCACTTGCTTTGCAATGCTTGCGAAGCTGAAAGTGTAAGTACAGGTCAAGCCCGCGTTGAAAGCACACAGATTACGCCGCTCAACCCAATGACCTCTGGCGGGTGCCTGCCAATGGCAGCGGGCGAAGTCTATAGTTCGAAGAACATCAAGCGAGTATCCCGCGGCCCACCTTTGGCCGGTTAGCAATTCAACAACCTAGCTAACCATTCGATTTCCCGTTTAACCGGGTGAATCGTGACCAAAGGAGTAATCCATGAAGCTTATTGCCAAGGTTGGCGTACTCTTCACCGCCCTCATATCCTTTTCCGTCCATGCATCCCAAGCTGCGGATTTCGTTTCCGGCGATATTACCGTCAGTGACCCATTCGCTCGGGCTACGTTTGGCGCTGCAAAATCAGGCGGAGCCTTTTTGACGCTTAGGAACAATGGGGAACACCCTGACAGACTTATTGCCATCAAGTCTTCAAATGCCAAACATGCCGGCTTGCACGAGTCCTACAAAGACGGTGGCATCATGCGAATGCGGTCCGCCGAAAAACTCGACCTACCGTCCAAATCGACCGTAGAACTAAAGCCAGGTGGATACCACGTCATGTTAATGGGGCTGACTGCGCCCCTAGAGAAAGGAACAACCCTTCCTTTAGTGCTGAAATTTGAGAGAGCCGGTGAGATCAGTATCAAGGTCGATGTTCTCGGCCCCGGCGCAATGTCGGCAAGATGATGAGTCTCAAAAACGTTACGACGGATTTAACCCCTCTTCTTATTGATCTCCAACAATGGTTCAAGAGGCCCTCAATGATTCTGAAGAAACTTAGTATTGCTGTTTTCGCCATTTTAGTTGCCACCAGCTCTGCTTGGGCATCTGCCCCGCAGGTTGCTGTCAGCATCAAGCCCGTTCATTCGCTCGTTGCCGCGTTGATGAAAGGAGTTGGCGAGCCCCGGCTATTGGTAACCGGGAAAAACACTCCCTTGGATTTCTCAATGACCGAGAAACAAGCTGCGGGTCTTGCAAAGAACGATCTGGTCGTCTGGATGGGACCGGAGTTGGAAGCATTCCTTGTCGCACCCCTGAAAACCCTTCCGAAGCGGGTTAAAGTTTTGGAGATGCTTTCAAGCGACGAGTTCAAGATTCTTAATGCCAGGTGGGATGAGAACAAAAGGAATCCGTATCTATGGCTGGACGTCCGTAATGCGGAAGTTTTCGTCGATGTGTTGCACAATGCGCTGGTGAGCGTCGATCCTCGAAATGCCGGCAAATACAACAAGAATCGAAAAGACTTGAAACTAAACGTCGCCCGGTTGGACAGAGTTTTCGAGTATGGTTTTCGCGCCATAGCAGCGGGGAAAGCCTGGGCTTATCACGATACGCAGCAGTACTTCGAGCAATCATACGCATTGCGGATTCAAGAATTTCTAGCCCCTGAACCTGGGCAATCTGCCGAAATGGCAAATCTTCTGAAAGCGCGGACCTCTCTGGCAGGCAAAGGAAAAACCTGTTTGTTCACCGAAGCGGGACTGACGTCGGAAAAGCTCTCGTTTGTATCCGAGGGAGCCCAAATCGTTGTCGCGGAACTGGATTCCTTCGCAACGAAATTCAAGCCGGGACCCAAACTGTACGAAGATTTGATGAGTTTTAACTTCAACACAATTGCCAACTGCTTTGCCGGAATCGACGCCAAGTACGGCGGCCCCTTAGTGAAACGGCCTAACCCAGGCTGGGAGAAATAGGCGTCAAGGGAATGGTGTCGACATTAACCATTTGCCCGTCGTGCAGACGATACTTTTGGTGAGGTGAACATGTTGAATGGAATGCTTAGATACGGTCGGAAAGTCGCCCTTGGTTTGACGATGTTATTTGCTCTGGTCGCTTATAGCGGTCAAGCATCCGCTGAAAGCGGCTCTTCAATTGGTGGGCGATACATGCTTATCAATCAATTTGGCGAGCCGGTAACCGATTCCGATTATCCTTCAAAATTCAAACTGGTGTTTTTCGGCTATACGTTTTGCCCAGATATCTGTCCAACGACCATACAAGTGATTTCCGACGCATTGGATATGCTGGGTCCGAAGGCTGCCAAGATCCAACCGATATTCATTTCGGTCGATCCAAAAAGGGATTCTCCCCGGGTGATCCGTCAATATCTGTCTAATTTCAATGCTGGATTTATTGGTCTTACTGGCAGCCAGCCACTCATTGAAAGGGCGGCTCAAGTCTACAAGGTCAAATATGAAAAGGTGGCATCGACGTCGGGGGACAAAGACGACTACTCCATGGATCATTCGGCCAGCGTTTTTCTAATGGCTCCCAATGGAACGTTCATTGTTAAGTTCGCCTATGGTATGTCGCCGGACGACATGGCAAAGCGGCTGTCGGAAATCGTAAGGTAGTTGAATCATGTCATCCCTACCTCATCCGGGAAGTAGTTCTGAAACCCAGCCCGTAAGTAAGGAGTGGCGCTTGCTCCTTCTTGCTTGGTGATATCCCTATC